>JGI12316J15309_10007490_pt1 | contig 18841 bp, 3 predicted proteins | sample MarCyaLeptolynsp_FD_15309 | JGI IMG/M metagenome (IMG submission 15309) | reverse complement strand
CGTCCGCCGGTGGTATCGGAACCCCGGCGGGGACAGCCTCCTCGTCGGGCGCACCGGCCCACGCGCCGACCACCACTTCGCCGCCAGCCCCTTCGCCGTCGAGCCAGGCGCTCAACTCCGCCGCCGCGTCCGGCCCCGTTTCCGCCAGGATCGCCAACCGATGGGCCAGCGACTCACGGCCCACCTGCAGGGTGCGGGCGAGATCGGCCGCGCGCCACGGACCGCCCCCGGCCCGCAGCAGCGGCAGCAATCCCCGGATCTCGGCCTCCAGTTGCGCCCGGTTGCGCCCGGAGAACACGAAGACGAACGGTCCGGCCGGCGGGGCGCCGCGCGCCGGCGCTTCCGGCGGTTCCTCGACCAGCAGATGGGCGTTGGCGCCACCCGCCCCGAAGGAGCTGATCCCGGCGAGGCGCGGCGCCGCGCCGGACGACCAGGGCTCGGCCTGGGTGACCAGACGGACCCGGTCGGCGGCGGCGGTCAGCGCCCGGCTCGCGGGTCCGTGCAGCAGGGTCGGCGCCAACATGTCGTGGCGGAACTGCAGCAGCACCTTGGCGAGGCCGGCGATCCCGGCCGCCGCCTCCAGGTGGCCGATCGACGCCTTCACCGTGCCGATCGGCAGCGGCGTCCTCCGCCCCGTCGTCGCCCGGGCGATGCCGTCGAGCTCGATCGGGTCGCCGAGCGCGGTGCCGGTGCCGTGCGCCTCGAGGTAGCCGAGCCGGTCGGCCGGCAGCCCGGCGCGCGCCAGGGCGGCGGTGATCGCCGAGGCCTGGGCGTCCGGGCTCGGCACCGTGTAGCCGTTGGTCCGCCCGCCATGGGTCACCGCCGAACCCCGGATCACGCCGTGGATCGGATCGCCCGCCGCCCGCGCCTCGGCGAGCGGCTTGAGCACGACCATCGCCACGCCCTCGCCCGGGACGTAGCCGTCGCCGCCCTCGGCGAAGCTGCGGCAGCGGCCGTCGGTCGACGCGAACCGGCCCTGGCTGAGGCCGACATATTTCAGCGGATGCAGGCTGAGATTCACGCCGCCGGCCAGCGCCACCCCCGCCTCGCCGCTCCACAGCGCCTGACACGCCAGATGGATCGCGGTCAGCGACGAGGAGCAGGCACTGTCGACCGCGAAGCTTGGCCCGTGCAGGTCGAGCCAGTAGGACAGCCGGTTGGCGATCGACCAGTACGGCGCCGAGGCGGCGATCGGGTTGCCGCGGGCGTGCTGGTCCGCCCCGAGCATCTGATAATCGCCATACATGACGCCGACATAGACGGAGCCGAGCCGTGCCGGGTCGGGCGCCAGGGTCGCACGGGTCAGGCCGGCATCCTCCAGCGCCGCGGCGGCGGTCTCCAGGATCAACCGCTCCTGCGGGTCCATGCGCAGGGCGTCGGCGGGGGCGATGCCGAAATGCACCGGATCGAACAGATCGACCCCGTCGACGAACCCGCCCCAGCGGCTGTAGCTGCGGCCGGGATGGCCCGGCCGGTCATCGTGATAGCGCGCGACATCCCAACGCTCCGCCGGGATCTCGGTCACCGCGTCGCGGCCGTCGCGCAGCAGGTCCCAGAAACGGTCGAGGTCGGGCGCGCCGGGGAAGCGGCCGGCGATGCCGATGATGGCGATCGGCTCGGCGGGCCCGCCCGCCGGGCGGCGGGGTTCCGGCGTCAGGGCCACCGGCGCAGGGATGACAGGATCGGGAGCCGAGGAGATAACCTGCGGGTCGCTCGCTCGCGGCAGCGCGGCCAGCGCCGTCGCCGCCTCACCCAGCGTGCGATGGGCATAGAACAGGGTCGGCGGCACCCCGGCGAAAGCCGTCTCCAGGCGCTCGTTCAGGGTCGTCACATGCATGGAATCAAGACCGAGATCCTCGATCGCGCGCTCCGGCGCCAGCCGCTCGGCGGCGAGGCCGGTCACCTCGGACAGGACCCGCTGCAACGCCGCCAGGGCGTGCTCCGGATCGGCCGGCACCTCGGCGCGCGCGGGCGTCGCCTCGCCCGTCGTCGCGGCGCCGAACGCCGCCGTGAGCCGCGCCGGATCACCGGCCGCGACCGCGATCCGCGGCACGTCCAGCGCCAGGGCTTGGTCGAGCAGGGCCCGGTCGAGCAGGGCCAGGCCTTCCGCCTCGGTGATCCAGCGGCTGCCGGTGGCGGCCCGCAGGCGGGCGTCGCTGTCGTCCCGCGCCGCCATGCCGCCGGCCCGCCAGTACGGCCAGTCGATCGTCCGGATCGGCGCGCCCTCGCGTTCGGCCAGCGCGCCGAGCGCGGCGTTGGCGGCGGCGTAGACGCCCTGCCCGGCATTGCCGAACCGGCCGGCGAGCGAGCCGAAACAGACCAAGGCGCGCAACGGCTCGGCGGCGGCGGCCTGGATCAGCGCCCGGGCGCCGTCGATCTTCGCGGCGAGGACGCGGGCGACACCCTCCGGCGTCTGGTTGCGCAGGAGCTGGTCGCCGGTGATTCCGGCGGCGTGAACGATGGCGTCGATCCGCCCGAAGGCGGCCCGTCCGGCGGCGACCGCCCGCTCGGCCCCCGCCGCCGTCGCGATATCGGCGGCGACGTCGATGGCCTCGCCGCCGGCGTCCGCCACCGCGCGGGACAGGGCGGACTCGGGCCCGCGTTCGCTGCGTCCGACCAGCACCAGCCGCGCCCCACGGGTGGCCGCCAGGTGCCGCGCGACCGCCGCGCCGAGGCCGCCATGGGCGCCGGTCAGCAGCACCACCGGCGCCGGCGGCAGATCCGCGTCTGCCGGTTTTTCGGTCAGCGGCTCCCAGATCAGCGGTTCCCAAACGCGACCGAGACGGCGGCCGGCGACGCGGCGGACCAGCGGACCCGGTGCTGAGCAACGCCACTCCTCCTCGACGGCCTCGGCCAGCGGCCCGGCGCCGCGGCCGAGCGCCAGCAGCCGCAGCGACACCTCCGGCGCCTCGTGCGGCAGGGTGACCGCCAGCCCCTCCAGCGCCGCCTCGTCCGGGTCGATCCGGCCATCCTCGTCATGCACGCGCAGGATCGACAGCGGCAGCCCCGGCCGCGCCCGCAGCCATCCGGCCAGCAGCGCGACGGTGTCGGCGGTCGGGCACCCGTCCCGTCGTAAGCCCCGCAGGTCGAGCAACCGATCCGGCACCGGATCGAGGCGTCGGAGCGCCGTTTCCCAATCCTCGGGCTGCCAGTCCTCGGACGTCTCCTTCGCCGGCCCGTCGAGACCGGGCGGCACCGTCTGTCCACGGGCGACGACCAGGATCTGACGGCCCGGCGGCTCCTGCGGCGCGCTCTCGACCGGCGCCCAGCGCGGCGCGAAGGCGAGGACGGCATCGTCACCCGCCCCGCTCAAGATCGCCGCCGCCAAGCCATCGAGACGGGCAAGGACCCTGCCGTCGCCGTCGGTCAGCGCGATGTCGAGAAGGATCCGGTCGGAGTCTCCACCGGGGCGCTCGACCACCACCGCGTGGCGGGCGTCGCCGAGGTCGCCGAAGCGCCGCGCCCGGGCCAGCCCGGCCGGGATCACCGTCACCCGGGCGCCGGCGAACCGGTCGAGGGCGAGGCCGACCGCCGACTGGATCGCGCCATCGACCAGCGCCGGCGGCCAGGCGAACGGCGCGTCGCCGGCCGATGTGAGATCGGCGAGAACCCGATCGCCGGCGGTCACCAGCCGCGCGACCGTGCGGAACGCGGGCCCGTAGTCGAAGCCGACCTCCGCCAGCGTCCGGTAGACCGCGTCGGCATCCATCACCCGCCCGTCGAGCGCGATGTCCAGCGTCTCCTGCGCCACCGCCTCGACCCTGGTGGTCAGGACCGCCCGGGCGCAGTCGCGGCCGGCGCCGTCGATGATCCGGACCCGCCAGTCGGCGCCGTCGGCCTCGACGGTCACCATCGCCGCCGCCATCCCGGCAACCGGCAGCGGGGCGTGGAAGGCGAGATCGGCGATCTCGAACCGTCCCTCGCCCAGGGCGAGCCGCCCGGCGGTCTCGACGATCTCGACCATCGCCGCCGCCGCCAGGATCGCGGTGCCGGCGCTGCGGTGGTCGCCGAGCGCCGGCCACGCCCCGGAGAGCCGCCAGCGCAGGCCCGACGCGTCGGACAGGTTCTCGGCGATCAGCGGATGCAGGTCCGGGCGCGCCTCGGGCAGCGGCACCGGGTCGGGCGGCGTGAACCGCGCATGCTGGAAAGGATAGCCCGGCAGCGGCACCCGGCGCCGCGCGGCCGCCGGGAACAGGCCGACCAGATCGATCTCCACGCCGTCGAGGAAATCGGCCACCGGATCGCCCGCACCGACCGTCGCCGGTCGCGCCGGCGCCACCGCCCGACCGCGCCCGGCGGCCCGCTCGCCGGAGCGCAGGGCCCGAAGCGCGGCGATGCCGGCTCGCAGCTCGGCGATCGAGGACGCGGTCAGGGCGGCGCGGTGATCGAAATGGCTGCGCCCGGCGGTCAGGGTGAAAGCGACTGCAGCAAACGGCGGCGCAAGCTCGGCCAGCGCCCCGGCGGTCTGATCCAGCAGCGCGTCCAGCGCCGCCTCCGAGCGGGCGGAGAAGAAGACCGGTAGCGCCGCGCCGGTCTCCGGCGGTAGCGCGCGCTCGGGCGGCTGCTCGAGCACCGCGTGGGCGTTGGTGCCGCTGAAGCCGAAGGAACTGACCGCGGCGCGGCGCGGCCGACCGGGGGACGGCGTCCACGGCTCGGCGGCGACCGGCACACGGAACCGGCCGGTCTGCAGATTGAGCTCCGGATTGGCCGTGCGGTAATGCAGACTTGGCGGGACGACGCCCCGCTCCACCGCCAGCGCCGCCTTGATGAACCCGGCGATGCCGGCCGCGGTCAGGGCGTGGCCGATATTGGTCTTCACCGAGCCGATCCAGGTGGGCGTATCGGCCGGGCCGTAGGCGCGGGCCAGCGCGTTGACCTCGATCGGGTCGCCGAGACGGGTGCCGGTGCCGTGCGCCTCGACATAGCCGATGGTCGCCGGGTCGACGCTGGCGCGGCCCGTCACCTCGGAGATCAGCGCGGTCTGGGCCCGACCGCTCGGCGCGGTGATGCCGCTGGTCCGCCCGTCATGGTTCACGCCGGACCCCTTGAGCACGGCGATCACATGGTCGCCGTCGGCCAGCGCCCGGTCGAGGCGCTTGAGCACGGCGACCCCGACGCCCTCGCCCGGCACGAAACCGTCGGCGGCGGCGTCGAAGGTGTGGCAGCGCCCGGTCGGTGAGGCCATGCCACTGTCCGACAGGAACTCGTGCAGCCGCGGACCGCGCATGAAGATCGACACGCCGCCGGCCAACGCCATCTCCGCCTCGCCGGTCGCCACCGCGCGGGCCGCCATGTGCACCGCCACCAGCGACGAGGAGCAGGCGGTGTCGATCGGCAGGCACGGGCCCTTGAGGTCGAGGGTGTAGGCGAGCCGGGCCGAGAGGATCGCGTTGCTGTCGCCGAGCGAGGAGCGGGCGTCCGACCGGCCGTCGCCGTAACCATCGGGAGCGACACCGACATAGACCCCGACCGGGCGCTCGGACAGCTCCTGCCGGCCGTATCCGGCATGCTCCAGCGCGTGCCAGGCGCATTCCAGGAACACCCGCTGCTGCGGGCTCATCGCCGCCGCCTCGCTCGGCGTCAGGCGGAACGCCTCCGGGTCGAAGGCATCGTGATCGGCCAGGAAGCCGCCCCACCGGCTGACGCTCCTGCCGCTCTCGCCCCAGGTGGCGCGCCAGTCAAAGCGGTCCTCGGGGATCTCGGTGATCGCGTCGACGCCGTCGACCAGGTTGCGCCAGAACGCCTCCAGGTCGCCGGCCCCCGGGAACCGGCAGGCGAGGCCGATGACGGCGATGTCGTCCGTGGCGCTTGGCGTCGCCACGGCGGTTGGATTTGCGGGCGGCGCGGCTGGCGTTCCAGTGGGCGGCGCGGCGCCGAGGCCTGCCGCATGCCGGCTCAACGCCGCCACGGTGGCATGGTCGAACAGGGCAGACGCGGGGATCGCCACGGCGAGCCGTTCGGTCAGCGCCGTCGCCAACTGCCCGGCGACGATGGAATCGACCCCGAGTTCGGCGAGCGGCCGGTCAGTCTCGATCTCGTCCACCGCCAGACCGAGGGCGGCGGCGACGGTCTCGGCAACCACCGCCTCGAGGTCGCTGGCGGATGCCGCTGGCGCGGGGGAGGACGATCGGGAGGGTGATGGGTCGGTCGCCGGTTCCATAACGGCGGGATGGGACACGGTGGCGGGCCGGTCGGCGATGAGCAGCGCCTGGAAGTCGTCCGCCGCCTCGCCGTCCCAGCCGAACGCCACCGGCGCCTCGAACCCGGCCGCCGCCAGGGCCCGGCCCCAGCCTGCGATGTCGAGCAGCGGGCTGTGGGCCAGGCGCGCGTCGCCATCCTCGAACCGCCACCAGCCGTCGAGCAGGCCGAAGGTCAGGGTGGCGAACAGGCTGGCCCGGGTGACCTCGTTCACCACCACCATCCCGCCGGGCGCGGTGAGCGCCGCCACATGCGCCAGGGTGTCGGCGATGCGGGCGGTGGCGTGCAGCACGTTGGTGGCGACGACGATGTCGACGGACCCGGCGGCGAAGCCCTGGGCGACCGGATCGCGCTCGATGTCGAGGGTGGCGAAGCGGACGAACGGGTGATCGGCGGCGAACCGGCGCCGGCCATGGGCGAGGAAGCCGGCGGAGATGTCGGTGTAGTGATAGGTGAGGTCGAGCCCCGCGTCCCGCCGCGGCCGGTCCAGCGCCGGCAGGACGTGGCCGCTGGTGCCACCGGTGCCGGCGCCGATCTCGAGGATGCGCACCGGTCCGGTCCGCTCGACGGCGATGGCGGCGGCGGCGCGGGCCACCGCCTCGGCAGCGCGGCGGTTGAAGCGGTCGGCCCAGTCACTGCCGTCGTAGATCGGCGCCACCAGCTCCATCGAGCCGCCGGGGAACATCAGGTCGGTGCCCGCCACCTCGCCCGCCAGCACCCGGGGCAGCGCCTCGGCGCAGCGCGTCAGCAGTGCCACATGCGGGGTCAGCGTCGGCGCGGCGGCGCGGATCTCCGCCGCGACCGCGTCCGGCGCCTCGGCAGCCGGCCCGTCGGCGAGCGCCGCGTCCAGTCCCTCGGCCAGGCGGCGGTGCCGGGCGAGCGCGGTGCCGGCGGCGACCGCGCCCGACGTCCAACCGGCGCGCCGCGCGACCTCGCCGAGCAGCGCGCGCGCCAGCCGGTCGAGGATGGCGAAGGGATCGGTGCCGGGGGCGCTCATTCGCCGGCCTCCCGGATCGGGGCCACGGCGTAGCGCGGATTGTCCAGGTCCCGGGTGATCGCCCGCGCCCGGCCGCAACCCGCCGGCCCCGCGGATCGGGCGGGTGCGACAGCGTCGCCGGGCCAGCAGCGGCGGCGCTCGAACCGGGTCGTCGGCGCGTGAACCCGCCGCGCGCCGCTGCCGGCGAAGGCCGAGGCCCAGTCGACCGGCGCGCCGGCCAGGAAGGCGGCGGCATGCCGGTGCCACGGGTCCGACCCAGTCGCCGCCGCGCCCGCCGAGCCATCTCGCAGCGCAAGGCGCAGGCCATCGATATCCCGCACCACGAAGGCGGCGCGATGGCGCAGCGCCTTGCGTCCGGTCGCCAGGGTGAACGCCAGGTCGCCAAGGGCGACCGCGCGCCCCGCCCCCTCCAGCCAGTCGGCGAGCGCCGTCCGATACGCGGCGAGGGCCGGCGCCGAGGCGGCGGAGAGCACGACGGCGACCGGGCCGGTCCAGGACGGCGCGGCGGCGGCGGCCGGCGCCTCCTCGACCACCACATGGGCGTTGGTGCCGCCAAAGCCGAAGGAGCTCACCGCCCCCCGGCGCGGTCCCGACGCCGCCGGCCAGGGCTCGGCCCGGGTCACCGCCCGGAACCGGTCTCCGAGAGCCGGCAGCAGCGGATTGACGCGGGTCAGATGCAGGCTCGGCGGCCGGGTCGCGTGTTGCAGCGCCAGAACCAGCTTGGCAAGGCCCGCCGCCCCGGCCGCCGGCAGGGCGTGGCCGATGTTGGACTTGGCCGAGCCGACCGGCCATCCGCCCTCCGGCGGCGCCGCGCCGGCGAAGGCCGCCTCCAGCGCCTCCATCTCGATCGGATCGCCAAGCCGGGTGCCGGTGCCGTGCAGCTCGACCAGGCCGACGGTCGACGGGTCGACCCCGGCGGTCTCGTAGACCCGCCGCAGCAGGGCGGTCTGGGCCGCCCCGTTCGGCGCGGTGATGCCGTTGCTCGCGCCGTCCTGGTTGACCCCCGACGCCCGGATGACGGCGCGGATCGGGTCGCCGTCGGCCAGCGCGTCGGCGAGGCGGCGGAGCACGAACACGCCCACCCCCTCGCCCGGCACGAAGCCGTCGGCGGCGGCATCCAGCGTGCGGCAGCGCCCGGTCGGCGACAGCATCCCGGCGCTGGCGGCGGCGACGTAGAAATCGGGCGAGCACATCACCGCCACGCCCCCCGCCAACGCGGTGTCGCAGGCGCCGGCGCGCAGGCTGTCCGCCGCCTGATGCACCGCCACCAGGGAGGACGAGCAGGCGGTGTCGATCGACAGGGTCGGCCCCTGCAGGTCGAGGTGATAGGCGACCCGCGCCGCCGTCATCGAGGCGGCATTGCCCATGAAGGCGTGGGCGTCCGCCGGCTGCCCGGCGGCGCGCAGCACCGATCCGTAATCGCCGGCGACCGTGCCGACGAACGCAGCGGTATCGGACCCGGCCAGCCCCTCGCCCGCACGGCCGGCGTCCTCCAGCGCCCGCCACGCCTCCTCCAGAAGCAGCCGCTGCTGCGGGTCCATGGCGGTCGCCTCCGACGGCGACAGGCCGAAGAACAGCGGATCGAACAGCTCGATCCCGTCGAGGAAGCCGCCGTCCGGGCAGTCGGTGCGGCCGTCAGGCGCCGGGCTGGCGGCCAGCAGGGCGGCATGATCCCACCGCGTCCGCGGCACCGGGCCGACCCGGTCGCGGCCGGTCGCCAGATCGTCCCAGAACCCGTCGAGACCGTCCGACCCAGGGAAGCGACCGGACATGCCGATGATGGCGATGGCGTCGTCAGGCACGGCGGGCGCCGCCGAGGTGGACACGAGCGGCGCCTGGGCCGGGGCCGGGATCTCCGCCACCCTCGCCTCCGTGCCGCCCAGCGCGTCGGCGGCGATCTCCGCCAGATGGCTGGCCAGCGCCGCGACGGTGGTGTGGGAGAACAGGATGGTCGGCTTCAGCTCGATCCCGAGCCGGTCGTTCAGGGCGGCGACGACGTCGACGCTGAGGATCGAGTCGGTGCCGAGATCGGCGAAGGCCCGGTCCGGCCGGATTTCCTGGGCCGGCAGTTCCAGCGCATCGGCCAGCGCATCGGCGATGACCGCCTCGGCGGCCCGGGTCAGGGTGTCGGTGCCGGACGCGGCCGGCACCGCGCGTTCGGCCCGTCGTCCCTCGCGCTTGCGGATCAATGGATTGCGGGAGGTCTCCGGTCGCGGCGCCGGCGCGGCGGGTGGCACTGCGGCCGGCACCTCGACGCGCGAGGCCGCCGCCGGCACGCGGGCGACCGCCACGCCGTGGCGGCTGCCATCGATGATCTCCACCGCCTCGAACCCGGCCCCGGTCAGCGCGGTACGCCAGAGATCGGCGTCGAGCAGCGGCGTGTGCGGCAGGCGGGCGTCGGCGGCCGCCCACCAGCCATCGAGCAGGCCGAAGGTGACGGTCACGAAGTCATGGGCCGTCATCATCTCGTACAGCACCAGGGTGCCGCCCGGTTTCAGCAGCGCCCTGGCATTGGCCAAGCTGTCGGCGATCGACGGTGTGGCGTGGATCACGTTGGCGCCGACCACCACGTCGAAGGCGCCGGTCGCGGTGCCCTGGTCGCCGGGGTCCCGGGAGATGTCCAGCAATCCGGTCTCCAGCCACGGCCGACCGGCGGCGAACCGCGCCTCCGCCGCCCGGCAGAACCCGAGCGACAGGTCGGTGAACCGGTAGCGGGCGATCCCACCGATGGCGTCCAGGCGCGGGATCAGGGCCGAGGTCAGGCTGCCGGTGCCGCCGCCGAACTCCAGAACGCTGCCCCGGCCGCCACCGGCGAGCGCGCCGACACAGGCCTCGGCCGCGCGGGCGTTGAACGCGTCGACCATCGGGTTGCCGACATACATCGGCGAGACCAGGTCGAGCCCGCCGCCGGGGAACAGCACCTCGGTCGCCGGCCGCTCGTCGCGCAGCACCGCCCCGTAGGCCGCCAGGCAGGCGTCGAGCAGGTCGAGATGGGCGCGGTAGGCCGGGCGGGCCGACAGCTGAGCCTCGCGGTCGCGCTCGATCGCGGCGGCCTCGGGGATCGGCTTCGCCACGCTCAGCCCGCCGCCGGCGACCGCCAGCGTGCCGTCGCGTGCCAGCATGTCGACCAGCGCGTCCACCAGCCGGGAGTGCCGCGCCGCCGGACGCAGCGTCTCCTCCAGCGCCGCCAGCCGGAACCGGCTCCCGACGGCGCCGAGCACACCCTGGTCGGCGAGCCAGCGGGCCACCGTGTCACGGGCGATGCGGTCGAGGGCGTCGTACTCGGCCCCGGCCTTGGCGAGATCGCCACCGAGAGCGGCGTTCGTCTCACGCGCCGGCCCGGTCTCGACACCGAGCTTCGCCAGGGTCTCGTCGGTCGCCTTCAGCACCAGGACCTGTCCCGCCGCGCCGCCGCCCTCCGCACTACCCACCACGGGGCCGGAGAGCGCCCGGTCGATCGCGTCCAGGCCCTCGGCGGTGGTCAGCGGCTCGACCCCGGACTTCTGCAGGCGCGCTCGATAGTCCGGGGTGGCGACCCGGCCGACCTCGCCCCAGAAGCCCCAGTTGACGATCAGGACCGGGCGGCCCGCCGCCGCCAGCCGGTGGCCGATCGCGTCCTTGGCCAGGCAGCCGGCGACGTAATTCGCCTGCCCCGGCATCGCGGCGAAGGAATTGGCGGAGGAGAACAGGGCCAGGACGTCGAGCGGATCCTCCCGCGTCGCGTTGGCCAGCGCCAGGGTGCCGGCCGCCTTGACCGCGAAGGCGCGGGTGAAGGTGTCGTCGTCCATCCGCTCGAGCGCGCGGTCGTCCATGACGATGGCCGAATGGACCGCCGCCCGCACCGGCCCGTTCGCCGCCCGGCCCTCGGCCAGCGCCGCCGCCAGCGCCCCCGGCTCGCCGGCATCGGCGGAAACGTAGACCGCGGCCCCGCCGGCCGCCGCGATGCGGGCGAGAAGCGCCCGGATGTCGTCGTTCTCCGCTGAGCGGCCGATCAGGGTGAGCCGCGCCTGGAAGCGTGCGGCAAGGCTCTCGGCGAGGGCCGCCCCGACGCCGCCGGCGCCGCCGAGGATTGCCACATGCCCGCCCGCCCGCCAGACCGGCGCTGCCGGCGACGGCAGCGTCACCCGTTCCAGCCGGGCAATCTCGCGGCCGGCGGCGACGTACCGGATCTCGCGGCCGGCCGGATCGCCGGGATCGCCGAGCGCGGCGTCGAGCACCGCCGCCTCCGCCCCGGCCTCGACCGCGACGCAGGCCACGGACCAGCGCCGGGCCTCCTGCGCCGCCACCCGGACGAGCCCGGTCACCGCCGCCACCGACGGATGCTCGCCTCCCACGGTCACGAGGCGCAGCGCGATCGGGTCGAGCAGGGCCGCCGACTTCAGCGCCCGGAGCAGCGCGAGCTCGGCCAGCGGCGGCGCACTGCCATCGCCCGACGGACCGACCGCCAGAACGAGATGCCCGGCGGCGCTCACCGCCGCCGCCAGCTCCCGCGGATCGCCGTCCAGGGACCGCACGTCGGCGCGGGCGATGCGGCTGGCCAGCCGCCCGGCCAGCGCGTGCCCGCCGGCACCGGCGATCACCACGGCCCGGGCCGGCACCGGACCGGCCGCCAGCGGCACCGCCCGCCAGACCGGCCGGAACGCCCAGTCCCCGATCGCGGTCGCCGGTGGCGCGGGAGTCTCCGGTGCGGGCGTTTCCAGATTGGGCGTTTCCGCCGTCGGCGCGCCCTTCCCGGCGGCACGGGCGACCAGGCCGCGCACACTGGCCAGCATCCGGCCGTCGCCCGTCAGGATCGCCGCGTCATATCTCTCGGTCCGGTCGCCCACCTCGCCCTCCGCCCGGCGGGCGAGGATCGTCGTCGCCGCGCGCCAGCGGATGCCGGAATCCGGCGCCAGGTCGATGGCGCCGGCGCTGAACGGCACCAGGGTCCGAGACGCCGCGCCATCGCGCGGCAGGGTCAGGGCGGCGGCGGCCTGCAGCGCGGCGTCGAGCAGCGGCGGCGGCAGCGGCCAGTCGTGGAACCCGTCGCCGACCACCGCCGGCGACAAAGTCGCCGCCACCGCGTCCGCCGACACGCGGACCGAGGTGACCGGCCGGTAGGCGCCGCGATAGTCGAGCCCGGTCTCCAGCAGCCGGTCGTAGAATTCGTCCGAGGCCAGCGTCTCGCCGCCGGCCGGCAGGTCCGGGGCTGGCGGCATCGCCGGCATCGACAGGCGGCCCCGGCAGGCCAGGCCGTCCGGCCCGTGCAGCTCGAAGCGGTCGCCCTCGGTGGACAGGGACACCTCCAGACCGCCGTCCGCGGCGGTCAGCGGCCGCAGCCAGACCACGTCCCGCGCGCCCGTGACGCCCTTGCCGGCCGCCCGCATCGCCGCCAGGACCGAGGCGACGCCGGGCAGGGTCGGCCGCCCGCGCACCCGGTGCTGATCGATCACCGGCGCGTCCGCCGCGATCCGCAGGCGCGACCCGCTCTCCGCCTCCCCGGTCGCCAGCGGCACGGCGCCCGGCAGGACCGCTCCGTCCGCCGGGATCGGCACCGGACGCGCCGCACCCTCGACCCAGTAGGAGGCGCCGGCGAACGGATACCCCGGCAGCGCCACCCGCCGCCGTCCCGCCCCGAGTCCGGCGGCGATCTCGTCCGGCGTGGCCGTGACGACCTCGGTGTCGAACGCCCGCAGGCGGGCAATCGCGTCGGCCACGCCCTCGGCCGAAACCAGGGCCCGATGTTCGTGCGCGACCCGCCCGACCGCCAGGGTGAAGGCGATGTCGGCCAGCAGCGCCCGGCCGGCGACCTCGTGGGCGGTCTCGCCGGCGGCCTCTCCGGCGACCAAGATCTCGATCCGGTCGGCCAGTCGCGCGGCGATCACCGGCAACCGCGCCGGGTCGCGGGCCATGAGCAGCAGCGGGATCGGTCCGGGCGGGGCGGCGGCGCGGGGCGGCGCGGCCGGTGCCTGCTCGACCACCACATGGGCGTTGGCGCCGCCGGCCCCGAAGGAACTGACGCCGCCGCGCCGGGGAAGCTCGTCGCCGGCCGGATCGCGGCGGGCCGGCCAGGGCTGGCGCCGGTCGCACACAAGCAGGCGCTGCCGGGCGAAGTCGATGCGGGCGCTCGGCGCGCCGCCGGTGACGTTGGGCGCGACCTCGCCGGCCTCGATCTCCAGCACCAGCTTGCTCAGCCCGGCGATGCCGGCGGCGGATTCCAGGTGGCCGATATTGCCCTTCACCGAGGCGATCAGCACGGTCTCCCGGTCGGGGCCGAGGGCATCGGCGAGGGCGTTGGCCTCGATTGGGTCGCCCAGGTCGGTGCCGGTGCCGTGGCACTCCACATGGGCGATCGTCGCCGGATCGATTCCGGCGTCGCCCAAAGCCACCTCGATCGCCCGGCGCTGAGCGTTCGGGTTCGGCACGGTGTAGCCGGCGGTGCGGCCGCCGGCGTCGATCGCCGAGCCCCGGATCACCGCGCGGATCACGTCGCCATCCGCCACCGCCCGGTCCAGCGGCTTCAGGACGACCGCCCCCACCCCCTCGCCCTGCAGCGTGCCGTCGGCGCCGTCGGCGAAGGGCCGGCAGAGATCGCTCGGCGACAGCATGCCCATGCGCGCCAGTTCGAGCTGCTGCAGCGGGTGCAGCACCAGGTTGACGCCGCCGGCGATCGCCACCCCGCACTCGCCGCGCGCCAGGCTGGCGCAGGCGAGGTGAACGGCGGTCAGCGAGGCCGAGCAGGCGGTGTCGACGGCGAGGCTCGGACCGGTCAGGTCCAGGTGGTAGCTGAGCCGGTTGGCGACCGACCAGTGGCCGCTCTGCACCACCTTGCCGGCGGCGGTCGCCGGCAGCCCGATCAGGCGGTAGGGCTGGTTCATGGCGCCGACGAAGACCCCGACATTGCCCATGGTTCCGGCGGCGCCGGCGGCCTTGAGCGCGGCGGGGGTGTACCCGGCCTCCTCGATCGCCTGCCAGGCGACCTCCAGGAACAGCCGCTGCTGCGGGTCCATGAGCCGCGCCTCCTTCGGCGCGATGCCGAAGAACACCGGCTCGAAGCGATCGACATCGGCCAGGAAACCGCCGGTCCTCACGGTGGAGCGGTCGGCGCGGCCGGCATCGGTGAAATCATCGGCGGACCACCGGTCGGCGGGCACGTCACGCAGCGCGCTGCGGCCTTCCCGGAGGTTTTCCCAGAACCGGTCAAGGTCCGGCGCGTCGGGATAGCGCCCGGCCATGGCGATCACCGCGATCGGCCCGCCCTCGGCCGGCCGCGACCGCGCCGAGTCCGGGACCGCCGGCGCCGGGGCCGGGGTGTCCCCGCCGCCGCCGGCGGGCAGGGCCCCGGCCTCGACCGGGAAGGCATCGGCCAAGTGGGCCGCCAGGCTTTCGAGGCTCTCCTGCTCGAACAGCGCGGTATCCCGCAGCGCCGGGAAGCGCTCCTTCAGCCGGTTGGTGATCCCGACCGTCAGCAGCGAGTCCAGGGCGAAGGACGCCAGCGGCGCCGCCGGATCGATCTCCGCCCCGTCGCGGCCGAGCGCCTCGGCCATCAGCCCGACCGCCAGGTCCTGGGCCGCCTGGCGGGGCGAGCGACCGGGATCGCCAGCGGCGACGAGGGCCGGAGCCGCCGCGCCTTTCGCCACAACGTCGGTGCCGTCCATCCAGGCGAGGCCGGTCGCCGCCGGCATCCGGCCGACGAGGTCGCACCAGTGGCGCTGCGGCGCGAACGGATAGCCCGGCAGCGCCACCCGCCGGGCGCCGGCCGGCGCGGCCAGCGCGAGGTCGGCGATCGCGAGGTCGGCGGTCTCACCGTCCAGCCAGCGCCGGACCGCCGGTGGCAGGTCCACGCCGCTGCCGGTGCCGTGCAGCCAGGCGATCGCCGCCGCCCGGTCCGCGACGACGGCGACCCGGCGGACCGGCAGCGCCCGGCGACCGGCCGCCAGAGTCAGAGCCATGTCGTCCAGCCGCAGGTCCGGATCGGCCGCCAGCGCCTCGGCCAGCGCCGCCCCGAGCACCGTCAGCCGCTCCTCGGTCAGCGCCGACAGCGCCAGCACGACGGGTCCATCGGTCGGCTTGGCGCGCGGTGCGGGCGGCGGCGCCTCCTGCAGCACCACGTGCACGTTGGTGCCGCCGAAGCCGAAGGAACTGACCCCCGCGGCCCGCGGGCCGGCGCCACGGGGCCAGGGTTCGGCGGCGGCGGGAACACGGAACGGGGTCTCGGCGAACAGGATCTCGGGGTTGGGAGTCTCGAAGCCCGGTACCGGCGGCAGGGTGGCATGCTCCAGCGCCAGCACCGCCTTGATCAGGCCGGCGATGCCGCTGGCCGCGTTCAGATGGCCGATCGATGCCTTGACCGAACCGAGCGCAATGCTGTCCCGCGGCAGGTCGGCGAAGACATGGGACAGCGCCTGCACTTCGATCGGGTCGCCCAGGCGGGTTCCGGTGGCATGCGCCTCGACATAGCCGATCTCCGCGGGATCGAGCCCGGAGACGGCCAGCGCCTCGCCGACCGCCAGGGCCTGACCGCTCACGCTGGGGGCGAGGTAGTCGGCCTTGACCGCGCCGTCGTTGTTCGCCGCCGAGCCGCGGATCACCGCGCGGATCGGGTCGCCATCCGCCAGGGCGCGGGCCAAGGGTTTCAACACCACCAGCCCGGCGCCGTTGCCGGGAACCGTGCCGTCGGCGGCGGCGTCGAAGGTTCGGCAGCGCCCGCGTGGCGACATCATCAGCCCCGGCAGGTGCCGGTACGCCCCCTGGGGCAGCGTGATCGACGCGCCGCCGGCGATCGCCATGTCGCACTGGCCGCCGATCAGCGCCTCGCAGGCCGTGTGCACCGCCAGCAGCGCGCTGGAACACGCCGACTGCACCACCATCGCCGGGCCGGTCAGGCCGAGCTTGTGGGCGATCCGGGTGGCGGCGTAGTCCTTCTCCCCCGCCGTCAGGTCGAAGACGGCGTCGTCGACCGCCTCCGCCCGCGCCGGGAAGTACCCGCTGTTGGTCAGGCCGACGAAGGCGCCGGTCACGGTCTCCGGCGCGCCGTCGCCGTAGCCGGCATTCTCCAGCGCGTGCCAGGCGAGTTCCAGCAGGAGACGCTGCTGCGGGTCGAGACGGGCGGCGCGGCGCGGCGGGATGCCGAAGAGGTCGGCGTCGAAGCGGTCGATGTCATCGAGCACGCCGAATGACCGGATGACCCCGTCATCCGCCCGGTCCCGGGGTCCGACACCGAGCCTGCCGAGGTTTTCATCCTCGGCCATTGACCGGATCCGCGACCGTCCGGCGGCGAGGTCGCGCCAGAATGTCTCCGGGTCCGGCGCCCCGGGAAACCGGCAGGACAGGCCAATGATCGCGATGCCACTGTCGGTGGCCGCCGCGCCGAGTCCGGCCTCGCCGGCGCCGGACTCCGAAGCGCCGGACTCCGAAGCGGCGGCCCCGAACGGCAGGTCGCCCCTGAGATCGTCGCTGTCGGACATCGGACGCTCGCTCAAATTCAAACGGAAGCCGGCCACCGAGCGGCGCGCGCAACGCTTTCTTCGGATGCTTCCCGATAATTTCCCGGGGAGCAAGGGCAAGAGGCCGAAACAGCGCCGTCGCCGCGGTGGTCGAAGCCCGACCGGCCGATTACAGGCTATCCTTGCAATGACCGCAAGTTAATTCATCGAGACAACGATATGACCGGATCACGTCGGAACAATGACCGGAACCCGGCAGGCGCGGGGCGGACTCAGTACCGGCGCGCCATATTGGCCGGCGGATCGACCTTGCGGATGTCGGCGATCAGCCGGGTCAGCACGCTGCCATGGCCGATCTCCTCGAACTCCGGATCGGTCTCCTGCAGCAGGTACTGCACGCTCTCGACCCAGCGCACCGGATGGTCGATCTGCTGCACCAGGTTGTGGGCGATCTCGTCGTCGCGGTAGGGCAGCGCCGTGAAGTTCGCGACCACCGGGATCATCAGCGGCCCGAGGGAGAAGCCGGCGACGAAGGCGCCGAACGCCTCCTTGGTCGGCTTCATGTAGCGCGAGTGGAAGGCAGTGCGCACATTCAGCGGCACCACCCGCACGCCCTTGCGGCCGTCGAAGGCCGGCGCGACCTTCTCCAGGTCCTCGGTCGGCCCGGCCAGCACCGCCTGGGCCGGCGCGTTGTGGTTGGCGACGTCGACCGTGGTGATGCCGGTCGCCGCCAGGCCCTCGCGGATCGCCTCGATCTCCAGGCCGACCACCGCCGCCATGCCGCCGCCCGAGGCCTCGCCCATCAGCGCCCCGCGGCGCTGCACCAACCGGACACCGTCGGCGAAGGAGAAGGCCTCGGCGGCGTACAGGGCGTTGTACTCGCCGAGGCTGTGGCCGGCGACGAATTCCGGCGTGTCCCCCAACGCCTCGACCCGCGCGTGATAGGCGAGCGCGCTGACGACGAACAGCGCCGGCTGGGTGAACTGGGTGCGCACCAGGTTGCCCTCGGCATCCTCGAGGCACAGTGCCCTGATCGAATAGCCGAGGATGTCGTCGGCCTCGGCGACCTTGTCCGGATACCGGTCGAACAGGTCCTTGCCCATGCCCTTGGCCTGGGATCCCTGCCCCGGAAACACGAAGATCCTGGTCATGCGAGCTGCTCCACCACTTGTTGCAGGGTCCGGATATCCCGGCCGAACTGGTTCATCACCACATGGGCCCTCTTTGCCGCCCCGTTGGCCGCGCCCTTGGCCGACCCGCTGGCCAGGCGCACGAAGCCGGCCAGCGTCCCCGACGGGCCGACATCGACCAGCGCGGCGGCGGCCGGACCGCCGAGTGCCGCGACCGTGTCGTGGAACCGCACCGCGCCGCGCGCCACACGCCAGAAATGCCCGGCCTCGAACGCCGCCAGCGGCCCGGCGGCGGCGCAGGAATGCACCGGCACCCGCGGCGGGCGGAAGCTCAGTTGCCCGGCGATGTCGCAGAACGCCTCGCGCGCCGCGTCGATCAGCGGGGTGTGGAAAGCGAAGCGGATCGGCAGCACCGCATGCGGGATGTCGCGCCGCCGCAGGGTCTCGGTGAACCCCCCGGCATCGGTGTCGGAGAGGCCGGCGACGAAATGACCGGGCGCGTTGACCGCCGCCACATGGATCCGGCCGTCAAGCGGCTCCGAGGTCAGCTCGCCCAGGGTTTCCACCGGCGCCAGGACCGCGACCAGCCGGCCCGGCGCCGCCCGCCGCTCGAACGCCGCCGCCTGCGCCCGCACCGCCCAGAACGCCTCCTCCGCGGTCAGCGCGCCGGCGACCACGGCGGCGATCGTTTCCCCCAGGCTGTAGCCGAGCACCCGGTCCGGCCGCACCCCGCGCGCGGCCAGCGCGTCGGTCAGCGCCAGCGAGACCGCGACGATCAGCGGATGGGTCTCCGCCAGCCGGTCGAATTCGGCGCTGTCGGCGAGCGGGCGGGAAAACAGGATCTCCACCAGGTCGCGCCCCCCGACCGGGCCGGCCAGCCGGCTGTATCGCTCAAGCGCCGCCCGGTAGGCCGGGTCCCGCTCCCAGAGCTCGCGTCCCATCTGGTAGTACTGCGCGCCCTGGCCGGAATACATGAAGACGACGTCCCGGCTCACGGACGCCCCCCATCCGTTCTCACCGCGCCGGGCCGCACCCCGAACGCGATCTCCAGGAGGGGGATCTCCTCGTGCCCCCCGGCCGCCGCTGGCGGG
>JGI12316J15309_10000205_pt1 | contig 19124 bp, 17 predicted proteins | sample MarCyaLeptolynsp_FD_15309 | JGI IMG/M metagenome (IMG submission 15309) | reverse complement strand
GCCGTTGCCGGGGCCGTTGCCGGAGCCGGAGCCGGGGCCGGGGCCGGGGCCGGAGCCGGGGCCGTTGCCGGGGCCGGGGCCGGAGCCGTTGCCGGGGCCGGGGCCGGAGCCGTTGCCGGGGCCGAGGCCGCCTTGCCTAGTCCCCGGGCACCTGCTGCCGCACGAACGTCCCCGCGATCGGCAGCGCTACATTCAGGTCCACCCCGTTGATGACCAGGTCCGAGAACTGCAGTGGAAGCGCCGTCGCCGTCGCCGGCGCGTCCGCAAGGCCAACGTGCAGATGAGGCGCCTCGCTGTCGCCGGAGTTGCCAACCTCGGCGATGGCCTGCCCCTGCATGACAACATCGCCCTCGGACACCGAGATACTCCCCTCCCGAAGTTGCGCCAGCCTCAGGAACACCCCGGAAGCGACCTCGATGACGACCGAGTTTCCGTAAGGCACAGCCGCGTCCGACACTCCCAGCGGCTGGTCCGGGTGGCCCGAGTCCACCCTCACCACGGTCCCGCCGGCCGGCGCGTAGACGGTGCGCCCGAACACGTGGTGGTCCTCGTTGGCCCCACACGGGGCAGCACACACACCCTCCCCCTCCCAGACCACCAGGTCGTACGCCCAGGCCTCGGCCGGGCTTGCCCAGTGCCGATTCAACAGCGGCCCCGCCCCACCCCAGAGCACGTAGGTCAGCCCCTTCAGCGGCAGCGCAAACTCGACCGACGCGGTGAAGTCCGCGTTGGGGCCCGGCGCATCCTCGGGCAGCACCTCTAGCGTAAACGCGGTCACACCCTGCTCACCGTCATAGGTACCACCCAGCCGGTAGAGCGCCGCATCGGTATCATGCGTCGACCAGAACCAGACGCCGGTGTCGACCGCGATGCAGCGGATGGACGTCAAGGGTCCCAGTCCACCCTCGGCGTCGACCCCATCGAAGAGCGTCTGCACCGCACTCGTAGGAAGCTCGGCGGCAAGCGCGGTCGAAAAACTGTCCTGCACCGCACTCAGGTCACCCGCTCGGAAGGCGTCGAACACCGGAATGAGCGCGTTTTCCGCCGCGTCACAGCGTGTCCCGTAGCCCGCAACCTCCGTATACAGCGCGGGCTGGGGCCAGTCCGCCGGAACCTGAGGCCCGCTGGCTACGTCCTCCGCGGCGTCACCCGAAGAGACATCACCGTCGACTACGGGTGGCGCGTCCGGACATGCAGCGAACACCAAGACGACAAGCGGCAACATGACACGAGCAATCATCCCTACTTTCCTGGCGCCTCGAGCCCCACCGGGTCAAGCGCTCCCGTTGCTCCCCGCTCAATCCATGCGGCCCTGCTACGGAACCTTCCTGGACGGGACGGAACAGCGCCCACATGCGCTCGAGAGGCTGCGGGTGATCGCACAGCCGCGCGGAGACGTCTTCACGCGGGCCACCTCGGTGTTCCCCAACACCGCCTTCAGAGCGTTCTCCAACCAGGGTTTGCGCCCCGACTGTCCCAGACGCCGTTCGTTGTCGATCCATCCGCGGTAGCGCACCCGGCCCTGACGGTCGAGCAGCACCACCGTGGGCGTCGTCTCTGCCTGCAGCAACCTGGCGAGGCGGCCCCTCGGATCGACGACGACCGGGTACTTCACCGCATGCTTTGCCAGATGAGCCTCCAGCTTGGCCGCCGAATCGTCGGAGTTGCTGGAGATCCCGACCACAGCCACGTTCCTGGCGCTGTAGCGGGTCAACAGGTCCTCGACCCGGGACTGATAGCGCACCACGCACGGGCAAGTCGTGCCATACCAAACCAGCACGGTCGCGTCGTGGGACGCAACCGTGCCGGTCAAGTCGTAGGATGACGACGTCGACGCGGGGAGGGAGAGAAGCTCGGGAAGAGCTCCCGCGTTGGTGGGGATAACGCGATCCGCTACCGACGTCGTCGAGCACCCCATGCTTACAGCGGTAACGAGAACCGCGGTGAGCCGGAGCGACAATGGTTGGGAGTCAGAACATGCCATAGCGCAATCCACTTGTGATAGTGGTTCTGCCGAAAACGTTGTTACCGGCGCTATCGGCGAAGAGCCCGGTGTCGATCGAGCCGGTCACGGTCCAGTGGTCGTGGAAGCGCCAGCTGAACGACAGGCCGACGCCCATGTCCAGTCGCTCGGAGTCGCCAACCACCCGCCCATCGACGCGCTGGTCGGACTCCCAGTTGAAGCGGTAGAGCAGCGCAATAGTCGTCTGCGGGTCGAACGCGTAGCCGCCGCTGAGCGTCCCAGAGACCCCGGGGCCGAACCAAAGATCGGCCCCGCGGGGTCCAGGAGCGCCTGGCAGTGGGACGTTCACGATGGTCTCGAGCCGAACGAACCAGGGGACGACGGTCTTCTCGAGCACGACGCCGGCGCTGAGCAGCCAGGCGCCACGCCCGGTGGCGCCCTCACCCAGCTTGCCGGTATCGGGCCCGGGGACGCGCCCCGTCGGGGCGGAGACGCCGAACACGATGGCCACGGCGGGGAGTTCTTCGTACTCGCCGACGAGGAGCGGATCGTACCGGAAGCCGACACTGACGTCGGCCAGGAAGCCACCCCAGGTGGACATGCTGTCGGTCCAGCGGTGGTTCAGCGTGGCCGGCACGCTCAGCGACACCAGCGCGCGACGGGACAGGCGCGCCATGCCCCACAGTGTCGCTTTCAGCTCGAGCTCACCATAGCCCTCGAAGGGCTTCCACTCGCCGTCGGTGTCCCAATGACCCAACGCGTAGGAGGCCGACTTCAACAGGCCGACGGCCCCGTCCTCCCAGTTCAGCAGACGCCCGGTACCCACCGCCGTGGCGGAGATGCAGCACGCTGCGGCGTGAACCTGCGGGGGCGCGCCCAGCACCCCAGCCGACACGGTCGCTGCCGCCAGCAGGAGGCGGAAGGAGCGAAGACGGCCGGGAGTGGGTTCGAGCACCTCTTCCCCATAGCGCGACCAAGCAGCAGCGGGCGCGTGGCGAATTGTCGCAGGCGCGCGTACCGCTTGCGCGGCGCGGGGTTGGATGCGAACACGTCGACATGTCCGAGCACCTCCCATCCGTTCTGCTGGTCGACGACGACGAGGTCTTTCGGCGCACCCTGGCCCGGGCCTTCGAGCGTCGTGGCTACGACGTGCGAACCGCGGCCAACTACGACGAGGCGCTGGTAAGCGCCCGGGAGGACTCACCCGAACTCGCGGTCGTGGACCAACGCATGCCGGGGCCGTCGGGGCTGGAGCTGCTGCGCGAGTTGAAGGCCATCGACGCGACGACCTCCGTGGTGGTGCTGACGGGCTACGGCAACATCTCCAGCGCCGTGGACGCCACGCGCCTGGGGGCGACCTGGTACCTGCCCAAACCCGCCGACGTGGACGACATCCTGGAGGCCTTCGAGCGGGGCGAGAAGCCGCCCCTGACGGAGACCGACGCCGAGCACGCCGTGCCCAGTCTCGCGCGCGCCGAATGGGAGCACATCAACCGGGTGCTCGCCGACTGCGGCGGCAACATCTCCAAGGCCGCGCGCCGCCTGGGTCTGCATCGCCGCACGCTGCAGCGCAAGCTCCAGAAGTACCCACCGACCCAATAGGGACTGCGACAAAGAACCGCATGGTGCCGTCCTCCATGGCTGGCTATCCTCCCGCGCACCAACCCAAGCCTGTCCCAGAGAGGCCTCGCATGTTCGTTCCGCAGCGCCGTTTCGTCTCCCTCCTCGCTCTTGCCCTCCTCACGCTCGCCGCCTGCGACGATGGTCATGACCACGACCACGATGGTCACAGCAGCATGATCATGTTCATGGGTCAGTTGGACGCCACCCCGGCGACCGACCACGACCACACGCTGACGGTGACACTCACGATGATGTCTGACAGCAGCCCCATCACTGGCGCGACACTGGTGGCGGAGGAGCCTTGGATGGACGCGCACGGCCACGGTTCGGGCACCACCCCCAACACCATCACCGAGGTGGGCGAAGGCGTGTACACGTTGAGCCCGGTCAAGTTCATCATGCCCGGCGAGTGGAAGATCAAGGTCCACGCGACCAAGGGCGACATGCACGAGCACCACGACTTCCTGTTCACGGTCGAATAGTCGCCGAGAAAAATCAGTCCGTTACCGGGCTCAGAGATTGTTGACTAATCTAGTCACCTTTAGGTAAGGAGGCAGCCCTTCTGTGCCGCCGGGGCAACCCTGGCGTGCCCCTGCCCGACCGCGAGGCTGACATGGCCGACCAGCTCCAAGAGCTCGAAGATCAAGGCGTGTACATCTTTCGAGAGGCGTACCGTCACTTCAAGAACCTGTGCATGCTGTGGTCCATCGGCAAGGACTCCACCGTCATGCTGTGGCTGGCGCGCAAGGCATTCTTCGGCCACGTGCCGATGCCGCTGGTGCATATCGACACCAGCTACAAGATCGACTCCATGATCACCTACCGCGACGAGCTCGCGATGCGGTGGGGCCTGAACATGGTTGTGGGGCAGAACACCCAGGCGCTTGCCGACGGGATGAACCACACCCGGGGCCGGCTGAACTGCTGCAAGGCGCTCAAGACCGACGCCCTGCGTCACACCCTGGACGGCACCTGGCCGCGTCGGGTGCTGAACCTCCAGACGGGCGAGTACGAGGTCGAGGAGAACGGCGAGCCCTACACCGGCGTCATCGTCGGCGCACGTTCGGACGAGGAAGGCTCGCGCAGCAAGGAGCGCTACTTCTCGCCGCGCGACAAGAACAATGACTGGGACATCGCCGAGCAGCCGCCGGAGCTCTGGAACCAGTTCAAGACCGACTTCGCGCCGGGGACCCACGTCCGCATCCACCCGCTGCTGGATTGGACCGAGGTCAACATCTGGGAATACATCGAGCGGGAGAACATCCCGATTATCGACCTGTACTTCGACCGCGGCGAGGGCACCAGGTACCGCTCGCTGGGCTGCGCGCCCTGCACCGGCAACGTCCAGAGCACGGCCACCACCCCCGCCGAGGTCATCGTCGAGCTGCGCAACACCCGCATCGCGGAGCGCGCCGGCCGGGCTCAGGACCAGGAAGACCCGCACGCGATGGAGAAGCTCCGTCGCGAAGGCTACATGTAAGATGAATGTGAAAGCCGCAGAGCTCTCCCGCGAGCAGATGAACATCGTGATCGTCGGCCACGTCGACCACGGCAAATCCACGCTGGTCGGACGCCTGCTGGCCGACAGCGGCAGCCTCCCAGAGGGCAAGCTGGAGCACGTCCAGGCCATCTGTAAGCGGCAGGGCAAGATCTTCGAGTACGCCTTTCTGCTCGACGCCCTCGAGGCCGAGCAGGACCAGGGCATCACGATCGACTCGGCGCGGTGCTTCTTCAAGACCGACGACCGCGACTACATCATCATCGACGCGCCCGGGCACATCGAGTTCCTCAAGAACATGATCAGCGGCGCCGCGCGGGCCGAGGCCGCCATCCTGCTCATCGACGCCAAGGAAGGCGTGCGCGAAAACTCCCGCCGCCACGGCTACATGCTGAGCATGCTCGGGATCCGGCAGGTGACGGTGTGCGTCAACAAGATGGACCTGGTGAACCACGACCAGGCCGTCTTCGACGCCATCGAGGAGGAGTATCGGGCCTTCCTCACCAGCTGCGACCTGACCCCCCAGCGGTTCATCCCCATCAGCGCCCGCGACGGCGACAACATCGCCAACCCCAGCGCCAACATGCCCTGGTACACGGGCCCAACGGTGCTGGACGGGGTGGACCTGTTCAACAAGGCGCTGCCCGAAGAGGACCAGCCGCTGCGGCTGCCGGTGCAGGACGTCTACAAGTTCAACCATCGAGGTGACGACCGCCGCATCATCGCCGGCCGCATCGAGTCGGGCACCATCAAGGTGGGCGACCGTATCGCGTTCTCGCCGTCCAACAAGACGACGACGGTCAAGAGCATCGAAGGCTTCTCCATCGCCGACACGGACCACATGGGCGCCGGGCGGAGCGTGGGCTTCACGGTCACCGAGGAGCACTACATCGAGCGCGGCGAGATCGTCAGCCTGCTGAGCAAGCGTCCCCGGGTCAGCACCCGATTTCGCGCCAACCTGTTCTGGCTCGGCCGCAAACCGATGGTCCAGGGACGCGACTACAAACTCAAGCTCGGCACCAAGGCCATCGCCTGCCGCATCCACGAGCTGATCAACGTCATCGATGCCAGCGAGCTCGACGGCGAGCTGGACAAGGCGGAGATTGGTCGCCACGACGTCGCCGACGTCATTCTGGAGACCAAACGCCCCATCGCCTTCGACCTGACCCACGAGTTCCAGGGCACCGGCCGATTCGTGATCGTGGACGAGTACGACGTCGCCGGCGGCGGCATCATCCGTGAGGTCATCGCCGACTCGCTACAGAAGGTGCGCGAGTCCGCTCGGCAGCGCGACTTCGAGTGGGTCCGCGGCAAGATCACCCAGCTCCACCGGGCCAACCGGTACGGCCACCGCCCGGCCGTCGTCCTGCTCACTGGCGAGGCCGGCGTGGGCAAGGCCGCCATCGCCCGTGAGCTCGAGAGCGATCTCTTCAACGAAGGGCACGCCACCTATCTGCTGGACGCGCGGAACGTCTTCCTGGGCATCGACCAGGACCTGCTCGGAACCATGGACCGTGACGAGATGGTCCGTCGCTACGGCGAGGTCGCCAACCTGTTGCTGGATGCCGGTCACCTGGTGATCTCCACGTCCAACACGTTCGGATTGGCCGACCACGGCACAATTCGCACCCTGGTTGCGCCCGACCGGTTCGTCGTCATCCACGTGGGCACGGACGCTCCGCCGGATGCGGACTTCGTGCTGGACCGGTGCCACGACCCCCGAGAGTGTGCCGGGCAGGTCAAGGACGCGCTGCGCGCCCTGAAAGTCGTCAACGGCGAGGGTTCGCTCAGCGGCTGAGCGTGCCGAAAAACGCCGCTGAGAGCAGTTGGCCACCTCGGCCATTTGACCATCGGTTGGCCGGCGCTTTACGCTGGGTCCAATAGGTAGGTCTTGGAGCTCTCACCGTATGTACCTCGTCACCGTCGGTACCCAGACGCACGACTACGACACTCGCGCAGAGGCGATCGCCGCTGCCAAGGAGTTCTCCGCCGAACATCGTGGCACGGTTCTCGTGCGCGATGAGGAAGAGCGGGAGCGCCTCACGTATCATCGCGGAAAGCTCGAGAGCTATACGTACGATACGCGAGGGCCGCGCAAGGGCGGGGAGCGCCGCCGCGACTAAGCGTCGCGGACGGTAGGGCCAGCGTCGCTAGGCGCGCGCAGCCTCCTCTCTAGTCGCCTCACCATTGCCGGCCAGCTTGCGCAGCAGACGCTCGCCGGTGGTGGTGATCTCGTCCAGCAAGAACCGGGCCCGTGGCTCGGCGCGGTCGAGGTAGCGCTCCAACCAGACGCGACGCTCTGGGTGCGCCTGAGCCTGCTCCCACAGCAGCTCGCAGACGAGCTCGTCGGCCAGGATACGGGTCAGGCGCTCGGCATGAAGCATCGCGTAGGCGAAGTCCTTCTTGGGGTTCCAATCCTTGGTCAGGGCGTGCTGCCACTTGCCCATCGGCACGCCCCGCAGCCCCTTGATCTTATCGGTTGCGGTCTTCGTGATGAGGTGCTGCTGGGCCGACAGCGACGTGGCCTGCAGCTTGGCGAACCGACGCTCCAGAGGGTCACGGGCGGACAGTGAGCGCCAACGTGCCTGAGCAATCCGGCGCACGAACTCCTGCGGGTTCTTCATGATCCCGCCGAGGGTGTCCTTCATGCACATCAACGCCTGAATCTGGCTGGTCCCCTCGTAGATGGGCATTACCAAGGCGTCACGCAGCAGGCGCTCGGCGCCGTAGTCCTTGGTGTAGCCGACGCCGCCGTGGATCTGCATACAGCGCCGCGCCATCTCGACCGCCTTCTCGGCCGCCAGGTACTTCAGAAGCGGGGTCATGCGCCGGGCGGTCGCCTTATGGTGGCGGGCCTCCTTGTCCCGGCGGGCACGATCCAGCGACCCCTCGGCCAGCAGGTGCTCGGCCACCATGGAGACCTTCTGGTTCATCTCCTCGTGGTAGCAGGCCTCCACGGCGATGGCGCGCAGGCCCACCACGTCGGCCTCCATCTCAGCGATGTAGTCGGCGATCATCTCGTGCTGGTCGATGGTCTTCCCCATCGAACGACGCTCGGCGGCGTACTCCTTGGCCATGCGAAGGGCCGCCTCACACAGGCCGATGGACTCGAAGCCCACCCCGACGCGGGCGTTGTTCATCAGCAGGAGCATGTACTTGAAGCCCTCTCCGCGCTCGCCGATGAGGTGGGCCGGGGTCTTGTCGAAGTGGATCTGGCAGGTGGCCGACCCCTTGTGCCCAATCTTCTCCTCGAGGCGCCCGATCTCGGCCAGCCGCTTACGCTTCTTGTTCTTGCCGCGGCCGGTCTCCTCATAGGTCGGCACCAGAAACATCGACAGTCCCTTGAGCCCGGCGAAGGGGTCGTTGGGGTCGGCGGCGTCCTCGGTGCGGGCAATGACGAAGTGGTACTTGCCGTGGCCGCTGGTGATGAAGATCTTCTGGCCGGTGACGGTCCAGTTCCCGTCGGCGTCCTCCTCACCCCGGCAGCGCAGCGCGGCCATGTCGCTACCAGCATCAGGCTCGGTAATGTCCATGCAGCCCCATGCTTCACCGCGAGCGATCTCGGAGATCGCGTCGGCAAAACGGGTCTTCACCAGGCGCGGCGGATCGAGCTCGAACTCGGTGGTCCCCTCCTGCAGCGAGTAGACCAGCATCGCCATGGCCATGCCGCCGTGGAACCCATGATGGGTCATGGTCGACACGTCCGCCCGGGCGAACATCTCGGAGTTGAGCATGTAGAGCATCAGGGGGCAGTTCATGCCGCCCAGCTGACGCGGCAAGCACATCCCGTGGAGCTCGAGCGCCTTGATCTTGTCGAAGATGGTCTGGAGGACGTCTGGGAAGATCACCTCACCGTCCACCAGCTCCATCGGCGTGGCGTCGATCTTGGCGGCATGCGGCGCGATCTCGTCGGCGACGAAGTTGCCGACCATGTCGAGCAGATCCTTATAGAACTCGAGCGCGTCTTCGAGGCTGTCGTGCCCATCGTCGTCGGCGAAGGACTCTTCGGTGATCGCGACCAGAGGCTGCCAGTCGATCCACTTGTCGACATAGAAGCGGAGGTCGTCGTTGTCTTTGTAGAAGTTGGCCATGGGGTCACTCCTTTTTGAGCTGAGGCGAGGTTGGGAGCTCGCGCGGACGGAACAGCGCCGCGTGAGCGATTCGTTTGAGTTCGGCGCGGAAGCGGGTGCGGTAGCCGCTGTCGACCAGGGGCTGACCGATGGCCCCGGAGACCGCATAGGTCGCAAGGATGGTCTGGGTCATCAGCAGGACGTAGACCTCGGGGTCGACGTCGGGGTGGATCACCCCTTCCTTCTTGCCGCGCTGGATGTACCCCGCGGTCATGCCGAGCCAGGGAGAGAGGTAGTCGTCGAAACGCTCGTCGCCATCTGCGTCACCGTCGGGTCGGTCCAGAAGCTCGCGCAGAAGCACCCGCGCTCGGGCCGTGTCGGCGGCGAAGTAGTTCTCCACCTCGTCCAGGATGGCATCGAACCGCTCCCACCCCGTCGCAGCTGCCATCAGCAGGCGGGGCAGGACATCGCGCCACCGGGCCAGAAGCTCGTCGATGACGGCGCGATGGAGATCGGCCTTGGATGGGAAGTGATACAGCAGCGAGGGTTTGCGGATCCCCACCGCCTTGGCGATGCGGTCGAGCGAGGTAGCGTCGACGCCTCGGGCCGCGAACAGCCGGGTCGCCTCCGAGAGGATCCGCGCCCGCATGTCGGGCGTTGCATCGCTGCGTGCCTTGCGTCCTCGGCGTCGGGAAGTGTCGCTCATGGAGATGGCTGGCCCCTTACCTACCAATCGGTTGCCATTTGCCTACCACTTGGTAGACAGCCATACAAGCAGAATTGACGCGGCGCCCAGGTTGGCTGAACATCCCCGGCGATGGCCGAGCTCATCCTGTCGATGAAAGGGCGCGAGATGTTGCGCATCCCGATCACCAAGACCCAGACGGTGATTGGCCGCAGTCCGCAAGCCGACCTCCAGATCGACAACGCCGGCGTCTCACGGCACCACGCGGTCGTCGTCGCCGAAGACAACACGTTCACCGTCCTCGACCAGGGCAGCCAGAACGGGATCTACGTCAACGGCCGCCCGGTCGACGAAGTGGCGCTGCACCACGGCGACAAGATCCAGATTGGTAAGTTCGAGGTGACGTTCTCCAGCAAGGGCGGCGTGTCGGCGTCCCGGCTCGAGGAGGTCGACGGGGCGCAGAAGTTCAAGGAGATCATCAACTCCGGCGACGACAAGACCTTCACACTGTCGGCCGAGGAGGTCGCCCGTGTGCTAGAGAAGGCCAAGATGGGTGGAGCGCCGCCCAAGCCGACAAACCGCCCGCCGGTCATCACCACTCAGCGGCGGCACAAGTCGGTGCGCCGGCAGGTGGCCCAGCGTGCGCAGACCAAGAGCAGCAAGGGTGGCGGCTACGGGGGATTGATCACGCTGCTGGTGCTGTTGGTATTGGGGCTTGGAGGAGCGGTCGTCTACCTCCTCATGGGCAAGTAGCCCCACCCCGCGAGACCGAGGTCCGATGTCTCTTCATCCCTTCTTTGCCGCAATGGCGGCGCTGGCCCTGGTCGCGTCCGCCACGGGCTGCGCGACGGCCCCACGGGGCTCCCTGGCCAAGACCCCTCCTGCCGACATCAAGGTCGGCTTCATCAAGAGCGGGGCCAAGGGGCTCTGCCCAGGGTTCGGCGACCAGCTCTTCGTCCGCGTCATCGATAGAGAGGGCAAGTCCCACTACACCCGCGAGCATGTGCAGGGGACGCTTCATTGGGCCAACTTCGACATCCGGATGCGTGGCGGGACGGTCGGGCCTACCGGCAAGCTCCGGCTGATCCCCAACGCCGAGCGGCTTCTGTTCAAACCGCCCGCGCTGGAGATCACCCCGATGCACTGGCCCAAGCGGGCCAAGACGGTGCGGCTTCCCATGCGCTTCGACTGCGCCTTCAAGGCCCACTTCGCCGGGCGCCGCGGCCGGCGAGGCAAACCGGGGCTCAAAGGGCGCGCCGTGAAGGGCACGCTGAGCGTGCTGAAGCACGCCGGCAAACAGTATCTGAGGGTGGTGCTCAAAACCGTGGATGACGGGTTCGCTCTGGGCGGCTCGTTTCTTCTGACACCGGGAAGAGGGTCGCTGACCATCGACGTCAGCGGCGGCCAGGGCGGACGCCCCGATCCCAACGGCAAGTTTCCGGGCGGCCCCGGTGGCGATGCAGGTTCGGTGGAGCTGACCGTGGATCCGATGGCCAAGGGCTTCATGTCGATGGTCACGGTGCGAGCCGACGGCGGAAAGCCCGGCACACCTGACGCGCGGCCGGGTCGGAAGGGCCCGGCGCCAAAGCTGGTGCACAAGCCCGTCTTCGAGCCGCTCTAGCAGACCGAGAGTCCATCCCGGCGGGAAGTTTTTCGTGGGTGTCGACACACCTCGGCGAGGCATGCCGCATCGGGTCGGCATGGCTAAGGGGCACAACAGCGCCCGGCAATGACGACGCACTGCGTCGACCCACCAATAGGGAAGGTAATGATGAAGAGGACTCTCGCGATGGCGTGCGCCGTCGCCATGACAGGTGCGCTCCTGTCGGGTTGCCCCGACGACGAAGAGCCGACCACGCCGACGGCCGACGCGACGGCCGACATGACCGCAGACATGACCGCAGACGGTGCCGGACCGGACGCCACGCCCGACGGCGCTGGCCCCGACGCCACGCCGGACGCGACCCCCGACGGCGCTGGGCCGGACGCGACTCCGGATGCGACTCCCGACGGAACCGCCGACGGTGAAGTCGTTGCCAGCAACACCATCGCTGACGTCGTCACCAACAACCCCAACACGACCCTGCTTCTGGCGGCTGTGGTCCAGGCCAACCTGGCCGGAACGCTTGCTGGCGATGGTCCCTTTACCGTGTTCGCGCCGGACGACACCGCCATCCAGGCCGTGATCGACACCTTCGCGGCCGCGGGTGCCACCTACGACCAGGACAATGACGGCGACTTCGACGCCGATGACCTGCTGGCGCTGCCCAACCTCGGCGACATCCTCGGCTTCCACGTGGTGTCCGGCCAGGCCATCATGGCCCAGACCATCATCGACGCCGGCGCAGGCTCGGTGACCACCGTCGAGGGCTCCGACCTCTCCTACCAGGTGCGTGACGGCAAGGTGTACATCCAGGGCGGCACCCAGGTGACCACCCCGGACGTGATGGCCGACAACGGCGTCATCCACATCGTCGACTCGATGGTCTTCGCCCCCGGCGACTTCCCCGGCAACATCGTCGAGCGCCTCCTCATCGCTCCGGGCTTCAGCTCCCTGGTGGGCGCTGCGACGACGGCGACCCTTGGTGGTGACCCGGTGGCCAACGCGCTGGCCGCGGACGGCACCATGACCCTGTTCGCCCCGCACAACGAGGCCTTTGCTGCCCTGTCCGAGGCTCCCACCGGTGGCGAGCTGACCGACACCCTGCTGTACCACGTGGTCCCCGCGGACGCGGACGCCGCCACCGTGCTTGGCTCCAACATCCACCCGACGCTGCTCAACAATGGCGCCCCCATCGCGGTCGACGCCGACGCCGTCACCATCGGTGGCGCTGCTATCTCGACCACCGAGCTCACCGCCTCCAACGGCCGTATCCACGTCATCGACAGTGTGATCACCGCCCCCGGCGACATCGTCGACGTGGCCACCGCCGCCGGCGACTTTGGCGTCCTTCTCGCCGCCCTGACCGACCAGGGTCTGGCCGGCACCTTCGTGGACGACACGGCCGGTGACCAGTCCGCCGACCTCTTCACCGTCTTCGCCCCAACCGACGCAGCCTTCGTGGCCCTCGTCGAGGCCCTTGGCTTCGACGCCACCTCGGCCACCCTGTTCGCCGACGTCGACGCCGCGCTCAACCCGACGTGGAACTTCTCGGCGGTCCTGCAGCACCACGTCATCTCGGGCGTCGTCGGCTCTGGCGACGTTGTCACCGCGCTCGGCGCCGGCACCAACCCCTCGTCCATCCTCGACTCGGCCAACCACTCGTCCACCATCGAGCTGGACTTGCTGGCGGGCGACGAGGGCGATGTGGTGGCCCTGATGGGCTACGCCCAGGTCGTCGTGACCGACATCGTGACGCGCAACGGCATCATCCACGTCATCGACGTGCCGATCTTCCCGACCAACACCGTGGACGACATCGATTTCCCGGGCACCATGACCAATCTGGTGCAGGCCGCGCCCATCTTCAGCACCCTGTTGGCCGCCGTGGGCGCTCAGGGCACCGATGTTGCCGGCGCCCTGGGTACCGGGCCGAAGACCCTCTTCGCGCCGTCGAACGCCGCATTCGCCAAGATCGCGGATCTCGATCCCATCCTGACCAACGCCGGTCTGCTGGAGAACGTCCTGTGGTTCCACGCGCTGCTCAGCGCGGTGGACTCGGCGGGCGCCGTGGCGGCCGCCGGTGGCACGGTGGAGACCGCCCTCGGCACGGTGGGCGACTCGGCGACCTACAACCCGGACCTGACCATCACCAACAACGGTGGGGCGCTCGAGCTCACCCCCACCGCCACCGGTGACCCGGCGACCATCGTCCGAACCGACATCAACACGACGACGGGCCCGGTGCACATCATCGATGAGGTGCTGGCTCCCGCCGCCAACTAGTCGGCCAACGTAGCTTCAACCGCAAGAGGCGGGCGCACCACGCGCCCGCCTTTTGCCGTTTGTGGGGGCCTGCCGAGACGAGACAGGGGAAGGGCCCTGGTGTACGGTCGACACCCATGCCCACCCGTGACGCCGAGGCCTCGTGAGACCGCGACTGACCGACATCTACGGCACGTCCCTGTCCCTGCTGACCGACCTGTATCAGCTGACCATGGCGTACGGGTACTGGAAGCAGGGCATCGGAGAACACGAAGCCGTCTTCCACCTGTTCTTCCGCAAGACCCCGTTCAAGGGCGGTTATGCGGTGGCGGCAGGACTCGAACACGCCATCGGCTACCTGGAACAGCTCAAGCTCGACGCCGATGACGTCGAGTATCTGGGCACGCTGACCGGAAACGATGGCAAGCCGCTCTTCGAGCAGGGGTTCCTCGACTACCTGGCCGAGATGGAGTTCGCCTGCACCATCGACGCGATGCCGGAGGGAACCCTGGCGTTCCCTCACGAGCCTCTGCTCCGGGTGCGAGGCCCTCTGATTCAGGCGCAGCTCATCGAGACGCCACTGCTGAACATGGTCAACTTCCAGACCCTCATCGCCACCAAGGCGGCCCGCATCTGTCACGCGGCCCGGGGCGAGGCGGTGCTGGAGTTCGGGCTCCGCCGTGCCCAGGGCGTGGACGGCGGGCTCGCTGCCAGCCGCGCCGCGTACATCGGAGGGTGTGCCGCGACGTCCAACGTGCTGGCCGGCAAGGTCTTCGACATCCCGGTGAAGGGCACCCACGCCCACAGCTGGGTGATGAGCTTCCCCACCGAGCGTGAGGCCTTCGAGGCCTACGCCGAGGCCATGCCCAACAACTGCGTCTTCCTGGTCGACACCTACGACACCGTGCAGGGCGTCAAGAACGCGGTCCAGGTGGGCAAGCAGCTGCGCGAGCGCGGCCACGAGATGGTGGGTATCCGGCTGGACTCGGGGGACCTCACCCAGTTGAGCATCGCCGCCCGCAAGATCCTCGACGAGGGCGGCTTCCCGGACGCGTCCATCGTTGCGAGCAACGACCTCAGCGAGCAGATCATCGACTCGCTCAAGCAGCAGGGCGCGACCATCAGCGTCTGGGGCGTTGGCACCAAGCTCGCCACGGCCTATGACCAGCCTGCGCTGGGGGGCGTGTACAAGCTCGCGGCAATCCGCGCCGATGCAGACTCGGCGTGGGTGCCCAAGGTGAAGCTGTCCAACCAGCCCATCAAGGTCTCCAACCCCGGCGTCCTCGGGGTGAGGCGCTACTTCGACGCGGAAGGCACGTTCGCAGGGGACCTCATCCATGACGAGGGCCTCAACCCCATCGCCGGCGCCGCCGCGACCGGCATCGACGTGGGTGACGCGACGCGCCCCATCCGCTTCAACGGCACCTTCGAGGAGCTCCTCGTCCCGATCTTCGACGCCGGCAAGCGGGTCTATGAGCTGCCGGACGTTCAGACCATCCGCGCGCGGACGGCTCAGCAGCTTTCGCAGCTTAGCCCACACAGCCGCCGCCACCTCAACCCCAACATCTACGACGTGGGCCTCGAAGAGAGCCTGCACGCGCTCAAACTCGACCTCATCGCCAAAGCGAGGGCCTGACCGTGAAGCTCGTCAAAGTCGGCGCAGCCATCCTCAACCAGACCCCTTTGGCCTGGGACCACAACAGCAGCACCATCGTCGCCGCCATCCAAGAGGCCCGGCATCAGGACGTCGACATCCTGTGCCTGCCCGAGATGTGCATCCCCGGATACGGTTGCCAGGACGCGTTCCACTCGCCGTCGGTGCACCGGATGGCGATGGACGTCCTGTTCGACGACATCGTTCCGCACACCAAGGGGATCGTGGTCTGTGTCGGGCTGCCGGTCCTCTTCAACAACAGCATCTTCAACGGGGTGGCGGTCGTCTGCGATGGCAAGGTGGCCGGGTTCGTCTGCAAGCGTTACCTCGCAGGGGACGGCGTCCACTACGAGCCACGCTGGTTCAAGGCCTGGAAGGAGGGCTTCCGCGCGGAGGTCACCATCCGCGGCGTGGACTTCCCCATCGGAGACCTCAACTTCGACATCTCCGGCATCAAGGTCGGCTTCGAGATCTGCGAGGACGCCTGGGTGGCTCAGCGACCGGGCTCGTCGATGGCGGGACAGGGCGTCGATATCATCTTGAACCCGTCCGCGAGCCACTTCGCCTTTGGCAAGCTGGACGTGCGCAAACGCTTCGTCATCGAGGGCTCGCGCGCCTTCAGCGTGACCTACGTCTACAGCAACCTGTTGGGCAACGACTCGGGCCGGCTTTGCTACGACGGCGGTGCGCTCATCGCCTCCCAAGGGCGCCTCATCGCGGCGGGCCCCCGGTTCGGCTACGAGGACATGGTGCTGACGACGGCCATCGTCGACGTCGAGCAGACCCGGATGCTGCAAGGCTGGACCAACAGCTACCGCCCGCGCTTCGAGTACAGCAGCTTCGTCGACGTGGACTACACCTTCGGCGACCTTGAGCCGCAGCCGCCTACCGACACGCCTGAGTTCGAAGCCTGGGACAAGCCTGAGAACCCCGGGCGCAAGCAAGAGGAGTTCACCCGAGCCCTGTGCCTGTGCCTGTTCGACTACATGCGCCGCAGCTACTCCCGTGGCTTCGTCATCTCCCTGTCCGGCGGCGCCGACTCGAGCGCGTGCGCGGTGCTGGTCCGGCTGATGGTGGAGACCGGCATCGACCACCTTGGGCTGGATGGGTTCAAGAAGAAGCTCTCCTACTTCAAGGCCATCCAGGACTGCGCCAGCGCCGACGAGATGATGCAGCACATGCTGGTCTGCGTGTATCAGGCGACTCGGAACAGTGGTGACGTGACGCGGAACGCCGCCAGCTTGCTGGCCAAGGCGCTGCATGCGCAGTTCATGCTGCTGGACGTGGACAGCCTGGTTCAGGGCTACATCGAGCTGATCCAGGGAGGCATTGGCCGGGAGCTGACCTGGGAAAGCGACGACATTACGTTGCAGAACATCCAGGCGCGGTCCCGCGCACCGAGTGTGTGGATGTTGGCGAACCTCCGAGGTGCCCTGCTGGTATCTACGTCGAACCGCTCCGAGGCGGCGGTCGGCTACGCCACGATGGACGGCGACACCTGCGGCGGCATCAGCCCCATCGCCGGCATCGACAAGGCGTTCTTGCGCAGCTGGTTGCGCTGGATGGAGGAAACCGGACCGTACGACCTCAATCGGGTGCCGGAGCTGAGGGTGGTCAACGAGCAGCAGCCGACCGCCGAACTGCGGCCCCAGGCGGCCGGCCAGACCGACGAGTCGGATCTGATGCCCTATGACCTGCTGGACGCCATCGAAAGGGCGGCGATCCGCGACAAGCAGGACCCGCTCGAGTGCTTCCAGCTGATGCGGGCGATGTACCCGCAGTACGGCCCGAAGCAGCTCGGCGCATGGGTGGAGCGGTTCTTCAAGCTGTGGTGCCGCAATCAGTGGAAGCGCGAGCGCTATGCGCCGTCGTTCCATGTCGACGACGAGAACCTGGACCCCAAGACCTGGTGTCGGTTCCCCATCCTCAACAGCAGCTACACCAAAGAGCTCGCCGAGTTGCGCGCCTATGTGGCGGAACACTTCGGCGCCTGAAGCCCAGGGGGAGCAGCATGTCGTTTGGATTTGGAAGCGCCAACCCCGGCCTGAACGTGGAGGTGGTCTGCGTCGGGTACGAAGCCGGAACCTTGAAGGTTGCGCTGCTCAAGCGGTCGGCGGACCCGTACCGGGGGCGCCTCGCGCTGCCGGCAGTGGGCCTGAGACTCAATGAGCGCCTGAGCCAGGGCGCAGCGCGGGCGCTCAAGGAGAAGCTGGACGTGTCGACGCAGAGTCTGGCGCGCATCGGCATCTTCGATCAGCCCGATCGGGATCCCCGCGAGCGGGTCATCAGCGTGGCCTACCTGGCGTGCGTCAGGATCGGGATGGTGACCCTTCCGGCGGGTGCGGAGTGGGTGGAGGCTGGGGCCATCGCCGAAGGCGAGGTCTCGCGCCGGTTCGGGTTCGACCACGAGAACATCGCCCAGGCCGGGCTGAGGGCGCTGGCGCGGCTGAGCCACGAGGACCTGATTCCGTTCCAGCTGCTCGACGCGCGGTTCAGCCTGACCCAGGTTCAGCGCCTCTACGAGCGCATCCGTGGTGAGGGTCTGGACAAGCGCAACTTCCGGCGGAAGCTGGCCAGCTACGGGATCCTCAAAGACACCGGCCGGCTGCAGAACGACGTGCCGCACCGGGCCGCCAAGCTGTACAGCCTGGACGCCCGCAAAGTGGCGCGGCTGCAGGCCAGCGGCGAGGCGTTCAGCCTCTGAGAAGGGGCGAGGGCGAAGCTGGGGCCGGGGCCATTTGCCGTTTGCCGGGGCCGGGGCCGTTGGCCGGGGCCGGGGCCGTTGGCCGTTGGCCGGGGCCGGGGCCGGGGCCGGGGAGCATGGGTAACACATTGGGCCTGGCAAGGAGGGGCGATGGTAGCCGGGCCGGACCCTCCGGTACCGGCATATGGCTCCGGCACCGGCATACGGCACCGGCACCGGCATGCGGCCCCGGTACCGGCACCGGCATACGGCATCGGCCACGGCATACGGCACCGGCCCCGGCCACGGCATACGGCCCCGACATCGGCCCCAGCCACGGCATACGGCCCCGGCCACGGCATACGGCCCTGGCCACGGCATACGGCCCCGGCATACGGCCCCCCGGCCCAAGGGGTGGAGGCTGAAGGCGGGGCCAGTTGGCCCCGCCTTCTTCGGTCAGCCTCTTCTCAGAACCCCGAACAGCATCTTCGCCCCGCGGTCCAGCTGCTTCCACAGCGCCCTACCCTGCTCCAGGTCGATGATCTCGCTCTCAGCCAGAATCTGCGTCGCCGCCTTGGCCTCCTGGGCGCTGCCGTAGGCCGTCTTCAGGAAGCTCTTCTCCTTGGCCCCGCTGAACCCGAACCCCTCGACCGTATTCAACGCGGCGCTATGCGCGGCGCGCCGCAGCTGGTCCCCCAGCGCGTGGTTCTTGGGGAGGTGTCGAGTGAGGCGGTAGGCCGAGGTGGCGGCGGTGATGAGGACGGATTCAACTTCCATGGTCTCGCTCCTTTGCGATGTCGTTAGTGTTCGCCTCCTCCGCCCTCGATTCGGGCCCGGGACAAGGCTGGCCGAAGGCCATCGCGGAGCGACCGAGCACGCTGGGCCGGGCCGGCGCCGGCAGCGCCGGCCCGGCCAAGCGCGCGGAGGCCTATGACGGATTCAACGCGTGCAGGAGACTGCGCGTGGGAGCCTGGAGTTGCTACGAGCGCGGAGGCCTGCCCCTGGAGGGCCGACAAGGGATGCCGGGCAACTGCAGTGCTGCGAGCGAACAGGGCCCTAGTAACGTGTTGCTACCCGCTTTTG
>JGI12316J15309_10017108_pt1 | contig 19125 bp, 17 predicted proteins | sample MarCyaLeptolynsp_FD_15309 | JGI IMG/M metagenome (IMG submission 15309) | reverse complement strand
TCTCGTTAGCAATTTCGAGAAGTTGTACGCGGCCCTCGCCGACGACAATCAGATGCGAAAACGACACACAGGCCGCGACTTCAATCGGAAAGTCCGCCGTGCGGGACCGGCCGATCGCCAAACCCTCGCCGACACCGACCGGGGACAGGTGCAACGCCCCTTCGGATTGCAGGAGGAGGCCCCGACCGGCCGGCCACAGACCGTCGACAGGCCAATCCATTTCCGCCTCGGACGACCAGTTCACCCGTCCGAGCCGCGAAACAGCATGCTCGGTGACGCGGTTGTCGGAAGCCACGACAAGTTTGTCGCCATGCCAGGCCATGGCGGAAACAGGTTCCGACAGGTCGGTATGCGACCATTCACGAACCGACCAGAACTCGAACAGGACGTCAAGCCAGGCCTCGTCGTCAGGCGCTTCGCCGACATGAAATACCCCTTCGAGCCCGCCCGGAAGATGCATCAACCCCTTGGCGCCCACGCGGTCGCGATCCATCGCCGTCGTAAGTGTCTCCCCGGATGTGGACACAAAGGCAAATTCATTGCCGGCCGGCAAAGCCGGAGCGCTGACGACGGCCCAGTCGGTGGCATAGGGCGGCATCGGGCGCGGCCCCGGGCCTGGGGGCAACGGAATGTCGGGCCCCTCCTTCAGCGAATTCAGGAAGCGCTCCATGCGAACGATCGCATCCTTGATCTGCCCATGCTGGTAGGCCCGAGCGACGATCGGCATCAGGACATCGGGAATGTAGATATGCGGTCGTGTTATGCTGCCGCTGATCCGAACCCGCTTGATCGTGGGCGGTGCGGGCGTCGTGAACAAAACCTCTTCTTCAAGCAACGGCTGCCAGGGACGCCGCATGCCGGCATCATAGTGCACTGTAAATGTCTGTTGCCTGTTTGAGCTGGAAAGCCGGAAAACCGATGGCCCGATCAAGTCGAATTCTGAAACCCTGTTCGGTCGGGTAACGGTGATATCAACGGGCGGACCGGAAACCCACACGGCACTGAATTGGGCGACACCGCGATCAGAACCGATGGACCCTCCTGCTCTGGTATAGTCGCGGAAGTTCTTGGCGACGACATTGACGGTGTTCGCCGTCGCGTATTTTCCATCTTCGGCGTAAACCTCGAGTGGAACCTTGAAAACCCCGTCATTGGTATAGAGGATCAGATCCTGTTTCTGGTAGCCAGTGCCACTGAAGGACACATCGATCACCCCGGATTTGCCTGCGTCAACTCTTGTCGGCAACTTTGCGACTGCAACACCGGTCGGTGCATCAAAGGCGAAAACGACAAACGGCACCCTGCGCTTGGCGGCCAATGCAGGTGCATTGCGCACATCAAGACGGACGGTCTCGCCCTTGCGCAAAGTAATCCTTCCGGAGGCGGGAGGTTTTACTGAACCATCAGCCCCCGACCATTCCGGAGCGTTGCCCGGCCCCTCGCCGAACATGAAATCTTTCGGGCCGGTAAGTGTTGTGAGCTCCACCGGCTCGATATCGTTCGGCTCATTATGCGTTGGGAATTCTGCTTCGGTGGCCGCAACCCAGGCCGCCCAGCCTTTGACCGCAGTATTTGGAGCGCCCCAATCCTGGTCGCTGTCCTTGAACTCCTGCAGGCTCGATGATGTCGAATCCAGCCGAAGTGTTTTCAGATTGTTTTTTCCCGCAGCAACCAACCGCGGCAATCCTGTTCCATTCAATTTCAGGCGTTTCGGGCCCTCGCTGACAAAGATATTGAAATTGTTGACCGTCCCACGAATTTCACTCGAGGCTGTATAAGATATCGGCCAGTTCAGGCCGGTTACCTTGGTGTCGATGGAATTGATGGTTATGTTGATACCGACTGCCGTGAGCTCGGCGAGTGCCCTGTAGTTGACGACATAATTGAGGCCGGTCTCTAACATGTGTTGATCGACGGCAGCTCCGAACTCGGCCTTGCTTGTAAGATTGCCGGGATAACTGGAAAACGTGTTTGCATCCGGAGTCGGAAATCTCGGGTGGGTTATCCCCGGAGCGGAAGGTAGTTTCGGTGCCGTGGCTTTGGGTCCGTACAGGCCAACGACGATACTCCCGGATCGTCCTCCGACCTCCGCCACGGTGAAGTCCATTACGAATTCATTCGTGTCGATGCGTATGTCCATTTCCGCTTTCGCACGGAGGCCGAGTTTTTCCATCTCGAGTTTGCTGATGCCGCCGGCGGCCAACTCTGAGCCATTTGCTGCCAAAGCTTTCACTGTGGCGTTGCCAACCGCCCCCAACTGCAGCTTTCTCGCAAACAACACCGCCCCGCCCAGAGGTGCCGAAATCTCGTAACGATCAACAGAGGGTGTCGCGGTGCCGGACGCAAGGCGGAACAGAGCGACAACCCGCCCGCCTTTCTGCCCGTCATGCGATATTGTGACCGCTTCCGGGCGCGGCACGAAATTGTCGAATTGTACGGACTGGCCGCCGAGCGACAGGGTCAGGGATGCTGTATATTCGACGCCGGCGCGCAAGGAAGACAACAACACTTGTGCGACGTAGTCATAGTCGAATTCCAGAATATAGGGATAGCCGAACTTATAGGACATTGGTGACCTTCCTTTACGGAATGCATCCTTGACCATAAATTCGGTTTTTGCACCCTACAATTGCTAGGGGTAAAATATACATATTATTTGGAATGTGCGCTTCGGGATTGGCGATGCAAGTACAGTAAACTGAGAGGAAACATCGAGCCCGATACGGACCAAACCTGCAAATGGCGCAGCGCCGACAACCACATTGAAATCGTTGCCGGCCATGGATAATCTCCAGCCTCTCGCTTTCATCCCCCTGATCGGAGAGGCCGATATGCCCAGAGTTGATTGTTCCGGTCGCACGGTCAGCTACACCGACTCGGGCGATGGACCACCGGTGGTCCTGCTGCCACCCGGTGCCAGTCCGGCCTCCGCGTGGCGGCATGTCGTCGAGGCTCTTGGGTCAAACCATAGATCGATTGCGATAAATCCGGCGGGGTATGGCGACACGGACCCTGTTGGCTCGAACGCTGCGTTGACAGTCGATGACGAGGCCGCAGCTGTGCTTGCCGTTATTTCCAATTTCGCGGGGAAAGTGCATTTGGTCGGCCACTCCTATGGCGGCGTCATTGCCCTGCAGCTTGCTCTTACCGCACCGGAGCGGTTCGCAACGCTTACCCTGTTCGAACCGGCGCCCTATGCGATCCTTGCAGAAGCCGGCGAAACGGACCTGGCGGCGGACGTCGAACGCCTGAACTTTACCTTCATCGACGATGTCGAAGCCGGGCGGACCGAGCGGGCGCTTGCCACCTATATCGATCACTATAATGGGCGCCCCGGCACCTGGGCTGACCTTGGAGAAAGGGCGCGGGCAAAGCTGCTGGCTGTCGCAGACAATGTTTCGGCCGGCCTGACAGCCAGCCACGGCAATCACTACCGCTTGACGGACTATGCCGGAATTTCCATTCCAACGCGTGTCGCCGCCGGGTCTGTGACAGATCCCGTTCACGCCCGCCTGTCCGAGCTGGTCGCAGGCGCGATCGTTGGTGCGGACCTGGAGCATGTGCCCGGCGCCGGCCACATGCTTTCCTTAACGCATCCGGAAGAAACCGCGGCGATCATCCTCAATCATATTGCCGATCGTTAACCCGCGGCGAGAGCCGTGATCTTTTCCACCAGGGCCGTATTGACGGTCCGCGGTCCCTTGTCGGTACGGTTCTTGTGACGGCGGCTGCCGGGCAAACGGACCCCTTCCATCGCGCCGAGCTTTGCGTAAAACTTTTCCGCCTGGCCGGCCCAGTCCTTCCCAGACAACACATCCGGTGAAAACGCCAGCACAAATTGTCCGCTTTGCGGCGGTCCGCCATCCTTGTTGTCCCTTTCAGCGGTTTCATAGCTGAAAGTCTCACCGACCAGCGGGCCGGCCAGCAATTCGACCATCAGCGCAAGGGCCGATCCCTTGTAACCGCCGAATGGCAGCAAGACACCTTTGGCAATTTCGGCTGGATCGGTCGTCATTTCGCCGTCAGGCCCCAACCCCGTTCCCAATGGCACCGAATGCCCATCGCGCGCCGCGATCTCAACCTCGCCCTTGGCCATGGCCGCCGTTGCCATGTCAAACACGATCGGATCGCCGCCCGGACGCGGCCAGGCGAAGGAAAACGGATTGGTTCCGAACAGCGCTGTCTTACCGCCGGCCGGCGCCATCATCGGCATGTATGACACGCAGGTCATGGCGACGAGTCCCTCATAGGCAAGCGCTTCCGTTTCCGGCCACAGCGCCGCAAAATGATGCGAACGCGACAAGGCCAAAGCCGCGATACCATATTCCTTCGCTGCCTTGGCCAGCGGATCCTTGCACCGGGCCAGCGCCAAGGGGGCGTGGCCGTTCTGGCCGTCGCAGCGCAGAATCACCGGTGTCGTGTGTTCCGGACGAGGATCGGCAGCGCCATTGACCTTGCCGCTCTGCAGAGTTTTGACGTAGCCGGGAATACGAAACAGACCGTGGGACAACGCTCCATCGCGTTCAGCGTTGGTGACCGTGGTTGCCACAGCATCTGCATTGGCTTCGTCCGCGCCGGCGGCCGACAAAGCCGATTTCGCCAGATCGTAGATGGCGTCGAGACCGAGTTCGGTTGTCGTCATGGCGTTTCTCTCACTGTTTTACCGACGGCACCCTGACGCCGTCCCTGGCTCTTGTTTTCCGTTTTGTCCGGGAGGATTTGCATTTTCCAGTCCCATGACGTCTGTTGTGCCACCCAATTGACTGGCCTTTGCGTACAATGATCACACAAGCCATAGGCGTCCAGATGTTTTCGCCGGACCGTCGAATAAACTCCTGCGAGGTGTTTCTCCCATGACCATGTCACCCTCCGAACCGCAACGCGACCTGATCGGATATCGGGGAGACCCTCCCCACGCAAACTGGCCGGGAAACGCCCGTATAGCGGTCAATTTCTGCATCAACTATGAGGAAGGCGCGGAAATGTGTGTCCTGAACGGGGATCACAGATCCGAAGTCAGGATTTCCGATGTCGTGGTCCCTGCCCGCCCAGGTCGCCGCGATCTGAACATTGAATCAAGCTACGAATATGGCAGCCGTGCCGGATACTGGCGCCTGCTCAAGGCCTTTACCGACCGGGGACTGGTCGGAACGGTCAATCTTGTCGGGGTCGCCGGACAGTACAATCCCCATGCTCTCGATGCGATGATCGAAGCCGGTTTCGATCTGCAACCGCACGGCTGGCGCTGGATCGATTACGACACGCTCAGCGAGGACGAAGAACGCGACCATATTGCCAAGGGTGTCGAGCAGGTCGTCAGACTGACGGGAGAACATCCCCTGGGATATTACGCGGGGATGCCAAGTATCAATACGCGTCGGCTCGTTATTGAGGAAGGCGGGTTTTTGTACGATTCAGACACTTACAGTGATGACCTGCCCTACTGGACGAACGATTTCGGTACACCGCACCTTGTGTTGCCCTACTCGCTCGACACCAATGATTCCCGGTTCGGCCGAGGCGAAGGCTATCAGGTCAGTACGGAATTCTTTACCTACGTCAAGGACGCGTTTGATTGCCTCTACGAAGAGGGCGAAACGCGCCCGAAAATGCTGACTGTCGGCCTGCACGCCCGACTGCTCGGCAGACCAGGACGCATCGGCGCATTGCATCGCATACTCGACTATGTCGCAAATCAGGATCGTGCCTGGATCTGCCGGCGCGGCGATATTGCCAAACACTGGGCGAACCATCACCCTTTCGGACAATAAGCCCGGACCCGCCATTGCATTTCCGGTTTCAACGACTTGAAAAACGGACGTCGACCTCCCTCAGATCTGCCAGGGATCTTACACCAAGCTGCAGCATATTGTTGCAGAGGTCATCGCGGAGCAATTGAATCGCGTGGGCCGCACCCGGTTCGCCGAGCGCTCCGACGGCGAACAGGAATGGCCGGCCCAGGAGGCAGAAATCCGCCCCCAGCGTCACTGCGCGGGCGATGTCCAATCCTCCGCGCAATCCGCTGTCAAAAAGGATCTTCGTTTTTCCGCCGACTTCATCGACCACCTCCGGCAACATCCTGATCGAGGCTGGCGCGCCATCCACCTGACGAGCGCCGTGATTGGATACGACTATGCCGTCAACACCGATGCCGAGCGCACGGGCGGCGTCCTGCGCGGAAAGGATGCCCTTGACGATCAGGGGTCCTTGCCAGATGTCACGCAGCGCTGCGAGATAATCCCAATCCGGCTGACCATGCAGAACCCTTCGCAACAGGTCCTTAAGGTTCTCGCTGCCGCGGGTGTAGGACTCCAACAACAGAAGACGTGGAATCCGATGGCTCAAGGTGGCCATGGTCCAGGCCGGCCGGATCGCCGCGCGCCACAGCGTACGCAGATCCTTTTTCGGCGGCACCGAAAGACCGGCGCGAAACTGGCGTTCGCGTGTGGAACTGACCGGCACATCCACAGTCACAACCAGAACCTTGAATCCGGCCTCCCTGGCCCGGCGCAACATGTCATCACGCACGTCGTCATCGGCAGTCGGATAAAACTGAAACCAGCCATTGTCGCCGGCCTCCGGGCCGATCGTTTCCGGCGTTTCGGCCGCAACCGCGCTCAGGCAATAGGGAATGTTGGCGGCACGCGCCGCCCGGGACAGGAATATCTCCGCCTTCGGCCACATCATGCCGGACATGCCGACCGGCGCGACACCGAATGGTGCCGAATAGTCCTTTCCGAACAGGGAACAGGCGATGTCGGGTTCGTATTTTCCAGCCAGCATCCGTGGCACGATCTCCACGCTGCGCACCGCCGCTTCATTGCGCGCTACGCCGTCCTCCGGTCCTGTGCCACTGTCGAGATATTCCCAGGCAAAAAACGGCATGCGCTGTTTGGCGCGCTCCGCCAGATAGGCAATCGAAGGATAGCGTTCATCTCGAGACATGGGAGAATCCAAATCATCGTTTGTGTGCAGAGCACCGGACAGATGCAAGTCCGGCTTCGGCTCTGTGGCAGGATCACGTCAAGTGTCAAGGTCAGTTCAAGCGACCGTAAAAGGTCATGCGCGCCGATTCGGAAAGCGATATGCCGGGCTCGGAATTGTAGGCGAGGACCACCAGCATGCGTTCCCGCTCTCCCTTTACCGGCGTAACACGGTGCAGGGAATTGCGGCCGCGGAACAGGACCAGCGTGCCCGGTTCGATCGCAAGGGTCTTCACGGGCCGTCTCCCATCCAGAACCTCGGCAACGCCTGGAAAGTTCATTTCCCCCGAATCCGCGTCGCGCAGGTCCGCGACATATTCGAATGTGCCGCCCGCGTCGGGTGCCTGGATCAGTAAGGTGATCGCAAAGGACGAATTATCGAAATGCCATCCGAGTTCCTGCCCCTCGCCGGCAAAATGCAGGTTTATGGAGGACAGTGGGTCCGCATAGGGATGGAGTGCCGTTTCCCCTAGTACAGAACACAAAAACGCTTTGAAGGGCGGCGCGTCGTACAAGGCCCGAAGGGCCGAATCCGCCGGCAACAGGTCGTCGGTAATGCAGCCTTTGGAGGATTCGACTTCCCGGTTGCGGGTATGATCCGGAGCAAAAGCCGGGTCCGGCGGGGTCAGGTAAACGTTGTGGGTCTGGGTCTTGGCATAGACTTTGTCCGCATTTTCGAGACCCTCCCGGCGCACAGCTTCGACCGCGGCCGGTTGCATGAAATCCGGCATCAGCAAAGCGCCGTCGCGACCGAGAACGGATCTGCATCGTTCCTGAAATCCTGCATCCTCGATCGGATAGGTTTTGGTGTCGATAATCGTTTCAAGCGTCATGGAGAGAACCCGGTCGCGTGGAGCAATAATCAGACACTATCCCGAGCAGCCGTGCCTTGTCAGCGACTTTGTGAGCCGGTCGGGGTAAATACGCGGACGTTATCCTGAATTGCCGGAACCGGGCTTTTTTGCTTTGGCAGGCAAAGTCTGAAGCGCCTGTGTCCGGGCAATAACCGCGTCACGATTCCGTCGAAAACTTGGCACGAAGTCAGGCGGCGCGTCAGTCTCCGGATCATGCATCGCGCCCCAGGCGGCCAGTTCCAGGAGAACGGGAATCAGACCCAGTCCCTTCTCCGTTGCGGAATAGATGACCTGGCGCCCGTCATTCTCATCGCGGCTGCGCACAATAATTCCCGACCTCTCCAGGCGTTTCAGTCTGTCGGTCAGGATGTTGGTGGCAATGCCTTCGTCACTGGCGGCGAGTTCACGAAAGTGCCGCTTTCCTTTCAATAGCAGATCACGCAGGACCAGCAGCGTCCACCGATCACCGAACATGTCCAGTGAAAAACTGATCGGGCATCCGGATCTTCGGATCGGGGTTGACGCTTTGCTCATGACGCAAATCTATAAATTTCACTTGCGTATCGCAAGCGAAAGAATAAACTCACTTGCAATTCGCAAGCAAAAAAGGAGAATATGATGACGAAACTTCAGGGTGGATGTCTGTGTGGTGCCGTTCGTTACGAATGCGATGGTGTGCTCATTGCCGTACACTGCCATTGCATCGATTGCCGCAAATCCAGCGGAACCAGTCACTGCACGCATGTGGGCACGCCGGAAAAAACCTTCCGGATCCGCGGAGAGGTGAAGTCTTTCGACAAACCGGCGGACAGCGGCAACGTAGTGCGACGCAATTTCTGTCCGAAATGCGGTTCGCCGGTTTATTCCACCAACGCCGGCATTCCGGGGATGATCGCCATACGCGCGGGCAGCCTGGACGATCCGGAGTTGTTCAAACCGGGCGCAATTATCTATACAAAACGCGAACTGTCGTGGAGCGGTATCGATGCCGCCCTGCCCCGATTCGAGGAATTGCCGCCGCAATCCGCCATGCCGGTGTTTGAGGCCTAACGCGGTTTGCGTTTAATCTCGATCCTGGGATCAACTTCGAACCTGCGTTGGCCACACATTTGGCCGACGTTCGCGAGACACATGCTCGCTGCAATGCGTCGCAAACGGATCAACACTGGAGGGTTTTCAGATGGCCTACGATCAGGATCTTGCGGATCGCGTCCTGGCTCTGGTCGGCACCCGTCCGGGAATCTCTGAAAAACGGATGTTCGGCGGCCTTTGCATCATGCTGAACGGCAATATGCTGTGCGGTGTCGAACGCGACCGCTACATGTTCCGTGTCGGCAAGGAACGCCACGCCGAAGCGCTGGCAAAACCGGGCGCCTCACCGATGGATTTCACCGGCAAGCCGCTCGGCGGCTATGTCTATGTCGACGCGTCGGTTTGCGACGACGAAACACTGGCCGAATGGATCGACTTTACGACCGCCTATGTCGACACACTGCCCGTGAAAGAGTCGAAGAAAAAACGACGTTAGAAACGGTCGCGACCACGATCAGATGATTGCGTGCCGCACTTTGGCTGAAACCCATTCACTGACTATCACTGTCGCGAGAATCACCAGCAAGATCAGCGAGACCTGGGTCCACGCGAGCGTATTGATGGACGCGTCGAGCTGCAGCCCAATGCCGCCGGCGCCGACAAGGCCAAGAACGGTCGATTCGCGGATGTTGATGTCCCAGCGAAAAACCGCAATGCCGGCGAAGGCCGGCAGGATTTGCGGCAGGATCCCGTAGGTCAGTTTCTGGGCGCCGCTGGCCCCGGTCGCCTCGATCGCTTCGACCTGTTTGGCGTCGATCTCTTCGATCGCCTCGTAAAGCAGCTTGGCGCAAAATCCGATCGACCGGAGCCCGATCGCGAGAACCCCTGCAAAAACGCCGGGACCGATGATGGCGACCAGCATCAGCGCCCAGATCAGCGAGTTGATCGACCGTGACGAAACGATGATCAGCAAAGCAAATGCCCTTACGGCGGAATTCGGCGTGGTATTGTGGGCGGCCAGGAATGCGATTGGAAAGGCCAGAATCAGGGCTAGAAGCGTCCCCAGTGTGGCGATGTTTAGGGTGTCCCAGACCGGGCGCCACAAGACGTCCATATAGTCCCATGCCGGCGGCACCATTCGCGTGGCCATGTCAACGGCCTGGGTTCCGGCATCGGCGACAAAAAACCAGACCGTACGGTCCGAGACGAGTTGCCAGCAATAGGAAAAGATCGCCACCCCGAGCAGCCATCCGGCCCAGACCAACCACTGGGTCCTCGTCGTGCGGCGTTTCCAGACCGGTCCGTCGGCGGTTTCCAATACCGGCATTACTGCACCCATTTCCGCAGGTAACCGGAACAATATTCCAGTCCCATGACGATCACGATAATGATGACCAGAATGGCCGCAGCTGAATCGAATTCATATCGGTCGAATGCGGTCAACAGCGTCGCCCCGATACCGCCGCCGCCGACAATCCCGACCACGGCGGATTCGCGGAAATTGATGTCGAGCCGGTAGACCGCAAGGCCGATCATGCGTGGCATGACCTGGGGTTGAACCGAATAATTCACCCATTGAAACCATCCGGCCCCGGTCGCCTTGACGGCTTCGGCCTGGCCTGGATCCATATTTTCGATATCCTCGGCCAGCAGCTTCGCATAAAAGCCGATGGTCGCGATCGAAAGCGCGAGAAATCCCGCGAATGGCCCAAAGCCAAACAGTTTTACGGCAAATATCGCAAGAATGATTTCCGGAAAGGTTCGCGACAGTGCAACAATGCCCCGACACACGAAATAGATCGGCGCAGGAGCCAGATTGCGCGCCGCACCGAGCCCTACCGGGACCGAGAGCGCAATACCGGCAACGGTCGCGATCACCGTCATCCAGATGCTTTCCAGAATCCCGTCGACAATCGAATCCCAGCGGCTGACAAAATCGGGCGGAAAGAATGCGAGCAGGAATTTCTGCCCCCGAGGCAACCCTTCGGCGACACGCCCCCAATCGATGTCGAGCGTGCCGAGCGCCAGGGCCAGATAGATTGCAGCACCAAACCATAATCCCCGGCGCAACCATGGGTTCTTGATGAACGGAGGTTTCTTCCAACTCGATGGATAGGTCGTGGCCCCGGATTGCGCCATTGCTTCAGGCTCCGGCCGTTTGTGGCGATGGCTGGGCAGCATCGGTTCCGCTGCCCGACGACACATCCTCGTCCTGATCGTCGTCGACCTTTTCGATCGTCGCTTCCCAATCCTCCTCGCCGTAAATCTCGGTCAGGACATCGGGCGTCAGTCCGGTCGGCGGACCGTCATACACCACTTCGCCGAATCGCAGGCCCACAACACGTTCGGCAAACATCTGCGCCAGCAGCACATCGTGAATATTGATGATTGCGGCGAGGCCGCGCTCCCGGCACAGTTCGCATATCAGCCGCATGATCTGGCGCGATGTTTTCGGATCAAGGCTTGCCGTCGGCTCGTCGACAAGCAGCAGTTCGGGGTTCTGGATCAGAGCCCGGGCGATGCCTACGCGCTGGCGCTGGCCGCCGGACAGTTCATCGGCCCGCTTGTCGGCCATATGGGCAAGACCGACCCTGTCAAGGAGCCGGAAGGCCTCACGGACATCATCGGCCGGAAATTTCCGGAACCAGCTTTGCCAGAAGCCGACATAGCCGAGGCGCCCGGACAGGACGTTTTCCATGACCGTCAGCCGTTCCACCAATGCATATTCCTGGAAGATCATGCCCATGCGTCGGCGTGCGCGCCGCAATTGCCGACGCGACAACGTTGTCAGGTCCGTGTCATTCAAAGTGGCGGACCCGGACGTCGGCTCGACCAGTCGGTTTACACACCGGATTAACGTCGACTTGCCGGCGCCCGACGGCCCGATCAACGCCATGACCTGACTGTCGGGGATCTCCAGTGAAACCCCCTTCAGCGCTTCATCGCCTGTGGGATAGCGCTTTTTCAGATTTTCAAGACGCAGCATGGCTTCCCGTCATTCCAAGAAATCAGTCATCGGTCTCAGCGTGAAACCGATGACTTTACTTGATTGCAATATGGCGCAGTCGCTATTTGCAATCGTAGGTGACGCCGTTTGCCGCGTCGATCTGGCGAATGACGGCCCAGTCGCTCTTGTGATGGATGCCGATGAAGCGCGCTTCCTTCTTGAACTCCTCCTGCAGAGCCGAGCCTTCCCAATCAAAGGTGAAAAACGCCTGTTTGATCTTCGCGACAACGGCCGGGTGCAAATCGTGGGCATGGCCGTATCCGGTCGTCGGGAAGGTCTGCGATTTGTAGATCGAGCGAATTGAGGCCGGATCGACAGCCTTGCGGTCTATCATGCGCTTGAGAACCGAATTGGCAACCGCGGCCGCTTCGTAATCCTTGTTCGCGACACCGAGGATGGAATTGTCGTGTTTACCCGAGAAGGATGTCTTGAAGTCCTGGTCCGCAACCAGCCCGAAGGAGCTTTTGAGGATTGCCGAAGGCGCCTTGAAGCCGGAATTGGACGTCGGTGAGGTGAAAGCAAGAGTCTTGCCCTTCAAATCCGCCGGCGCCTGTATCGGGCTGTCGGCCGGAACGATGATTTCCATCTCGTAACCGAACGATCCGTCCGCCGAAGCCATCATCGCAAACGGAACCATGCCGGCGCAGGAAACGGCAACCGGATTGCCGCCGGTATTGACGCCGGCAATGTGCAGACGGCCCGAACGCATCGCTTCATACTGGGCGGCATAGGACTGGACCGGAAAAAAGACGACTTTCTTGCCGGTGACTTCGGCCATGTGGTTGACAAAACCGTCCCATACTTTGGCATAGACAGCGGGATCTTCTACCGGCGTGTAGGAAAAAATGATTGTGCTCGGATCAACCCATTTCGACTCGTCGAGGGGCAGGTCGGCAACCAGATCGTTGTTCCGGTCGCAATATTGTTTGTCGAGCGTCCCTCTCGGACACTCTTCGGCTGAGGCTCCGGCGCTGAACCCCACAAGACCCAGCACAGCCGCCAAGCTGACCAATAGCTTCATAACTTCCTCCCAGATCAATCCAACCCGGGCTCTGGTTTTGTCCGACTTGGCCCGGCGGCACCGATAATGCGGTCAAATTATTTTTGAATCCAGCCTTTTGACTATCCGATCAGATTTCTGCACAAGGGCTTTTGAACAGGGCCCAGACAATTCACCCGGAATCCTCCCATGACAAAATCCAATATTGGCCCTGAATTCCGCGAAACAGTCGATGCTACCTGGGCTTTTAAACGCTACGAGGATATCCGCGCCCGTTTGCCGCAAGCAAGTTTTCCAGACAGCGCCATTCAGATCGCGAATCTTGAAGCCATATTCGATCGGTTCGACGCTTTTTTGTTCGATTCTTTCGGCGTCCTGAATGTTGGCGAGACGCCGATCGACACGGCATCAGCGCGGGTTGCCGCCCTGCGGTCGGCCGGCAAACAGGTTCTCGTCCTGACCAATGCGGCGACACCCCCGCTCGCCACGCTGCCCGACAAATACGCCAGGCTCGGATTTGACTTTCGCAGGGACGAAATCGTCAGCAGTCGCGACGTTCTGAGGCAGGAACTGCAAAGATACGACGCCGGAATGGTCTGGGGGATTGTCGCGCCCCACGTTTCGCTGCCGGAAGACCTTTGCATCGACCATTGTCTGTTGGGTGCCTCGCAGCCTGTTCCCGACAACATTGATGGAATCATCCTTCTCAGCAGCCAGGATCTCGACGAAGGCCTCGTTGATCGATGTACCGAACGGCTTGAAAGGTGCCCCTGCCCGCTTCTGGTTGGAAATCCGGACCTCGTCGCGCCGCGCGAATCCGGATTTTCAATGGAACCGGGCGCTCTGGCGCACGATCTGGCGGACAGGGTCGGCATCGAACCCTGCTTCTTCGGAAAACCCTACGCCAATGCGTTCGAAGCGGCCTTCACCCGTCTGCCGGACGGAATCCGTCCGGAGCGGGTGGCGATGATCGGCGACACGTTGCACACCGACATCCTTGGCGGAGCAGCCGCAGGATGCCGGACGGTGCTGGTTACAGCACATGGTGTTTTGAAAGATATGGATGTGGCATCCTGTATCGACGCATCCGGCATCGTTCCGGATTTTATCGCGCCCCATATCTAAACGGGTCTTTTCCCGCCCATGTCCCGACATACTGATGGGCAATGCTTGCGACGGCGATCCCGCCAATAGACCGTTGAATTCTAATCGCCTGCACGACATTATGTCCGAACGATATCGTCCCTGCTCTTTCCCGGAAAATTCAGTCCATGAACACGCACGCCCCCCAGCGTTTCAATCCCATGGTCGCCGACATCGCGACGCCGCTCATTCCGCTGGCACAGTCCTGGCTGCAAAACTATTCCGGAGATCGCGGTCCCGCGATCGATCTCTCGCAGGCTGTTCCCGGCTATCCGCCGCACCCGGATGTGCTTCGTGAACTTGCCGCCGCCGCCGGATCCCCCGCATCTGCCGGCTATGGCCTTATCGAGGGCGAACCGGCGCTGCGAACCGCCTACGCGAACCATCTCGGCCAGACCTACGGAGCCGAGATCACGTTGGGAGAAATCCAGATCACCTCCGGCTGCAATCAGGCGTTTTTTGCCACCATGATGGCGCTTGCCGGCCCAGGCGACAAAGTGCTGATGAGCAATCCCTGCTACTTCAACCATGAATCGACCCTTGCCATGCTTGGCGTGGGGGTCGAGACGTTCGATTGCGACGAAGCGGACGCTTTCGTCCCTTCACTTGCATCCCTGGAGCAAGCGTTGGCGAGGCCGGGCAGCGAGCGGATCAGGGCAGTTGCGCTGGTTTCGCCCAACAACCCGACCGGCGCCGTCTATCCGCCGGAACGCCTCGATGCCATCGCCGATCTGTGCAGCGAGCGAGGCATCTGGCTGGTGCTCGATGAAACCTATCGGGATTTTCTTGCCGTCGGTTTCGGCGCGCCGCACGACCTGTTTCGGCGCATGAACTGGCAACAGACGTTCATCCAGCTCTATTCGTTTTCGAAATCGTTCTGCATCCCCGGTCACAGAGTCGGCGCAGTCGCCGCCGGTTCCGACGTGATCGAACAGATCGCCAAGGTGATGGACAATCTGCAGATCTGCGCCCCGAGGGCGCCACAGATTGCACTTGCAAAAACTCTTGCTCCCCTTGCCGGATGGCGCGCCTCAAATACAATAGAGATAACGACACGGGCGGCAGAGTTCGCGAAGGCTATCGGCGAAGCGGAAGGTTGGGAAATTGCCGCCATCGGCGCCTATTTCGCCTATGTGCGCCACCCGTTCAACGGGCGCGCTTCGCACGACGTTGCAGAGCCACTCGCCAGAACGCATGGCCTTCTCGGATTGCCGGGCGAGTTTTTCGGGCCTGGTCAGGAACGTTTCATGCGTCTGGCATTCGCCAATGTGGACATCGCAACCATTCACCGGATCCCGGAGCGCCTGAACGCCCTGGCGAACGTATAAAGGGACCGGAGGCCAGTTTTGCCAGGCAAACATTTCCCGACCCGTCCATAACCAACAGGGATCCGCGCCATGACAGACTATATCGGCCAGCCGATGCCGCGTTTCGAGGATCGTCGTTTTCTGACCGGGCAAGGATCCTACAGCGATGATCTGTCGGAACCCGATCAGGTTTTCGCAATCTTCGTCCGCTCTCCTCACGCTCATGCGAACGTTGAAAGCGTCGATCTCGACGATGCCCGTTCCGCACCCGGAGTGCTTGCGGCCTATGCGGCCCAAGATCTGCAGGCAGCCGGTGTTGAGGCCATCCCTTCCTTCACGAGGACACCGCCGTTCCAGGTGCTTAACGCAGATGGAAGCGAAATGCCGCTGGCCTCGCAATATCCCCTGGCGACCGACCGGGTGCGTTATGTCGGTGAACCCCTGGCGATGGTTGTTGCAGAGACTGCGAACCAGGCGCGCGACGCAGCGGAGCGGGTCGTTGTCGACTATCGCGAATGTGGCGCGGTTGTCGATATCGACAGAGCCCGCGCCGAGGACGCACCACAATTGTGGCCGGATGCGCCGGGCAATCAGTCAAGTCATTGGGAAATCGGCAATAGCCAGGCGGTCGATCAGGCGCTGGCCGGCGCCGCGCATATTGTCAACCTCGCTGTTGAGTACCCACGCGTCATCATTGCCTTCATGGAGCCTCGCGCGTGCCTGGCGTCGCACGATCCGGACAGTGGCGGCTTCCTGCTGCGCGCCGGCTGTCAATCCGCGCACCGGCTGCGCGACGTACTAGCCATCACCCTGGGCGTCGACGGCGACTTCGTCCGCGTCGTTGTTCCCGATGTCGGAGGCGGGTTCGGCGCCCGCTCCAACGTTTACCCCGAATTTGTCTGCACTCTGCATGCCGCACGTGACCTTGGACGGCCGGTCGCCTGGACGAGCGACCGGTCGGAGGCCTTTCTTGCCGACACGCAGGCGCGCAGTCAGCGCATGCACGCCACGCTGGGTCTGGACGCGAATGGCATCATCACCGGACTTCGCGTCACCTCAGACTGGTGGCACGGGGCCTATATCTCTCCCCGCTCGATCTATGTCCTGGCCAATTGGATGGGGCCTCTCATCGGTGGAAACTACAAGGTGCCAGCCAGCCATTTTTCCTGCCGGGGCCTGTTCACCAATACCGCGCCAATCGCCGCCTATCGGGGTGTCTCCCGCACCGAGGCCATTTATGTGATGGAACGGCTCATGGACGCGGCGGCGCGGCAGTCCGGAATCGATCGGATCGACTTGCGCCGACGCAACATGATCGCGCTCGCGGACATGCCGTTGACGACTCCGACAGGCCTTGCCTTTGGCAAAGCCGACTTTCACGGCAATTTCGACCGCGCGCTGGATGCGATCGATCTCGCTGGCTTTGCCGAACGGCGGGCCAAAGCGGAATCGCAAGGCAAGGTGCGTGGAATCGGGATAACGCCGTTTGTGCTGGGTGCCGGCGGTGTTCCCGACGAGTTCGCCGAAATCCACCTGCATGGAACTGGCGAGGTCAGTGTGCTGGTCGGGACACAGGATTTCGGAATGGGCCATGAAACGGTCTTTTCACAGGTTGTCGCCGACCGGTTCGGGGTCACCCCGGACAAGGTCACACTCATTCAGGGCGACACCGATCTGATCGCCGCCGGTGCAGGCGGACAGGGATCGCGCTGCATGCGCATTGGCGGTGGCGCCATCATGCTGGCATCCGACTCCGTTCTTGCAAAGGCGCTTAATCTGGCCGCCGACCTATTGGAAGCCGCGCCCGCCGACATCGGCTTCGAAGTGCCGGACTTCGTCGTCAGGGGAACGGACCGACGGATCGGACTATCAAAGGTTGCCGCCCACGCTGAAGCCCAGGGGTCACCGCTTCAGGCCGATGAAACCTTCGTGACGACAGCGCCGAGTTTTCCCAACGGGTGCCATGCCTGCGAGGTCGAAATCGACCCTGAAACGGGTCAGCTCGCCGTTGAAAGCTTTGTCTGCGTTGTCGATCCGGGGAAAATCGTCAATCCGCTGATCGTCCACGGCCAGGTCCATGGTGCTGTCGCGCAAGCGATTGGGGAGGCTGTGGTCGAAAAAGTCGTCTACGATCGCCAAAGCGGGCAATTGTCAAGCGGCAGCCTGATGGATTACGCCCTGCCACGAGCGGATGACGTGCCGTATTTCACCACTGTTTTCAATCCCTTGCCAGGCGAAGACAATCCGCTTGGCGTCAAGGGTGTGGGAGAGGCCGGAACCGTGGGGAGTCAGGCCACCATCGTCAATGCGGCCCTTGATGCCCTTTCGCCGCTTGGCGTTGAAACTATCGACATGCCGCTTACGCCAGAAACGATCTGGCGTGCGCTGAACGAGGAGTAAGCGCGCGGCGACCGGTAGTGTCAGGCCGCCTTTTGCGCCAGGTTCTTGCGAAAAAAATCTGCGACCCAACGTGCGACCGGTTCGTTGTCTACAGTCATTTTGGCAAGGCTTGTTCGCGCCGAGCTTGTGACATCAGATGGAATCACCGAGTTGCCCCGCAAGTCCAGCAGTTCGCCGATATACTCGATCGAAAATTCCGGATGATGCTGAACCGACAGAGCCGGGAAATCATAAGCCAGCGCCCCTATCGGACAATGATCGGCTGCACCGATCACCTGCGCGCCTGGCGGCACCTCGACGACCTGATCCTGGTGAAAGACGAAGGATGCGCCATCGCGCGGCCCGGCCTCCGACTCATACTGGTATGCGTGCGCGCCGACACCCCAGCCGCGTTCGGATTTTACCGCCTTGCCGCCAAAGGCTTCCGCCATGATCTGATGGCCGAAGCATATGCCGAATATCGGCCGTCCGGCATCCCTGGCCGCGACAAGGAATTCGCGCAGGTCTGCAATCCACTTGTGATCCTCGTAGATGCCGTATTTGGAGCCGGTCAGCAAATAGCCGTCATAGATTTCAGGGGCCGGAAGCGTCTCACCCTGCACTGCAGAAGCGGAAGAAAACTGTGCTTCCGGCAAAACCGGAGACAACCAGGCCTCGATCATTTCAGGATACGTTCCGAAACGGGGGATAAGGTGCTCCGGCGGCAAACCGGTTTCGATAGTGCAAAGTTTCATGGGCGGCGCGTCGCTATCCGGGACAACTGATCAAAATGACAGGCTTGGTGTGATCACACCAACACGGAATACCTAGTCGATCCTGTTGGCAAATTCAATGCGTTCAAAGGAAAAGCCGTACGTGCGGGCAGCGGAAACGGCTCAGTCTTCAGTGCGTGCCCACGGTGTCTCGCTGCACCCGTATTCAAGAAAATCGGTTTCCGATCAAATCAATCTCTACAAGCCCCCATCCAGGAGGCGACGACGTGGTTGATCAATGCTACAAACACCGCCAGCACCCGATAGACAATCAAGAGGCATGCCTTGGTCGAGACTGTCGAGACATCACCCGATCTCAGGGCCCAGTTCCTGGGCGGCATGAGTTATGCAGCAAACACCGTCAATGTCGTGACCACGGATGGCCCGGCCGGCCGGACCGGCGTCACGGTTTCGGCAATGTCGTCCGTGTCGGCGGACACACCGCGCCCGACCCTTCTGGTCTGCGTTCACGAAATGAGCCCGGCAGCGCAGATGATCCTCGACAACGGCGTGTTCTGCGTCAACGTGCTGCGCGATGATCAATCCTACATTTCCGACACGTTTGCCGGTCGGTTCAAGGATCAGATTGTCGACAAATTCGAATGCGCCGACTGGACCACACAAACGACCGGCGCGCCAAGGGTGAT
>JGI12316J15309_10000574_pt1 | contig 19257 bp, 15 predicted proteins | sample MarCyaLeptolynsp_FD_15309 | JGI IMG/M metagenome (IMG submission 15309) | reverse complement strand
CGGCTCCCATCCCGCCATACTGCTTGCGCCAGCGGTAGTAAGTCTGCTCAGTGATGCGCACTTCGCGGATCGCATCCACGCGCTGCATCCCCTGTCCGACAAGCACATCAACCTGCCGCAGCTTCTGAACTATTTCCTCAGGCTTGTGTCGCTTGTTCGCCATTCTCAGTCCTCCGTTTCCTGAACATAACGGTGGGCCAATTCAGATGGGGCACTCCAACCTCACCTGATGCCAAGTCGGCTGCGTCGGCCTCCCACGAAGCCCGCTTCTGCTTCGCACGTTCCAAAAAAACGAAAGTTTTCTTCACCGCGCACCAATTCCGCCAAGCTGAACACCATGGGCCAATTTGCCCTACCTGCAGGATGGCAATCACAGAGAACAGCGATTGACAAGCCAGCCTTCCTTGGTTCTGCTCGCCCTGTGGTGGTGTGAACCGCCTCTCAAAAACACAGATCATTTTTCTTTTGGATAATCGTGACGGCAATTCACACTGACACCCCGGACATTTTCAAGTCTCGTAAGCTGTTGAAATTTATTGATTTTCAAGCAAGCCAGCGCGCCGACGATCCACCATTTCTTGGCTTTCCCAACGTAAGTGAAAAGACGAAGGATAAGGCCGGAGACACGATAGGAACAGCCATCGGGACCAACCAAGCACAGGCGGTTCGGCATCCTCCGGGCGACGGTCCCCAAGCATTGTCTCACCCATTTCCCGACCCCGCCCTTCCACCGACAATTATTGCCAGGTCGCAACGCCATCATGGCGCCAACGACTGTTAATGTTTAGAAAAGGCACGCTATGCGCATCGCCCCCCTGATGACCCGCTCCCCGACAACAGGCGCTCTTCGCTACGTGACAGACGATCTACTGGCTGAAGTCTACCTCGCCCCTCAGGTGCCGGATCCAAACATCGTCGAGCATCTTGGCCCCGGCGCACCTTGGTCCGAAAGTTTTGCCGTTGCACCAAAAGCTACCGCGCGGGCGGTCGAGGCCGGGCTGTTGGCACTTGCACATGCTACGCCGCGGCTTGATCCTTCTGACCTCATGCTCGACAATCTACCCGAGGGACGTGCCCGCTCCCATTTAACCGCGCTACGTAATCTCTGGTACGACCTGGGCGCCCTGCCGGGCCCATTGACAACCTGGCGGCATGTCCTGCACAGCACCATCGGGGACGCGCTGGAACCTCTTCCATTGGTGGGCGAGGGTTGCGCCTTCGCATCCCCGGCCGAGACCGCGCTGGCCAAGGTCCTTTGCTCGCATCATGGCCGCGTGGACGCCGCCCAGGCCGCACCCTTGGCCAACGACGGAACCGCGCTGCGCCATCTTCAGGATCACTTAGGGCTCCGCTCCGACACGGTCACTCCTGATCCGTCCGTCACCTGCTATGGACTGCGCGACCCACGCGAAGAATCCGATTGCGCTGCAGCCTTGGCGCAATCCTATTTGGACAACGGCCGCGTGGATCGCCTCGGCGAGATCGGCCTGCTTGTCCCGAACGGCCCCACCTACGCGCTGGCCCTGCAAGAAGCCTTCGACCGGGCCGGGCTGCCGCTATCCGGGCTGCCCGCCCAACCGACACTCCGTGACGGGCCGGGCGAAGTGATGTCGCTTTTGCTGGTCCTGCTGAGCGGTCCAGCGCCACGCACGGCGCTCGCCTCCTTGTACGTCGGGCCCGGAATGCCCTGGCCGCCGGAGACCGGACGCCAAATGGCGCGCGAAGTAATTGACCGGGGCCGGTCGCGCACGGCGTCAAACTTGACCGGACCGGCTCGCGAGCTGTTGAACGCCTTACGACCCTGCAGCACCCCTGAACAACTTTTTGGCCAACTCAGCGCCATCGCTCGTGCCGCGCCTGAGGCCAGGCTACACCCGCGTATTGCAGCACTGAAAAACGTCACGGGTTCTTCCATTGACTGGCCGCTTCTACGCCGCCACGCAATGCCGAACCTTGTTGCCCCGGAAGGACATGACCGGTTCGTCGAGGGCGTATCCCTATTCACCGAAACCGCCCTTCCTTGGCGACCGGTTCGCCAGATGATCGTGCTGGGCATGGCCGGAAGACACTGGCCCCGTCTGCCGGGAGCGGACCCGTTCTTCACTGAAGGCGAGATCGCCACAATCCGCGACAGTGGCCTGCAACTGGAGGGGCGCCAGCAGAAGATCGCCCGAGGGATGGAACTCTTCCGCCGCCAGCTGAGTGCCGCGACCGAGGAGTTGACGCTGCTTGCCCCGGCGCTGGATCTGCGCGGGGATAGGCTGACGCCCTCGACCGGTTTGGCGCTGATCGCACAAATGCTTGGCGCCAAGGAACCCACCGACTTGATCCAAGACCTGCGCTCGGCCCCGTTCGGGGAATTTCCCGTGACAACCATCTATGCCGATCCTGTCCCGCTTGGCGGCGCGCCTGCCTTGCCGGAAAACGGCATGCTCCACATCCAGCGCGGGCTTGGCACCAAAGCACAGCCTGGCTTCGACCTGCTACGGCTGCGCGAGGCGCCGGATGGTACACCGCTGCCGCATTCGCCGTCACGGCTGGAAACACTATTGGTCAGCCCTCTCGGTTGGCTTCTTGATGAACTTGGTGCAAAGGACCTCAGCTGGGTGCCGGAGACACTGGACGTGATGGCTCTTGGTACGCTGATGCACCAAGTACTGGAAGATGTCTTTACAGAAGGCGCACCGGTGCCGGATGAAAAAACTCTCGCCGATGTTGTACCCGGCGTGCTTGACGCAGCGATCTATCGTCATGCCGACTGGCTGGCCGATGCGGCCTGGGCCACGGAACGCCGCAACCTGCTACGTGAGGCGCAGGAAACCTGCACCGCCTGGGCGACGTTCCTGCGTGACACCGGCGCCGAGGTGCTGCACAACGAGATCCCTCTTACGGGCGAACACGGTGGCCTGATGCTGCATGGCAAGGCAGACTGTCTGCTAAAGCTGCCTGACGGGCGCATCCTGGTGGTTGATCACAAACGGTCCAGCGCAGGCGGTCGGCGCGACCGAATGGCCAAAGGCTGGGACCTCCAGGTCGCACTCTACCGCGCTATGCTCGAACGTCCCACGGAAGAAACCGCTCTCACCCAGCTTGTCGCCGAGGGGGCTAAGGTCGTTACCGCCTATCATATGCTGCGTGACGGGACAGTTCTGTCCGATGCAGATGGCGGAACCGTGCCGCGGGTTGAAACTGCGAGTGAGGATGCTTCGGTAAACGCGATGCTGCACCTCGCAGAAGTCTTGGCCGAGGTCGGCGCAGGCACGATCCGCCTAAATCATCTGAGCGACGCGAAATCCTTCGACAAGGAACGCGGGATAAAAGCCTATGCCCTGGACAACCCGCTGGTGACGGCCTTCAGCCTACCTGACCCAGCCAACGAGGAGGACGCCCAATGACACAACTGTCCCTCGTCCCCGCCGGAGCTGGTGCTGGCAAGACCACCCACATCCAGAAGATGCTGGCGGATTGGGTCGAAAGCCGCGACGTCGAACCCGGACGGATCCTTGCTGTGACCTTCACCGAAGCAGCCGCCGCCGAAATGCGAGACCGTGTACGCAGTGAGTTGATGGGGCGTGGTCGGTTGCAAGACGCGCTGGAAATTGACCGCGCCTACATGGGCACGATTCACGCACTGGGACAAAGATTGCTCACGGAGCATGCCTTCGCCGCCGGTCGCTCCCCGGAAAGCCGCTTATTGAGCGAGCCGGAACGCGACTTGTTGATCCGGTTGGAGATGCATCGATGCGAGGCGCTGCAACCGCTGATGTCAGACCTCGGACGGTTCGGCTATGCGTGGTCTCATGCGAACCAGACTACTGCCGAGGATGGATTTCGCGCCGATGTTCTGCGCACGGTCGACCTGATCCGCGGGCTTGGCGCGCGCGGGCAGTCATCGGACATCCTGGCGTCGGCTCTGGACGCACTGACTGCGGGATACGGTCCGGTCGAGGCGGATGGCGAGGCCCTGACAGCAGCGCTGCGGTCTGCCGTGCAGGCCTTGCTGAACGCCTTTCCGGACAGCCTCGCCCCGCTGTTTGCCGCAAAGAAGTCTGTCCGCGATGAGTTCGCAAAAAACCACCAAATTCTGCGCAAGGCCAACCGGCCCGGTGTCCTCGAAACAAATTGGGCGACCTGGCAGAAACTGCGCAACCTCAGGCTAACGAAACGCGGCGCACACACACCAGAAGGTTATGACTCCCTCGCCCAGGCAGTCATGGATGCCGCCAGCGCACTGCCTCGCCATCCCGGCCCATTGGCCGATGCCCGCGCGCATCTGACCGCGCTGGTATCTGGTGCGCAGCAGGTGCTGGAGGCGTACCAAGCTGCCAAGCGCCAATCCGGGCTAATCGATTATGCCGACATGATCGCGGAGACCGAAGCCCTGTTGCACAACCGCCCCGAGATTCTGCAGGCCGTACTGGGCGAGATCGACTGTGTTGTGATCGACGAGTTTCAAGACACCAATCCGGTGCAATTCGCACTGCTCTGGCGGCTTGCGCAGGGAGCGAAGCGGGCGTTGATCGTGGGCGATACCAAGCAGTCCATCATGGGTTTTCAGGGTGCTGACCCGCGGCTGTCAGAAGCACTGCAATCCGCGCATCCGGATGCCGTCACGCCGCTTGACCGAAACTGGCGCTCCGACGCGCGGATCATGGAGATGGTCAATGCGCTTGGTCCGACGCTGTTTGACCATTACGATCCGCTAACTCCGCAACGCGAAGCGACGGAGTTTCCTGCGCTCGAGGTGCTGCACCTGCCTAGTGGACGAAAGGACACAACGGCCGCCTGCATTGCCAACCAAGTAGCCAACATCCTGGATGCAGGAACACCGATTCATGACAAGGCAAGCGGCCTGATGCGACCAGCCCAACCAAGCGACGTAGCCGTTCTGACCTATACTCATGCCAAGGCCAGCGCGGCTGCCGCCGCACTCGAATCCCATGGCCTACCCGTGCGCGTCCAGCAGGACGGTTGGCTGACCGCGCCCGCGATGCGCGCCGCCCGCGCCGCGCTGGCATTGGCAGCAGATCCGGCGGACACCTACGCAGCACTGACATGGCTGACCCTTGGTCCACCGCGCGTTCCGCTGGAGAACGCGTTGCGCAACGCCGTTGACGGGGTGCTGAGCACACACGCCTCACTCGTTTCTCTGCACGCCCTGAATGCTGGCATTGAAACCCGCACCGTGGCCGACACCCTGGCTGCCGTCCTGCGCTCGACCAAACTGCGCGACTGGGCCGCCGGGTTGGCGCAACCGTCGCAGGCGTTGGCCGATCTGGCACGCTTCGAGGCCGAAGCGCAGGAGTTTGACGTTATGGAACAGGATCTGCGCTCCGCCTCCGGCTTCCACGGGGCTGGGGTAAACGTCTTCCTCGGCTGGATTGCGCATCAATCCGCCAAGGAGTGGGATCGCCATCCCGACCCGGATGGCTGGTCTGCTTCGGGGATCGAGATCTGCACCTGGCACGCCGCCAAGGGGCGCGAATGGCCGATCACCCTTGTCACCGGGTTGGATCAGAAGATCGCCGAGCGCCCGGGTACCTTGCGGGCAGATTTCGATACCTTCGGCGATCTCCGCAATGTCCTCGATCATGCTGGGTTGGGCTACTTGCCCGATTTCGCCGCACCGGAATCACAAGCCCCCTTCACCGAGGCCCGCCGCCCCGAGGACGAACGCGATGCGGCCCGCAAACTCTATGTCGCGCTGACACGTGCGCGCGATCGGTTGATCCTTGTAATGCCTCGGGAACGGACCAAACCACGCGAGCACGCAGAGCGCATGGTCGACCTGCTGCGTGATCGTGCCGGGTTTGAAACTGGCGATGACACACTGACTGTCGCAGGCCAGCCTTTTGTCGCGCTGGTGAGAGAGGGCATACCAGAAGAGCCAGCGGAAACTAAGCAGTCGGGAAGCGAAGCGCACCTACGCTTGGGCCTGCCGCGCACCATGCCTGACAGTCCGCGAACGCCATGGCTCCGTAGCCCTTCAACACTCAAAGCCCCCGGGCAGGAACCTGACTTACTCCTCGAAACTTTGCAGCTGGCAGAGGGCGTCGCCGAGACCCACACGAGCAGCGCGGCCGAACGCGGCACCGCATGGCACTTGGCTTTCCGTGTTCTGGCCGAACGCCCCGACCTGGTCGACCGGATTGCCGCCGCGACCGGCTTGCCTGAAAAGGCTATCGAGCAGATCGCTCGCCAAGCGAAAGCCCTGAGTCGGTGGCTTGTCGCCCGAGGCTACGATAAGCTGCACTTCGAACTACCCCTGCAGGAGATCGCTGTCGACGGCTCGGAAACCAACGCCATTCTCGACTGCCTCGCCGAGGGACCGCACGGGCTATTGATTATCGACCATAAATCTGGTCCTTGCCCCGACCCTTCCGCGCGCTTTTCCAGCTATCAGCCGCAAATTGACGCTTATGCCACCATGGTCCGTAGAAAGTGGCCCGATAAACCTCTGAACGGCGTCGCGATCCACTGGATGAGTGAAGGAACGTTGAGCATTGGCAACGCGTCGATCATGGAGCGGGCCTGATGTCATTTTTTGCGTGGATCGACTTTGACCAGGCTGATCGGGACCGGACGCGCAGGATTATGGATCTCTTCGGCCAGGAAGACAGCCGCGATGAGCTTGGTCTCGGTTCGGTTCGCGACGCATTGGCGGACCTGATGTTCCCGGGCACCTCGACGATCCAGACCCGATTGCGCTACATGCTGTTCGTCCCGTGGATTTATCAGATGGCCGGGGCGCAAAAGGGCATGGCCAGTTCGCGTCGAGAAGTTGCGCGGGCGCTGGAGATTCGTCTCATCGAAGCTCTCTTGCGCGGTGGGGAAACACAGAATGTCATCGGCAGTGCTGCAAAGGAAAAACTGAAGCGTCTGCCCAGTGATGTCTATTGGGCTGGCCTGCTGACCCTTGGCATCCGCCGCTTTCAAGGAAGCCGGAATGCCTGTTTCGAGGCAACGCCCGGTGAAGCCACCACTCTTTGGGCCTCCGGCTTACCCCTTGCGCCAGACGGTTTTCTCTCATCGCCTGACAGCATAGCGAATTTCCAATTGACTCAGGAAGAAGCTGGCTTTCTGCGTGACCGCCTTGCCCACGAAGCACCAGACAGCCTGCTCACTTGGCTCTCACGCCAGACAATCGCAGCCGAGTGCGACATGATCTGGCAACATCCTGCCTTTTGTGACTGGCCAGACGACATCAAAGTGATGGTTGATCATGCCGAGCGGTTTTCACGCATGATGCATGGGGCCTCCCTTCTGTACAACTTGATGCTATCGGAAAGGGCCGCCCGCATGCAGGCCGTGGAAGACAGCAGCTGGCATGAGCGTGTCGAGAGCTATTCCGGAAAACTCGATATTTGGACACAAGAGAACCCCACTCACCTCTTCGGTAAGTGGGATCTGACAAACCTCTGGATGCTAACACAAGGTACGATACACGATGTCAAACCGCACAGCCGCCGTTTCATCGAAACTTGGCGCGACATCGTAGTGGAGAGCCGAGGACAGGTTAAAGGAAGCGACGCCGCCCGCGCCATGGTTCGCGACCGCGAGACCCATTTGAAAGGTCCAAAGTCCCGGTTTCGCAATGACGGCGCTTTGATGCGCTGGAGTGGGTCATCAGGCACGGCCCCACTCAACTTTCGCTGGAAACCTGTCGTCGCGAGCCACGTAAAGGATCTTGTCGATGCGAGTTAACGCGCCACTCGATCCGGAAAACCGCGCGCTCTATGCCGAAATTCTGCGCCCCCCTGCGTGTTACGACGTCGATGCCGCGCTGGCGACGACCTATACCCTCGATTTCGAGACGGCACTGGTAGTTCCCGCGACACTGGCCTTCCACGCGGCCGAGAATAGGCAGGAAACGCTGGATACGCCCTTGGCACTGCTCGAGGGTTTGGAGCGTCTATCCGCGCGCATCGCCATCTTCTGCGAGGCTGGCCGGATCAAAGCTATTCCGAAGGGGGCCAACCGGCTGACAGCCCTTCTGGAAGACACGGTGACCGAAGTCGTCGCCCCGCGGGGTGGCGCCTTTCACCCGAAACTCTGGCTCCTGCGCTTCACTCCGATTGGCGGAATTGGGAAACCTCGCCTCAGACTGGCGCTGCTATCGCGCAACCTGACTACCGATACGTCCTGGGACCTTTCCCTGTCTCTGGACGGCGTGGCAAGCGGGACCAACCGGGACCAGAACGCACCACTTGTCGATCTGGTTCGAGCCCTACCCAACCTGGCGTCCGGTCGCCCGACGCCCGACCAGGTGGCGACCATGGTCACCTCACTGGCAGAAGATCTTGCGTGTGCCGAATGGGAGCATCCCGAACACATTCGTAGGATACGATTTGCAGTGAACGGCCTGACTGATCGGGTCTGGCGTCCTCAAATTGGACGTTCACTTGGCGTCATTTCACCGTTCGTGACAGACCGAGCCCTTTCAATGCTAAGCCGAGGCGTCGATCCTGCCTCAACTTGTCTTTTGAGCCGCGGAGAGGAATTGGCGCTGCTTGCACCCGAAACGCTGGCCCGGTTCGGAAAAACGTTTGTACTGGACGAAATGGCCGAAACCGAGGATGGCGAAGAAGGCGACTTGTCGTTATCTGGCCCTGTCCCAGCCCACGGTCTTCACGCAAAGGCTATCATCACGGAACGGTATTCAAGCACCGAAATCACCATGGGTTCGGGGAATGCAACCACACCGGCTTTGATCAGCGGAGACAACGTCGAGGTCTTCGCGACATTGTCCGGCTACACCAGCCAACTTGGGACGATGGAAGAACAGCTATCTCCGGAACGGCTGGGTCGGTTCCTCCGGGAATTCGCACCCTACGACCCAGACGACAATCCCCAGGAAGAGGCCGCCGAGCTGCGCCTCGAAAAGATCCATCGAACTCTTGCTGCCATCAAACTTGCCCTGCGTTGCGAAGAAAGTGACGAAGGTCGCGTTGCCTTGTATCTGTCTGCGGAAAACGCGATGACCGTCCGGGACGGTATTGAGCTGCGCCTATGGCCCATCGTCGCGGGTATCGAACACGGTATCAGCGTGACGTTTCTGGACGACCGTGAGCAGCTTCTTACGCACCTGCCGCTCAAGGACGTGACGCGCTGGATCGGCGTCAGACTCCGGGACAAGGCAACAGGAATGGAACAGCACTTCACTCTCGGAACCGAGCTGATCGACCTACCTAATGCCCGTACGGCCGAAATTCTCCGCGCTTTGATTGAGAACCGAGATGCCTTTTTACGCTACATCCGCCTGCTTCTGGGGGATGTGAGCGAAGCTGCCAAAGCCCTGTTTGCGGCGGGTCAGGGTGGGAACCTGTCCGGCGTATTTGGCAATACCCGGGATGCAGCGATCCTCGAAGACATGGTACGAGCGCTGGCGGGTGACGGGAGGCAGTTGCGCGACATTGAACGGCTGATCACGCGCCTTAGAGACCCTGACACTGGACACAGCGAAGTCATCCCAGACGACTTCCTGAAACTATGGGAAACCTTTCAAGCTGTGATGTCTGAGGAAACAAGTCATGACTGACCGTTTCAACGCGGACGATGCACTTCGACCTCTCAAGGTGTTCCAACGCAAGACTGTAGACTATGTCTCGAAAAGACTGCTCAGCGATCCCGATGCTGTGCGTCATTTCCTGGTGGCCGACGAAGTCGGGCTTGGCAAGACGATGGTGGCGCGCGGCGTGATAGCGCGCACCATCGAAGCGCTACAGGACAGCATTCCGCGGATCGACATCGTATACATCTGCTCGAACGGCGCGATTGCGAAACAGAACGTCGCACGCCTGAACGTTATGGGCGGCGAGCGCACCCGCGTCCTGCCGACCCGCCTTACCATGCTTGCCCTCGAACTGGCCCGCGCCGGGGGGATCAAGCGCGAGGGAGTGAACTTCTTCAGCCTGACACCCGGCACCTCGCTTGATCTGAAACAGGGCGGCGGCATGAAACAAGAGCGCGCGCTGATCTTGCGGCTTATCTGGGATCTGCTGGAAGATCGCCGCGCCGTCGCGAAAATGCTGCAAGGCTATGCAGGGGCGCCGGGCTGGCGAGACACGCGCGCATGGGTTGACCAACAACCATTGGAGCCACAGATCGTAGAGCGGTTCCAGAAAGCCGTCTCCGCCCGCCCCGACCTACTGCAGGAGCTTGAGGACTGCGCACAGTACTACAAAGGCTTACGCGGGAACGATACCGATCTGAATCGCAAGCGCGAGACTATTGTCGGCCAGCTTCGCACCATCCTCGCCCGGGAAAGCGCCGAAGCCCTGGAACCCGATCTGATCGTACTCGACGAATTCCAAAGGTTCACAGAACTTCTGCACGGTGAGAGCGAGGCCGCCGATCTCGCGCGCAAGCTATTCAACGCCGTCGATCCGGATGGAAACCAAGCAAAAGTCCTTCTACTATCTGCGACCCCATACAGGATGTTGTCGTTGCGCGATGACGAGGCCGACGCAGGGGATCACTATCGCGAGTTTCTCGATGTACTGAGTTTTCTTTTTGGCGAGCGGGGTCCTTCGGTTCGGTCCGAACTCGAGACGGAAATGCGCCGTTATCGCCTCGCCATGCAAGCGCTTCCCGGCACGTTCGAAGACGCTTGCGCAATCAAAAACGGGATTGAGGGAATACTGCGAAGTGTCATCGCCAGAACCGAACGGGTGTCCGAAAACGCCGAGCGCGACGGGATGATGCGCGACATTGACGTTCCGGTTACGGTGGAACCAGCCGATCTGATTGAGGCACGCGCTGTGGCGCGGGTAGCAGACGCCGCTGATGCACCAGGAACCGTGGAGTATTGGAAATCCGCCCCCTACCTTCTGAGCTTCCTGCGCGACTACAAGCTGGGTCAGCGTCTGGAGCATCTAAAGAATGCCCCAGGCAAGGCTCTGCTGGATGCGATCAAAGCTGCTAAAAATGCTCAGATAGACACCGATGCAATCGAAGCCTATCGCCCCATACCAGAAAACAATGGTCGGCTTCGCGCACTGAAGGATATCGCATTCAAGGATGGCATGGCAAAACGCCTCTGGATACCGCCAAGCCTACCCTATTTCGGCCCTCGCGTGACCGCGAGCAAACTGCTGATCTTTTCGAAGTGGGCCATGGTACCGGACGCAATCGCCGGACTCTTGTCCTACGAAAGCGAGCGAGAGATGGGAATGGGGGAAACTGGGCGGAGCTATACGGCCCGGCACCCACAGCTGCTGAATTTCCGGCGCAACAAGGGTCGGCTGACAGGGTTACGTGCGCTGCTACTTGTTATCCCGTCTCCGACTTTGGCCGCCGCTATTGACCCCCTCGAGATTTTCCGAACCGCTGGATCCTTAGCCAACGTAACGGACATGCGTGCTCACACCAGCGACCTGTTGCGCAATCTGGCGTCATCCATTGAACCACGCCTGCGTCCTGTGCAACGCGGTGGAAACCTCACTCTTGGGCAGGATACCGAAGCGGAGCCTGACGACGAAGGAACCGAACGTGCAATGACATGGGATTGGGCCTGTGCCACCGCCCTGGATGTCAGTTCGGAGGCCTTCGACAAATGGCTGGCCGCCGGCAATATTCTCTCAGACGTTCTGCGAGCAGATGGTCAGGACGCGTGGCATGACCACCTCAAAGCTCTCAGCGAAGCCGCACGCAGCGACGTGCTGCATGGTCACCCAGATTCGGAGCGTCTGCTTGAACACCTGACGGACCTTGCGTTGGGCAGCCCCGCAACCTGTGCGCTTCGGGCCCTACATCGCGTCGCACCCGAACTCGACCTCAACGATCCGATCATTTTGCACGCTGCAACGCGGATCGGCATGGCCTTCCGCGGACTATTCAATCAACCGGAAAGCCAGGCCTTGCTTCGGACCGGAACCGACGAATTCTATTGGCAGTCGGTTCTGCATCATTGTGTTGATCATGATTTGCAATCCGTGCTTGACGAATATGTGCATGTCTTGCTCGAATCCGAGGGTTTGATGGACAAAGATCCGGCTCATGCAGTCACCGTCCTATCAGAAACCATCGACGAGGCGTTATCTCTCAAACCGGCTCAAATCGAAATCAAGCGGTATCGAGCGCAAGGTGAACGCCTGGAGATTTCTTCTGCCGTGAGAATGCGCGGTCGGTTTGCGACCCGACTGCTGCAACAGGCCCGGGAGGAAGGCGCGCAGCGGACGGACACAGTCCGGACCGCATTCAACTCCCCCTTTCGACCGTTTGTTCTTGCTTCGACATCCGTCGGCCAGGAAGGTCTCGATTTCCATCCCTATTGCCACAGACTCGTGCACTGGAACCTTCCCTCCAACCCCGTTGATCTCGAACAGCGTGAAGGACGCGTCCATCGCTACAAGAACCATGCGGTGCGGTTGAATCTCGCCTCCAAATTCGAGAGGGCTCTAAAAAGCAGTCCTCGGAACGAGGATCCCTGGCGTGTGATGTTTCAGACGGCCCACTCAGAAGCGAAACGGCCAGGTGATTTGGAGCCATTCTGGCTGCTCAACGGCGAAACGCGTATCGAACGATATGTGCTTTCTCTACCCTTCAGTCGCGAAACCACGCTCCTCGAATGGCTCAAACGTTCGGTTGCGCTTTACCGGCTGGCTTTTGGCCAACCACGCCAAGATGACCTGATTTCATTTCTGAATGGCCTCGACGACAAATACGAAGATATCAACCTCACTGCACTTCAAATCAGTCTTCGGCCAGTCTGAATTGACCTTTGGAAGACTCACACTCATTTTCCACTTCGCCAAAGTTACCACTTCAGATGTAAGCCGCGCCGAGAGCCGACTTCTTCAGCAGCCTGCTAAGTTCGCGATATCCTCGGCGCGTCGTGGGGATCAACTTGCCGCCCAGGCGTGGGCCTTGGAAGGACGACATCTGGAACGATACCAAAATGATATTTTCCTGGATTGACGTCACAGGCGACTCATTTAGGGTTGAAAAACCTTACAAATCTCAACCTTAAAGGAATCACCTTATGGGCAGTAGTGGCTCTGGTAGCTTTTCGGATTATTCCGGATCGCCTTCAAATTCAAACGGTAGTGGCGGTGGATCAGGAGGCAGCAGCGGAACCGATCAATGTGCTATGGCCTTTTCTACAGGTTTGGAAGAGGTCGGACAGTGCGATTACTTCACGAACACCGGAACCGTACCGCCCCCGGGAACAGAGCTATCGATCGCTATTGCGCAACGGATTGTGGCGTTGGACACAAACGGTATCGTTGTTGGAGCATTACCAACTCGGTTCAACTATCTCGCGGCGTGCTTGAACGAAGGCTTCAACTACGTGGGTGTTGTTCAAAGCTCATCCCTTTCCCCCAACCCGCAAGCGACCGTGGATTTTGCAGTTGCCTGACACTACCTCCCCAAACCCGGTTTTAGTTGTGGGCGAAGTCTATGTTGACTTCGTCCAGTTAGGAAAAGGGCTCACGCCTAAGATGCGTCTGGGCGGCGTAACACACGCCGCTCGAGGTTTGTGGGCTTGCGGCTTTCCGTTCGCTGTCGCTGCTGTTTGCCCAAGCTATCTTGTTCAAGAAGCGACAGACTATCTTATGGCTCACGGTTGCACTGAGTTTATCTGGCTGGGTGAGATCGCCAACTCGCCCAATGTTGTTTTGATTTCTGATGTCACTGAAGTTGGCCATCAAGGCTACGAAGAACTCCTGCGAGAGCGGAAGACTGTTTCAATTTTGGAAGTTGGAAACCAGTTAAAAAAATTTGAGCAGATCGTCGTCTTCCCAGGCAAATACTCACTATCCAAATTGGGCGAGTTCTTAAGTTCCAACGCAAAAATTACTGTGGATATTGCCTACGGGGTTGAGTCTTTTGATGAGCTGGAGTGCTTCAAGGGTCGCATTCAGTCAATAGTGATTTCGACCTCGTCCCACCTTTTTGAAGCATTAGGCGGCAAGTGTTTAGACCCACTGATGAAAGCGGCAAGATTCGCGAATGCATCTTACCTTCTACTGAAGGAAAACCGAGGAGGCAGCAGGCTTTTCAACCTAATCGAGGGTGGTGTTGACGAGGTTCCAGCAAATCTTGGCGAAACGGTTAACTCAGTTGGTGTCGGTGATGTCTACGCTGCTGTGATGGCTGTATTGGCACCTACTGGTGTTAGCGAGGCAACGTGGCGTGGTGCGCAGGCTGCTACACGATACGCCCAAACGACATACCCCGATGACCTACGTCGAGACGTTCAGAGAGATCTGAAACTGCCAATGGAGTTGGTGCGGTCATTGGGAGGGGTGTCATTACCTTGGCACGAAAGAACAGCATTCAACATTTACCTTGCTGCACCCGACTTTTCATACATCAACAAGCATGAATTGGATGAAGCGGTGTCCGCTCTGGAGTATCATAATTTTAATGTGCGGCGCCCTATCCAAGAAAACGGTGAAATTGCTCGCCCAGCCGACATCCACGCGCTCCGTGAAGTCTACAATAAGGACATCGCTCTGCTTGAAGAGTGTGATGTTGTTTTTGCAGTACCGCTGGAGAAGGACCCTGGCACATTAGTTGAAATTGGCTACGCCCTAAAATCAAAAACGCCAGTGATCACCTACGACCCTCGAGGCGAAAACAAGAACACCATGGTAATGGCTGGTAGCGAAGTTTTTTCGGATTCATTGGGGGAATGCCTTAACGGCTTGTTCTCTTGTCTGTCGAGGTTGCGGAGCGCCAAGAAATGAGCCGAACAATGTTGTTAGCATCCGGTGGTCTGGATTCGACCACTGTTGCATACCGGCTTGTATCAGAGGGAAAATCTGTAGTGCCTGTGTTCTTTGACTACGGTCAGCACTGCGTAGAAACTGAATGGAATCGACTGAATGAGGTGCTGCCTCAAGGGGTTACGCTCCCTGAACGACACAACATCTCTGACCTTTTCAGGGGCTCAACTTCGCGATTGATTGACGAGCCCGACTTGTGGTCAGATGAAGTTCAAGACGATGATCTTTATGTGCCCTATAGAACCATGTTGTTTTTTGCCGCTGCTGCAGCCAGAGCTCAAACGTTGGGCATCCATGAAGTCTACACGGGCTTCATAAATAGCAACCATGCCAAGGAAATTGATTGCACTGCCGCGTTTCTGAACAAGCTTGATGGCTTAACAGAGGCGATCGGACCTGTCCGCTTTGTGTCCCCCTATAGATTTTCTTCCAAGGCAGATGTAGCTCGTGACGCCATAGGACTGGGCGTTCCGATAGGTCGAACATACTCTTGTCAAGCGTCGAGCAAACTACCCTGTGGGGCTTGCCCAAACTGCGTTGAACGTTTAGCAGCACTCCGGCAAACTGGACTACTTTGATGACGCGTTCAAGTGAACATGATCCTATTGCAGTGCTAACGGCTGCAAGAAAGGTTGCTGACTTTGCCAGCAATCAAGGCTTAGCAGAAGCTCGGCTGTCGAAGCGCATGGCTTGCAATCATATGGGAGCAGTATTGGCCGACACCGCCCTTCAGGCGGGATTACGCTACTCGACGGTAGTTCGGCCCAGGGTAAAAAGCATTCTGAACCAGCATCCACAAGCCGACACAATTGCCGCGCTTATCGGGATTATTAACGCTGGTGAAACAGGTGCCTTCCTTCAGTGGAGCCATCACCAAAAAATCGCTCGCTTCGAACGGATCGTTGCATTTCTGGATGACGAAGGCGTCCAGAACGTCGAAGACCTAAAGCAACAATATAAGACTCACGGGTTTGGTGTTGCCTTTCAAAAGGTGAATGGCGTAGGCCCAAAAACGGTTGATTACTTGGCATGCCTTATTGGTATCGAGTCGATTGCTGTGGACCGTCACATCCGCACGTTCGCGAAGCGCGTGGGCGTTGATGCTGATGACTATAGCTTCTTGAAGCATGTGTTTTGTTATGCTGCCGACCTATTGTCTGTCTCTCGGCGCGAATTCGATGGATGGGTTTGGCAGGTTGAATCCCTGAAAGGGGCTCGCCAGCTATCTTTTGCGATTTGAGCATTACCCTGCGACACAAGACGTGCTTCACAAAGCCACAAAGCAGCGCTACTAACCTTCTACCACCTGAGCGGGAGCGGCTGTATCGACGGTAGAGAAGTTATTTCGCCATCAAATCAATTTCTATAAGGACGACCAGTTAGTATGACGTGGTTAGATCGAAGAGAGCAGTGGGCTGCCCATAAAGAAGATGCCCGAGATGCCGGAGACATTGACTACGCCAGAGTAATTCACTCCGCGTCATTTCGTAGATTGCAGGGGAAGACACAGATTCTGAACCTGGGAGACAGTGATTTCTACAGGACACGGTTGACCCATTCACTGGAAGTCGCACAAATCGCCTCAGGTCTTGTAAAGCAATTGGCCAAGTCGAATGCAGAGCATAACGCGACAAAGATCTTGCCCAACCGAAGCACCATTCAAGCAATAGGATGTGCTCATGACTTGGGGCACCCACCCTTCGGGCATGGCGGTGAAATCGCTCTGAATTACTGCATGCGAAATGCTGACAAAGAAAGTGTTGGGGGGGTCGAGGGAAATGGACAAACTCTCCGTATCCTATCTCGCCTTGAGAACTTTTCGGCAGATGCCGGCGCAAATCTGTCGAGACGCTCCCTCCTTGGTGTGCTAAAATATCCAGTCAGTTTTTCAAAAGCCGCCAACTCAGATTTACAGCCGAGGCTGCAGGGAAGCCCCTCAACGTTAAAGATAATAGATGACAAGGCTTCCAAGCCCCCCAAGTGTTTCTTGAACACCGAGAATGATGTCGTAGCTTGGATCCTCGAGCCGCTTTCAGCCTCCGACCGCGACCACTTCCAGTCCCTCGAGAAAGAAGAGGGCAAACACAATGCTTCAGTTCATAAGTCCTTGGATTGTAGCATCATGGACGTCGCGGACGACATTGCATATGGAGTGCACGACTTCGAGGATGCCGTTGCTCTGAAGCTAATTTCAGAAAGACAGTTCCGGGATTTTGTCCCCGAAGAGAGTTGTTCTTCTTTCTTGGATGCTCTGAAAGAAAAGTATCCTAAAGAAAGTCAAAACGATGTCTACGGTCGGATGGTTGAAGGGCTATTCGGGGCCACCAACACCAGAAAACGCTACATTAGCCGCTTGGTTCATCACTTCATCACGGCCGTAGAGTATGACGAACACTGCCAGTTTGATGAACCTCTTCTAAAGTTCCGTGCTAAACTGGCCTCACCCCAAGCCCGTTTTTTGAAATCTTTGAAAAAGTTGGTCTTCGCTGAAGTTATCAAAAGCCCAAGCGTCCAGCATTTGGAGTTCAAGGGGCAAAGCATGGTCGTTTCCGTTTTTGAAGCCCTGCAATCCGACCCAAAGCGCTTGTTACCGACAGACACGTTCGAAAAGTATGATTCCGAAGGCGATGGCCTGAGAGTGATATGTGACTTTGTCGCAGGCATGACCGACGCCTATTTGTTGAAAACTTATGAGCGCTTGTTCGCCCCTCGGTTTGGATCGGTGTTTGATAAACTCTGAAGCAGCGGTTGAGCTATCTGAGTTTAGTTGGGCCTTGCGAGGTTGAGAATGCTTGGTGTGAAGCCCCTCTACTTAGGGTCAGGATGCATTGATTTCCGCCGCACTGCGTGATTCATGGCTCGGAAAATGGAGCTGTGACATGAGCGATCTTTTCTGGCTGACCGACGAGCAGATGGCCAAGCTCACCCCTTTTTTCCCGAAGTCGCATGGCAAGCCTCGGGTTGATGATGACGTGCTCCCCTGAAAAGTCCGCGGTTTTAAGTTAGCCTGTTCTCCAAACGAGGAGACAGACGATGCGGAAAAGCCGATTCAGCGAAGAGCAGATCATTGGCATCCTGAGGGAGCACCAAGCCGGCATAGGAGCCAAGGAGCTCTGCCGGAAGCACGGCATCAGCGATGGCACGTTTTATAAGTGGCGCTCGAAGTATGGCGGCATGGAAGTGTCCGAGGCCAAAAGGCTGAAAGCGCTTGAGGCCGAGAATGCGAAGCTGAAGAAGATGTTGGCGGAACACATGCTCGACGTCGCCACGCTGAAGGGAATGCTGGGAAAAAACTTTTGAAGCCCGGTGCAAGGCGGAGAGCCGTGGACTGGGCCATGACAGAGAAGAACTACAACCAACGGCGGGCCTGTGCCCTGGCCGGGATTGACCCGCGCGTCTATCGGCGTGGATCGACCAGGCCTGCGGATGCCGATTTGCGAGAGAGGCTGAAGGAGCTGTCCAGTGAACGGCGGCGCTTCGGCTATCGTCGGCTGCACCTGCTGCTCGGCCGCGAGGGCTGGAAGGTGAACTGGAAGAAGCTCTACCGGATCTACCGCGAAGAAGGCCTGATGGTGCGCAAGCGCGGTGGCCGGAAACGGGCGACTGGCACCCGTGCGCCGATGGCAATCCCGCAAGGCCCGAACCAAAGATGGTCGCTGGATTTCGTCTCAGACAGCCTGTCAGATGGCCGCCGGTTCCGCGTGCTCTGCGTCATAGACGACTTCAGCCGGGAATGCTTGGCCTGTGTGGTCGACACATCGCTGTCGGGTCAGAGAGTGGCACGGGAACTCGATAATATTGCCCGAATGCGTGGCTATCCCTGCATGGTGGTCAGTGACAATGGAACGGAGCTGACATCGAATGCCATCCTGAAATGGCAGGAGGAGCGAGGCGTCGAGTGGCACTACATCGCGCCAGGCAAGCCCATGCAGAACGGCTTCGTGGAAAGCTTCAATGGCCGCCTACGTGACGAGTGCCTGAATGAACACCTGTTCGCCAACCTGCGCCACGCACGGGAGCTGATCGCGGCCTGGCGCAACGACTACAATCACCACCGCCCGCATTCGAGCCTCGACGGGCTCACCCCGCGGGAGTATCACCAACGGTCGGAAGAGGACCAAACCCTGAACAGAGCGAACTAAAGAACGCGGACTCAGCGGGGAGCACGTCAATGACAAGCGGGTGCTGAGCGGAATTATCTTCATAAATCGCAATGGTTTGCGATGGCGTGACGCTCCTGCCACCTATGGTCCCTACAAGACGCTCTACAGCCGGTGGAAACGTTGGAGCGAGAAAGGCATCTTTGCGCGGATGATGGTCGGGCTGGCTGCCGAATGCGGCGAAGAGAAGACCGTGATGATCGACGCGACCTACCTGAAGGCCCACCGCACCGCGACCGGCATGGCCGCGAAAAAGGGGGCGTGGTCGCCTGATCGGTCGAACCAAGGGAGGTATGAACGCAAAGTTGCATGCCATCTGCGATAGCCAGGGCCGACCTCTCAACCTGTTTGTGACCGCCGGGCAG
>JGI12316J15309_10016773_pt1 | contig 19335 bp, 13 predicted proteins | sample MarCyaLeptolynsp_FD_15309 | JGI IMG/M metagenome (IMG submission 15309) | reverse complement strand
GAGGCCGATTATGATTTCGCAACGGCCCCCGAACTGTTCGAAGGCGCCATCGTCGATGCGACGAAACGGTTCCAGGACAGTCTCGGCCTGGAAATCGATGGCGTTATCGGTCCGAACACCCTCAAGCAGATCAACATCACCGCCGAACAGCGGGTTGAACAGATCGAGGTCAATCTCGAGCGGCGGCGCTGGATGCCCGATGATCTCGGCGACTATTACATTTTCGTCAACCTTGCCGACCAGTATCTGAAGGTCGTCAAGCGGATCGAAAAGAACGGCAAGACCCGGGAAAAGACCCTGCATGCAGCCCGCGCCGTGGTCGGCAAGACTTACCACAAGACCCCGGTGTTCACCGAGTTGATGACCTACCTGGTCCTGAATCCGAACTGGAATGTTCCCTATTCGATCGCAACCAGGGAATATCTGCCGAAACTGCGCCGCAATCCCGGCGCACTGCAGGCGCAGAACATTCGGGTCCTGTCCGGAGGCCGGCAGATCAGCCCCTATTCCGTGAACTGGTCGGCCTATTCACGCGGCAACTTCCCCTTCCGCCTGCAGCAGGCGTCCGGGCCGCGCAATGCGCTCGGACGGGTCAAGTTCATGTTCCCCAACAAATACAATATCTACATCCATGACACGCCCTCAAAGAGCCTGTTCAAAAAGGCCTCGCGGGTGTTCAGCCACGGGTGTGTCCGGGTCCAGGACCCGCTCAAGCTGGCCGAAGTAATCCTCGGGCCGGAGGGAACCAGCCGCTCGTCGATCGACGCCACAATCAATCGCGGCAAGCGCCGTGTGGTCAAGCTGAAGACCCCGATTCCGGTTCACATCTCCTACCTCACGGCCTGGGTCAACAAGGATGGAAGCGTGCATTTCCGACGCGACGTCTATGGCCGGGACGCCATTCTCAGCAAAGCCCTTGAGCGTGTTCAGGTTGCGTCGAACTGATTTTGCGGCCTGGTCGGCGGCAATGGGGATTTGCCACCGTTGTCCCGCCTTTGTCAGTGCGGTCCCGGCCTTGAGCCGGGACTCGGGGTGCGCAGGACGACCAGCGATGAATGTTGCTGTCACCCCAGCCCCAAAAATTCGCGGATAAGGGCGAAACTGGTTTCATGATCGCCTGCCACATGGCGCGCACCGGCATTGCTGAGCCTTTTCCGACGGTGCTCCTCGACATGGAAGCCGATAAAATGCACGCCGCAGGACTGGCCGGCATCGAGGTCATTCAGGTTGTCGCCAAGAAAAACGATCCGCTCCTTCGGCAGGTTGAGCTCGGCGATGACACTGGCCAGGACATCACGTTTCGGCCCACCGTTTTCCGCCGCACCCGGAAACCGCTGCACGTAGGACCACATATCCGCCCGTTCGAGCCGAATGCGAGCCGCCTCGCGCAGATTTGCCGTTGCGGTTCCGAGCGCAATCCCTCCCTCCCGATGCAGTCGCTGCAGAAGATCCCGTGCTCCGGGAATCGGTGAGACTTCGGCATCTCCAGCGTCCAGCATGTTCGAAAGCACAGCGATGTATCGCCTCGCATAGGCCGCCATTTCGACATCATTGACCGGGCGGCCGAAATGAGATTCAAGAATTTCCCGACAGATCTCGACATCGTTGCGCACGCGGTAACTGTCCCAGTCCCGCGAGAGATTACCAAGCCCATGCAGATCCTGGAACGGCACGAAAAAAGCGTCTTCTTCCGCTGGTCCCAGATCGAGGAGCGGACCATCCACGTCGAAAATCACCGCTGCATGAAAATCGGATTTCATGTTTTCTCCGCTGACAATCAGGTCACCTCCACATCCGGCAGGCCGAAGACGGATTTGAACGGCACACCTTCGCCGAGCTGACGCAGCCAGGTCTCTTCGACGGCAACCTGGGCTTCGGCCGCCTCGATCCGGTCAGCGGCCGTTTCCGGCGACAGACAGATTACACCATCTTCATCACCGACGATGAGATCGCCGGGAGCCACGGGAATCGAGTCGATCATCACCGGGCCATTGACCGTACCGTTTTCCTTGGCCAGCGGCCCATGGGCCGTCGTCGCCCGGGTGTAGACGGGCAAGTCATCCATCAGGGACAGAGCGCCCGCATCGCGCACGGCCCCGTCGCACACCACGCCCGAGGCCCGCTTCTCACGCAGCACGCCGCCCAGAACTTCGCCGATATAGGCAATCCGACTGTCGCCTCCAGCGGCGATGACCAGAACCTCGCCGGCCTCGATTGTATTGACGGCGTGCATGACGGCGCCAAAATCCGGGGAGGTACAGGCCGCCGTTCGCGCCAGGCCGGCTAGACGCACCTTTTCGCCAAGACGGCGCAACGGTTTGATATCCAGCGGAAGCAGGCCTTCGCCGACGAGCACGTCGGAAATGATCGTCACCGGGATCCGCGCCCAGCGGTCAATCAGTTCCTGGGCGATTTTCGGATCGCGTTGCGCCTTGATGATTATGCCTGACATTCCATACCCTTCTTTTCATCCGATATTTGCGCGCCTATCACGCAAAACGCCGTCTTCACGGGATGAAGACGGCGGATCACAACCCTTGTCAAGGCCGCGGTGTTGGGAGAACGGATGCCGCGCTCGGCGCCACCCGTTGCCGTCAACTGATTTGCTGCAGCAACCCGTCGACCGATGCCTTCGCATCGCCATAGAACATGCGGGTGTTTTCCTTGTAGAACAGAGGATTTTCCACACCGGAATACCCCGTGCCCTGGCCGCGTTTCGAAACGAACACCTGTTTCGCCTTCCAGACTTCGAGCACCGGCATGCCGGCGATCGGGCTGTTCGGATCGTCCTGGGCCGCGGGATTGACGATGTCGTTGGAACCGACCACCATCACAACGTCGGTGTGCGGAAAGTCTTCGTTGATCTCATCCATTTCCATGACGATGTCGTACGGCACCTTGGCCTCGGCAAGAAGCACGTTCATGTGGCCCGGCAGCCGGCCGGCAACCGGGTGAATTGCGAACCGGACTTCTTTCCCCTTCGCCCGCAGCCGCTTCATCAGCTCGGAGATCGAGGCCTGGGCCTGTGCCACCGCCATCCCGTAGCCCGGAACGATGATGATGCTGTCCGCGTCCTCGAGCGAGGCAGCGACGGCATCGACATCGGTCGCCACCATTTCGCCGTCGATCTCCATGGCCGGACCGGACGATCCGCCGAAGCCGCCGAGAATGACGCTGATGAACGAACGGTTCATCGCCTTGCACATGATGTAGGACAGGATCGCACCGCTCGACCCGACCAGGGCGCCAGTAACGATCAGCAGGTCGTTGCCGAGCAGGAACCCGGTCGCCGCGGCCGCCCATCCCGAATAGGAGTTCAGCATCGACACCACGACCGGCATGTCGGCACCGCCGATGGCCATCACCAGATGCGCGCCGATGACGAAGGCGATCAGGGTCATGACGATCAGGGTCCAACTGCCGGCATGCGCCATGTACATGGCACCGAGCACGAGGCAGGCGATGACCATTCCAAGGTTCATCATGTGGCGGCCCGGCAGCACCAGCGCCTTGCCGTCGATGGACCCTGCCAGCTTGCCGTAGGCGATGATCGAGCCGGTAAAGGTGATCGCGCCGATGAACACGCCGAGGAACACTTCGACTTCGTGTATCACCCGTTCCGCGCCGGCCAGACCGGGGGGCGGATTGATGTCGGAATTGATGCCGATGAAGACGGCGGCGAGCCCGACAAACGAATGCAGCGCTGCCACAAGTTGCGGCATGCCGGTCATTTCGACCCGCTGTGCGACGATCACACCGATCACCGAACCGATTGCGATCATGGCAATCAGAATGAGGCTGATTTCCACCAGTGGTCCGAACACGGTTGCGAGAACCGCAATCGCCATGCCGACGATCCCGAACCAGACGGCGCGCTTGGCGCTTTCCTGGTTGCTCAGGCCGCCAAGGGAGAGAATGAAGAGAACGCTCGCCGCAATGTAGGCGGCCGTGACAATACCTATGCTCATGGTTCGGTCCCCGCCCTAGCTTTTCTGGAACATTGCCAGCATCCGCCGGGTCACCATGAACCCGCCGACAATATTGATGGTGGCGATGAGTACGGAAATGGCGGCGAGCACCAGAACGATCGTATTGTCCGATCCGATCTGCAGCAGGGCGCCGAGAATGATAATGCCGGAAATGGCGTTTGTTACGGCCATCAGCGGCGTGTGCAGGGCGTGACTGACGTTCCAGATCACCTGGAAACCGACGAAACAGGCCAGCGCAAACACGATGAAATGCTGCATGAAGCTCGGCGGTGCGAACTGGCCGATCAACAGCATCAGGAGACCGCCGACGATCAGCATGCCAGTCTGTCGGGTGCCGGCCTTGCGCATGGCTTCGGCTTCCAGCCGCTTTGCCTCTTCAGGATCCACCTCGACGGGTTTTGCCGGCGGTTTCGCAATCGCCTTGATTTTCGGCGGTGGCGGCGGAAAGGTCACTTCTCCCGCATGCGCGGCGGTCGCGCCACGGATCACGTCGTCTTCCATGTCGACCACCGGATTGCCGTCCTTTTCCGGTGTCAGATCGTCCATCATATGGCGAATATTGGTGGAATAGAGCGTCGAGGACTGCACCGCCATCCGGCTCGGAAAGTCGGTGTAGCCGATGATCTTGACGCCATTGGCGCTTTCGATGGCCTCTTCGGCAACCGTCAGGTCGCAATTGCCCCCCCGTTCGGCGGCAAGGTCGACCACCACCGAGCCCGGCTTCATGGCTGCGACCATGTCCTCAAGCCAGAGTTTCGGCGCATCGCGCCCCGGAATCAGCGCAGTGGTTATAACGATGTCGACGTCCGGCGCCTGTTCACGGAACAGGGCCAGTTGTTTTTCCCGGAACTCAGGAGACGATGGCGCGGCATAGCCGCCATCCCCGGAACCGTCTTCGGTAAAGTCGAGGAACAGGAATTCCGCACCCATGGATTCGATCTGTTCGGCGACTTCGGGACGCACATCGAATGCCCGCACGATGGCGCCCATGGATTGGGCGGCGCCGATCGCCGCAAGCCCGGCGACCCCGGCGCCGATCACCAGGATCTTGGCCGGCGGCACCTTGCCGGCGGCCGTGATCTGACCGGTGAAGAAACGGTCGAAATTGTTGGCTGCCTCGACCACGGCGCGGTATCCGCCGATATTGGCCATCGAGGACAGGGCGTCCATTTTCTGGGCCCGGCTGATCCGCGGCACCATGTCCATGGCGATCACGGTGACGTTCTTCTTGGCGAACGCTTCGAGCATCTCGCCATTTTGCGCCGGCCAGAACAGGCTGATCAGGATCTGATCGGCGCGCGCCCGCTCAAGCTCCACGTCGCCATCCGGACCCCGGACCTTCACGACGATGTCGGCGGTCTCCCACAGGGCGTCCGCGGTCTCGACCACGGTCACGCCGGCATCGCGGTAATCCTGATCGGCAAACCGGGCTTCACTGCCGGCTCCCGCTTCAATCACACACTCATAACCGAGTTTTTGCAGAGCGAGCGCACTTTGCGGTGTCATGGCGACACGGCGCTCGCCGGGGAAAATCTCGCGCGGAGCTCCGATTTTCATCACGAATGGTCCTTTGTCAGGCTGATATTGCGTCTGCGCGAACCAGGCCGCCCACCAATATCAGGTCTCTTGTTGCGCAATTCGCTGCCGTTCGATCCAGGAAGGATCGTGCACAGCATGGGTTGGTAACCGGGTTGGATCAGCCTTGGCCGGCGAACGCAGCCCGATCGTTTGCAAACTCAAAAGCGGGCTGGGGCAAAGGGTCGATGCCTTACCTCATCCCGCTTTGGAAGGACGTTAAAAACTGGCTGCAGGTTACCCCGACAGCGGGAGAATTCGAACGCCGATTCCATCCTGGTGCGGCGGACAGGTGCCGCTAGGCCGGTCATAGCGGGGTTTTTACGTTTTGGCCACTCGATTTACCAGGTTTTACCTGCGTCGATTTTGCAACTTCCTGTCATCGACGACGACATTGCGGCCAACGCGGTGCCAAATTCGGTTGCACAAGTAACTCGACCTGTCATTTACAGCGCGAGTACGGCGCCGATTTCTGTAACGTCAGCGAGTACATGATCCGCATGCGGTGCGAGATCTTCACGTGTGCTGGTTCCGGTGAGAACACCGACGACAGATCCGGCCCCCGCCGCGCGCCCCATGTGCAGGTCGTGCAGATTGTCCCCGACCATCATGATCTCATGGCTGGCAAGCCCGGTTGTCTTCATGAAGCCGAAAACCTGATCCGGATCCGGTTTTGCTTTGTAGCCGGAATCGTATCCGGACAGGAATTCGAACTGATCGAGAATCCCGAGCGGTCCAAGACAGGCGTGAATGCCCGCCGCCGAATCCGCCGTTGCAATGCCGAGCACAAGACCATGGTTCTTCAATTCGGACAGGAGCGCGTCAAGACCGGCGACAGGTGTCGCCGTCGCGACACACAATTCGGCAAACTCCCGATCGACCTCGGCAAGCAGCGTTTCGAAATCCGGCCAGAGATCGCCAGCCAGTTCGTACCAGCATTCGGAAATCTCGGAATTGTTGCCGGCGGCCATCAGGGCGCCGGAAGCGACCCTGTCCAGACGCGGATCATATCCGCCGGAGATCAGAAGCTGCTCGGTCAATTCGGGATTGCCCCTGGCAACCCGTTCGGCGACCGCCCGGTTCACCGGCATCCATGTCTTGTGGTAATCGAGAAGGGTGCCGTCCTTGTCGAACAGAATTCCGCGAATGGTCATGCAGGTTCATCCCGTAGAGTGCGAAGGACAGCATGGGCTTCGTTACGCCAGACCGGATGAATTCGCAATGCGTCAGACCGGGAACTGCTACAATTTCAGCCCACAGGCTTCGAATGCCACCCTGGTCGCCGCCTTTTCCGCGTCCGACAATTGCAACAGCGGAGCACGCACCGGACCGCCGGCCTGGCCGAGCAATTCCTGCCAGTATTTCTGGTGTGCCTGCGGCTTGCCGCCCGGACGCGATCCTTTCAGCGCCGCGCGCACCGGATCGAGACTGTCGCGCACGGCGCGCGCCTCCTCGATTTTCCCGGCAAAGGCCAATTGTGTGTAATCATGCATGCGCCGATCGTTTTTGGTCTGGATCAGGTAGGGCGGCGATGAACAGAGGTAAAGCTGCCAGTTCAGGTCGACGATATTGTCGAACCACTCATTTTCGGACGCGGTGGACACCAGAATCCGGTCGCCGGCCAGTTCCGTCAGTCGGGAATACATGTCGCGCGGCACCGAATATTTGATCGCCATGATGTTGGGCAATTCGGCAACTCGGGCGCACAGTTCCGGGCTCATCAGATAGCCCGAATCCGGATGACTCCACATGGCAATGCCGATATTCACCTTCTCGCAGATCGTCCGGTAATATTCGTAGACCGTATCGTCCCGGTCGGTCAGGAAATGCAGCATCGGAGCGTGTACGACAATGTAGTCGGCGCCAACCGCTTCCGCATGGCGCGCCAGTTCGATCACCGTGTCGAAATTCTGGTCCGAACACGACATGATGGTGCCCGCGCGACCGTCGCAGGCCTCGGCCGCAACCTCGAAATTGCGCTTGCGCTCGGCAACCGACATGGAGAAGAATTCGCCCTGTTTGCCGGCAATGAAAAACCCTTCGATTCCGAGATCATCGATCCAGTGGTCGATATTGGACCTGAGGCCAGCCTCGTCGATGGCTCCGTCAGGCAGCATCGGATTCAGTGCCGCTGCCCAGATGCCGCGCATATACTGGCGCGAATAATCCTTGGCCTCGTTCTTTTTGTATTTCATGGCATTCCTCGCATTCCTCTTCAGGTCTGTCTCGCGTCGCGCAATGCGCGCCAGATCGTTTCGCCGGTCAACGGCATCGACAGGTCGTGCACACCAAACGGCGCAAGCGCATCAAGCGCGGCATTCACGATGGCAGCCGGTGCACCGATCGTCCCGGCTTCCCCCACGCCCTTGGCGCCAAGCAGATTGTTGGGCGAAGGGGTCGACGTCGCAACGATGTCTATGGCCGGCATGTTGTCGGCCCGCGGCAATGCATAATCCGACAGCGATCCGGTCAGCAATTGCCCATCCACGCTGTACACCAGTCGCTCCAGAACCGCCTCCCCCAGCCCCTGGGCAATTCCGCCCATAATCTGACCTTCAACCAGCATCGGGTTGATCACCGTGCCAATATCGTCGAGGCAGGTGATGGATTCCACGCTCAGGGCTCCGGTCTCCGCATCGATGGAAACCAGGGCCAGATGGCAGCCGAATCCCCAGGCTTCGTCTTCCGTCTCATAGACCGTTTCGGCACGACCGGACCCGTCGCCGCCAAGCGCTTCGGCCTTCGCCTGTCGCGCCGCCGACAGCAGGGCGCTGCCGCCGATCGCGGTGGACCGGCTGGCCAGCGCACCGATGCCCGCGGGACAGGTTTCCGTGTCGCCGAGCAGGATCTCGACATTTTCCGGCGCCACGTCAAACACATCGGCGACAATCTGGGCATAGGCGGTTTGCCGGCCATGGCCCTGACTGCTTGATCCGGTCGCCGCAACAATCAGGCCGTCCGGTCCGACCTCGACCCGCGCGCTTTCCCAGCCCCGGCCGCAAGGTTCGACATAAAAGGCCATTCCCAGACCGACAATCTCCCCGGCCGCGCGCCTGCGGGACAGTGTCTGTCTCGCATCCTCATACCCGGCATGCGAGCACAGCGCATCCAGCGCTTTCCGATAATCGCCGGAATCGAGCCGGATACCCGTTGGTCCCGTGTGCGGCATCCGTTCCGTCGGGATCAGGTTGCGGCGCCGAATCTCGACCGGATCCATGGCAAGCGTTCGGGCGGCTTTTTCGACCAATCGCTCCATCATCAGCGCTGCTTCGGGGCGGCCGGCGCCCCGGTAAATTCCAACCGGGGCCGTGTGGGTCAGGACCCCTTGCGTTCGGATATCCACGGCCTCAATCAGATAGGGGCCTGGCAATATCCGCCCCGCATTCCAGGCCGGGATCGCGGCGCTGGTCGTCAACCAGTTCCCGAGCGGACTTGCCATATCGGCGCGCAGCGCCAGGAACCGTCCATCCTCCGCGAGTGCCAGGGTTCCGCGATTAATGCCGCCGCGTCCTTGGCTCGCCGACAGAAATTCCTCACTGCGCGTTGCGGTCCAGCGTACGGGTCGGCGCTGGGTCAGGGCCGCCCATGCAACAAATACCTCCTCGGGATAGAGCGACGCCTTCATGCCGAAAGCACCGCCGACATCCGGCGATATCACCCGCAGTCGGGACAGGTCTATCCCCAGAATGCCCGCAAGGTCGGCGCGGGATCGGTGCGGGGTCTGGGTTGACAGGTAAAGGGTCAGGTGTCCGGTCGCCTCATCATAGTCCGCCACGACGGATCTCGGTTCCAATGGCGTGGGAGCCAGCCTTGGATGTGCCACTTCCACACTGACCGTATGGGCGGCTTGCGCGAATGCGCGCTCGACATCACCCGAGGTCCAGGACTGGCCAAAGGCGACATTGCCTGGAATGTTGTCAAACAATGCTACTCCGTCCGCTACTGACGCACGGGCCGACGAAAGCGGCGCCTGCGCCGGCATGTCTTCGATATCGATGAAAAGGTGTTCACCGGCATCGGCGGCTTCGGCTGCGCTTCGACACAGGACAGCCGCAACCGGCTGGCCGACCGCGCGGACCTGATCATGTGCCAGAACAGGATAAGGCGGTTGCTTCAGTGTCCCGGCAATTGCGTTGACCGGAAGGTCTCCGAGATGAGCCACGTCGGCGCCGCTGTAGGCCGCAACGACACCGGCAAGGTCTTGTGCCCCGGAACAATCCACCGCAACAATCCGCCCCGCCGCGACAACGCTCCGCACGAAGCTGACGTGCAGACAGCCTGGCAAATACACGTCATCGACATATCGCCCCTGGCCCCGGATCAAGGCCAGATCTTCCCGCCTCTGCATCGTGGCTCCAACGTGCCCGCACGGCGCGGAACAAGAATTTCCGGATTGGAACATGGATGGAAACAAAGGTCTGGCCCGGGCGCGTTGCAATCTCGTCGACCAGGCGATCGGAGGTCGGCACGGCCCACCTTCTGCCTGAAAGGGTCGCCTCTCAATCTGGAAAGATTTCGATATCATTACAAATATAAAAAAGCGATTTCGATATTCCAAAAACGAATAGCAATTTGTGTTGCGACGAGGCACAGTACGCCTTGCGTCCTGCACCGGCGGGAAGACAGAAATCCGGAGACTGAATGCTTGAAATACTGATCATCGGCCACGGTGCGATAGCCTCTCATGTCGCCCAGCGCGTCAGGAAATTCGACGGCGTCCGTCTGGCCTACGTCATCTGCCGCGAGAACCGTGCACCCGCGGCTCGCACCGCGCTCGGAGACGATGTCCTGGCCATTAATGCGATTGACCAGTGTCCCGCCAAACCCGGCCTGGCGATCGACTGTGCCGGACATCAGGCACTGCGCGAACATGGCGCCGCGATACTTGGAAACGGCATCGATCTCATGACAATTTCAGCCGGTGCCCTTGCCGATGACGGCCTGGCCGAAAGGCTCGACGCCGCGGCCGCGGAGAGCGGAGCCAGATTGCAACTGTTGTCGGGTGCGGTTGGCGGCATCGACGCACTGGCCGCCGCGCGGACCGAGGGCCTCGACCATGTCGTCTATCGCGGGCGCAAACCGCCGCTCGGCTGGCAGGGTTCGCCTGCCGAACAGGCTCTCGACCTCGAAGACTTGCGGGAAGCCGCCTGTCATTTTCGCGGAACGGCGCGCGACGCCGCCCGGCTCTATCCGAAAAACGCCAACGTCGCCGCGACCATTGCCCTGGCCGGGCTGGGCCTCGACCGCACGCATGTTGAGCTTTATGCCGATCCGGCCCTGACGAAAAATGTGCATGAGATTGAAGCCGAAGGCGCGTTCGGACATCTGCATCTGACACTTTCCGGCAACGCGCTGCCCGGCAATCCGAAATCCTCCGCCCTGACAGCCATGAGCATCGTCCGCGCAGTGCAAAGTCGGTTACAGGTCAGGACGATGGGTTAGAATCGTTCAGGTTCACTCGGGCGCTTGTCATCGGACGCAAGGGCGTCTGCATGGTCTCGCAATATATCGAGAAACCCGGCGGCGGCCGGGGACAGGCCGCCATGGCGCCTGTAGGACACTCCGACGGCAATCGACGCCATATTCAGGGCGCAGGGCACGATCGCCAGCACACCGTGACGGATTTCGTTTTCAATCACATGGTGGGGAAACGCGGCAAGCATGTCCGTTGATGCAAGCAAACCGCGATTTGTCAGGAACGATATGGATTCCACCGCGTTTGCGGGCGGCGCCAGACCGCGGTCAAGAAACTCCTTGTCGATCTGCCGTCTCAATGTCGTGTCCAGAGGAGGCAGGATCCACTCGCAGGCAGCGACGTCTTCAAACCCGACCCGTTGTTTCCGGACCAGCGGATGGCCCGGCCGGGCCGCGATACGGACGGGCTCGGCAAACAGGCTTTCCTGAACCAGTTCCTGCCGGTGCCTGTATTCGGGCAGCCGGCCCACAACCATGTCGACGTCGCCAAGCCGCAAGGCCGGCATCAAAACGTTGTTGGTGCCTTCTTTGATGGCAATGGTGACGTTCGGCCGCGCCCGGTGCAATTGCCGGACCGCGCCCGGAAGCAGGGACGCCGATGCTGCCAGCAGGGTTCCGACCACAACCCGGCCACCGGCACCCTCGTTGAGATCATCGAGTTCCTGAGCGGCATTTGCGATCTGTGCCAGGATGAGCTTGCCGTGTTTGACCAGCGCTTCACCGTAAGCCGTTTCCACGACCCCGCGATTGGTTCTGTCAAACAGCGTAACCCCGAAATCGGCCTCCAGGTCCTGGATCAGCTTTGTCGCGGCCGGCTGCGAAATGTTCAATTCCTGCGCAGCGTGCAGGATACTTGAATGCCTCGAAATCGCCACCAGCAACCGAAGCTGTTTCAGTTTCAGCCGTGTCGAAACCCGTTCGGTGATCTTGATGTGCCGATGATCGGATGCCATGATCTGGTATTGCAAAACCCGATAGCCAATTCAAGATAATTCATTTGATCAATTATCAGGAGATCCATAGCATCGCTTCAATGATCAGATGCCGGTCCTGGGACTTCCACGAACCCGGCCCATAATGGAGAGGATGCCATGGCCCTTCACCCCGGTTTCAAACCATTCGACTTTCAGGGCTGGATCGCTGACAACGAGCACCTTCTGAAACCGCCCGTCGGCAACAAACAATTGTTCGACACCAAAACCGATATGGTGGTGATGATTGTTGGCGGCCCCAATCAGCGGGTCGATTTTCACGATGACCCGGTCGAGGAGTTTTTCTATCAATTGAAGGGTGACATGGTGTTGAAGATCGCCGAGGGCGGCAAGATCTTCGATGTCCCGATCCGCGAGGGTGAGGTGTTTTTCCTGCCGCCGCATGCCAGGCATTCGCCGCAGCGCCCAATGGAAGGATCCATCGGCCTCGTGGTCGAAGGCACCCGACGAGAAAACGATTATGACGGTTTTGAATGGTTCTGCTTCAACTGTGGCGACAAAGTCCATCGTGTCGAAGCCAAGGTCACCGATATCGTCAAGGATCTGCCGCCCCTCTTCGATGCGTTCTACGGCGACCGGGAACAACGCACATGCAAATCCTGCGGCGCAGTGCACCCGGGCAAGGAGCCGCCGGCCGGTTGGGTCGATTGTCTTTAGCCCCGCCAGTGTGAATCAGCGCCAAAGCGCATTGACGAACGTGTAAATCCCGGTCAGCAGCAGGGCGAAGAGGAAGATTTTTCGGAATCCGCTTTCGGAAACATATCTGCGAACCGAACGCCCAAAGACCATGCCGGCAAATGCCGAGGGCACGCCACACAGGACACTGAGCCATACGAGGTCCCCGGTGATAACGCTGTGACTGGTCAGCGACAGCGCCAGAGTCGACGAGATGACGATGAAATTGACCCCGAGCGCCTGCACCAGCACATCGCGCCTGAGCCCAAGAGCCTGCAGGTACAGGATCCCTGGGACGATGAAATTGCCGACCATACCGAACATGAGACCGCCCGTAAACGCAGCGGACGGCGCCATCCAGCGTTCATGTTTTCCGGGTTCCGGCAGGGGCGGCGAAATCAGCGAGATCGCCGAATAGACAATCAAAACAAACCCGAGGATCGCCAAGAGGGTTTCTTCGCTGCTTCCGGCCAGCACAAATCCACCGCCCCAAACACCGATCGACGCGGCGAGGTAAAACGGCCACAACCGCCGCAGGATCTGAAGCAGCGCACCGCCATCCAGCGCCTGCCACACATTGGTCAGGATCGCCGGCACCACCAGCAGCGACAATGCCGACGGAACGCCAAGCGGCGCCGCGATCACTGCCAGCACCACAACCGGCAAACCAAGACCAATCAGCCCCTTGCTGAACCCGCCAAGCAGGAACCCGCCGACAACCAGCGCGATGATTTCGGGTGGAAATGGCAACATTTGGGAAAATTCGACTCGATGACTTAAGGTCGGGAGGCCCTGTCTTAACCCGTGAAACCCAAGAAATCGAGAGCGTTTGGGGCTGCGAACCTGAGAGGCGACCAATTGCTGCGCACCTGGCGGGATCGTCGACTTATTCCGACTTATTATGACTTTCGCAAATGTAGCTGTAAGGTCTTGCAGGGAGCCCAGACAATGAGCACATTAACTTAATGGATGGAATACATAATCTACGCGTTTGTGCGAATTTCTATTTGCTCTTACCGTAGCGTAATCTCGTTGAGATCCGAATGCGGATACAAGCCGCAGGGTTACAAGACGGTCCGGATTGTGACTGTTGAATGCGAGACTGCCATTTTGGTCTCAACCCGGAGAAATCGACATCGGCGACCCGCACGACATAAGCCCTGACGCCGTCAATCTTTGCCTTGGCAGACTCCTGGCCACCAAGCCGTTTCAGGCATCGGACCAGATGTCCGCGTTTATGGCGTATGTCGTCGGCAAAACCCTTGCCGGCGAAGCCGATGAAATCAAATCCTACACCGTGGCGGTCGACGGTCTGGGAAAGCCGACATCGTTTGATCCGCAGGCGGACCCGACAGTTCGGGTTCTTGCCGGTCGCGTCCGCAGGGCTCTGAAAGTCTATTACCTGGAAAGCGGTGCGTCTGACGAAGTCCGCATCAAGCTCAAACCCGGTTCCTATGTTCCCGAATTTGTTCCCGTGCCGAATCCCGACGGCATCAATGGCGGCCCGCCCGACACAGGCGATAGGGATGCGCAGGACCAGGTTCAAAGTCAGGCGCAGGTTATAGAACAATCGGGAAATCCCGTGGATAGCCCAATGAGTTCAGGGGCAGATCCGCCCTCCGAACGATTTGACCGCAATGGTCCCCAGCGGTTCGCCATGATCGGTTTGGTGCTGGCTGTTGTTGCGTTGGCCGGATTCGCATTGGGCTTGAACTGGTCCAGCCCGCCGCCGGAAATCGATTCGTCAGGCAAGGCCGCGCAAAGCCCGTTGCCAAAGCTCAGCGTTTCAATTCTGTTTTCCGGACATGGACCGGATTGGTTTTCCGTTTCGGAATTGTCCGCGTCTCTTGCCGTTGTGCTTTCCCGCTTCGATGAGCTGGAACTGCTTGGTATCACCGAGGCCCCGCAACCCGCCGATCTCGCAAAGGTGTCCGGCGACTACCATCTCGTGGTCAATGCCGAACAGCGCGGAGAGGCAATGCGCTTTTTCGGACGTTTGGTACGAGTGCGTGACCAGGCGACGATCTGGTCACGTGAGCAGCTTCTGTCAGCACCTGGCGAAATGGAAAACCGCAGCGTTCCCGACCTTCTGGGAGCTGAACTTGCCTCCGTCGCATCGCCTTACGGAGTAATACCCGCCGATCTGGCGCGTCGGGATGACTTGCCAGACAATTTGCATTGCCTGGCGCGCGCCTATCAATACTTCGCAGCGCGATCCGCACCCGGCCATGCTGCTGCATTCGGTTGCACCAGGGACCTGGTTGATGCGGGATCAAAATCGTCTCTGGTAAATGCGCTTTTGACGTTCCTGGTGCTGGATATTCATCGCTACGGCTATCCCGGTTTGGACGACCCGCTTCCCGCAGCGCACCGTTACGCTCTCCAGGCCATAACAATTTCACCCGGCAGCGCCCGGGCACAGCAGGCGATCTTCGCCTATTACAAGGTCGCAGGAGACCATGCCAACGCGCGGGTTTCAGGGGCACGGGCGGTGACGCTGAATCCGTACGACATCGACATCCTCGGCGACTATGGCGCCTATCTGGTTTCTCGCGGCGAATTTGAAAAAGCCCTGCCGATCATGCTGAAAGCCGAGAAACTGGCGCTGACAACACCGGAATGGTTCAACGCCTATCTCTATCTCAATGCCCGATACGTCGATCGGCCTGAAATTCGGTCCCGCGCTATCGGCCGCCTGCGCGATCATACGTCGACGATGGCACTGGTGGCGTTAGCAATCGACGCAAAATCTTCCGGAGACAATGAACAGGCAGCAGAAATCATCGAAACGCTGCTGGCGACGGAATCCGGCTTTGAAACGAACCCCGGAGAGCGGTTGCGCCGCCGCGGATTTTCCGACGGCGCCGCAGAACTGGTGATGGCCGATCTTCACGAAGCCGGGTTGCGCATGCAATCCGCGCCGCCCGAGCAATAAGTGTCAGGCGCTTTCCAGGGCAACGACCTCATCGCGAATCTCTGTCGATGATTCCGATAGTCCCAACCGGGAAATAATCTTCTTTTCCTGCTGCTTGAGGGCGTCCAGATCGAGGGCGATTTCGCTCAGCCGTTTTTCCAGAGCCCGCCTGGTGACAATGCTCCTGCGATCCTCAGCCGTCCTGCCGAGTTCTTCGAGCAGCAATTTGATCTCCCGGATCGTGAGGCCGATGGAGCGAAATTCCTGTACGAATCGAAGCTGCTCTATCTCCGCCGGGCTGTAGACCCGGAAGCGGCCGTCGCGGCGGGGTGCGAGCAGTCCCTTTTGTTCATAGAACCGGATCGCCCGGATCGAAATGTCGAGCATCTCCGCGACTTCACGAATGCCCAGATCTTTTGAGCCGGCATGGTCTTTGCGACCAAACATCACCGGCGGTGTCATGACCGCAGTGTCCATAATTCTCCTACCTTAATTTGAAATGGGTTCACTCCGCCCCCAGCCCCCTGTTGGCCGACAACGCGAATTGACGACTCATCACGGAGTGAACCCGGTCCGCCGCACCTGGCGAACAATCATGTGGCGATTTCAAACGAACAGAATGGCAGGCCGGCCGGTTTGCTGTCCGGCGCCACGCTCATTCCATCCACTAGGTAATAAATTATCGAAAAAAAGGAAGGTGCCTCTACGTATGTAACAGTAAAACGGTACCTGCCCGCACCCGTGGAAATCCTGATTAAAGGCCATTTTTCAGGAAACTAGCCAAGTTCGTCAGCAACGGCGAAACAGTTTACCGCAACAGGGAATTCACCACATCTGCTGCAACTCAATCAGCATCTTGGTGATTCGTTTCGCCGCCCAAGCGCCTCTGTTGACGATTTCTTTGCCGCGAAACCTGAGACGTGGATTAGGGCGACAGTCGTTTTTCGCAAGACATATGTCGTCGAACCGCAGGTCATCCCTAGCCGACAAGGATAGACATGCACGCAGCATCAGCGAGACCGCCCCATTGACATCTTCTTCCGCAGCCAGCAAACCGCATTGTGATCGGCGAGGCCCAATGTCCGGATGGCCCGAAATTGAGACCGGGCCCGGAATAAATCCCGAGCAGGTGCGTTTATCATTGTCAAACCGGTTTCCTGAAACAAGAGGATCGAACGATGCGCAGAATTAACAAGATCCTGGTCGCCAATCGCAGCGAGATCGCAATCCGCGTCATGCGTGCGGCAAACGAACTCGGCCAGAAGACCGTCGCGGTCTATGCCGAGGAGGACAAACTCAGCCTGCACCGCTACAAGGCGGACGAGGCCTATCAGATTGGCGAAGGAATGGGCCCCGTTGCCGCCTATTTGAGCATCGACGAGATCATTCGCGTCGCACGGCTGTCGGGTGCGGACGCAATTCACCCCGGCTATGGCCTGTTGTCGGAAAACCCGGATTTCGTCGATGCTTGCGAAGCTGCCGGCATCGCCTTCATCGGCCCGACGTCCGCGACCATGCGGATGCTTGGCGACAAGGCATCGGCGCGACGGGCCGCGATCGAAGCCGGAGTGCCCGTCATTCCGGCAACCGAAGTCCTGCCCGACGACATGGACGAAGTCCGCCGCATGGCCGAGGAGGTCGGCTATCCGTTCATGCTCAAGGCAAGCTGGGGCGGCGGCGGCCGCGGAATGCGGCCGATCCTGTCGCTGGATGAGCTGGAAGACAAGGTGCTTGAAGGCCGTCGCGAGGCGGAAGCCGCCTTCGGCAACGGCGAGGGTTATCTGGAAAAGATGATCCAGCGGGCGCGCCATGTCGAAGTCCAGATTCTCGGTGATCATTACGGGGAGATCCTGCATCTGTACGAACGCGACTGTTCGGTGCAGCGGCGCAACCAGAAGGTCGTCGAGCGTGCGCCTGCGCCCTATCTCAGCGACGCCAAACGGGCCGAGATCTGTGAAATGGGTCTCAAGATCGCCCGGCATGCGAATTATCGTTGTGCCGGCACCATCGAATTCCTGATGGATATGGACACAGACCAGTTCTATTTCATCGAGGTCAATCCGCGGGTCCAGGTCGAACACACGGTTACCGAGGAGGTGACCGGGGTCGACATCGTTCGCGCCCAGATCCGAATCACCGAGGGCGCGACGATGTCCGAGGCGACAGGATTGTCCGGCCAGAATGACGTCACGCTGCGCGGTCATGCTCTGCAATGCCGGATCACCACCGAAGACCCGACCAACAACTTCATTCCCGATTACGGCCGCATTACCGCCTATCGCGGCGCAACCGGCTTCGGGATCAGACTTGACGGCGGCACGGCCTATTCCGGCGCGGTGATCACCCGTTACTACGACAGTCTTCTGGAAAAGGTGACCGCATGGGCACCGACGCCGGATCAGGCGATTGCCCGCATGGACCGGGCTCTGCGCGAATTCCGGATTCGCGGTGTTTCAACCAACATCGCGTTCGTCGAAAATCTGTTGCGCCACAAGACCTTTCTCGACAACACCTACCACACCAAATTCATCGACACGACGCCGGACCTGTTCGATTTCGACAAACGTCGCGACCGCGCGACCCGGCTGCTGACATACATTGCCGACGTCACCGTCAACGGCAATCCGGAAACCGCCGGGCGCGGAGAGCCGGTGCGTGTGCGGCCGCCCAAGGCACCCACGTTGCGGGCGGATGCGCCGGCCGAGGGGACAAAAAACCTGCTCGATCGCGAAGGTCCCAAGGCCGTCGCCGACTGGATGCTGCAGCAAAAGCGGTTGCTGATCACCGACACGACCATGCGCGACGGCCATCAGAGTCTGCTGGCGACCCGCATGCGCTCCATCGACATGTTGAATGTCGCTGACGCCTATGCGTATGACCTTCCGACACTGTTCTCGATGGAGTGCTGGGGCGGAGCAACCTTCGATGTCGCCTATCGTTTCCTGCAGGAATGCCCATGGCAGCGCCTGCGCGACCTGCGCGCCCGCATGCCCAATCTCCTGACCCAGATGCTGCTGCGGGCCTCGAACGGCGTCGGCTACACCAATTATCCCGACAATGTGGTCGAAAAGTTCATCGACCAGAGTGCCGCCAGCGGCATCGATGTCTTTCGCGTGTTCGATCCGCTGAACTGGGTCGAAAACATGCGCGTCGCCATGGACCGGGTTCTGGAGACAGGCCGGATCCTGGAGGCCGCGTTCTGCTATACCGGCGATATTCACGATCCCGACCGGGCGAAATATTCGCTGAAATATTATGTCGACCTGGCCAGGGAACTGGAGGCCGCCGGCGCCCATATTATCTGCATCAAGGACATGGCCGGCCTGGTCAAGCCGGCCGCGGCGAAGGTTCTGGTCTCCGCGCTGAAGAACGAGATAAGCGTTCCGATCCACTTTCATACGCACGACACGTCGGGGATTTCCGCGGCGTCCATTCTGGCCGCAAGCGAGGCCGGCCTCGATGCCGCCGACGCAGCGATGGATTCCTTTTCCGGCATGACATCCCAACCCTGTCTCGGCTCGATCGTCGAGGCGCTGCGGCACCAGGAGCGCGACACCGGGCTCGCTCCGGAAACGATCCGGAAATTCTCCGACTATTGGGAAAGCGTGCGCCGCATGTATGCGGGTTTCGAATCCGACCTGAAGGCCGGCGCATCGGAAGTCTATCTGCACGAAATGCCTGGCGGACAATTCACCAACCTGCGGGCCCAGGCGCG
>JGI12316J15309_10003775_pt1 | contig 19482 bp, 18 predicted proteins | sample MarCyaLeptolynsp_FD_15309 | JGI IMG/M metagenome (IMG submission 15309) | reverse complement strand
TCGACGAACACATCCACGCCGGTCTTGGGCTCCGCTCCCGTCCCGTCGATCAGTCGCGCGCCGACCAGCAAAACGGGGTCGTTCGGGGTCGTCTTCGGGTCGAGCACCGCGTGCAGCGGCAGCTCTTTGCCCGGCGTGATCGAAAACGGCGCGACCTCGAAGGTCAGGACCTCGGGCTCAGGGCTGGCGGTCTTCGGGTTGCGACCGCACGCGGCCGCAAGCAGGGCGATGGTCGCCGCCGTGGTGATCCGCATGGGCCGAAGGGTACGCGACCCGCTGCGGGCGGCGATACCATCGGACTCACGTTGAGCACCGAAGTCCGATTCGCGACGGCCGACGACGCCGCCACGCTGCACCGCTTCATCGTTGCGTTGGCCGAGTACGAGCGCGAGCCCGATGCGGTCGAGACCACGCCGGAGCAGCTGGCCGAGCAGCTACGGTCGGAGCGGCCCCCGTTCGAGTGTCTGATCGCCGACTGCGACGGCGCCCCCGCCGGCTTCGCGCTGTTCTTCTCCACGTACTCGACCTGGCGCGGAAAACCGGGGATTCACCTCGAAGACCTGTTCGTCCTCCCAGAGTTTCGAGGACGCGGACTTGGGACGCGGTTGCTCGGCGAGCTCGCACGACTCACGGTCGAGCGAGGCTGCGCGCGGCTTGAGTGGTGGGTGCTCGACTGGAACGAGTCCGCGATCGGCTTTTACGAGAGCCTCGGTGCGCACGGGCTCGACGGGTGGAACGTCTTCCGCCTCACCGACGAGCCACTCGCCGACCTGGCTCAGTCGACGACGGAAAAATCGTAGGAGGCCAGCTCGACGCCGTCGGTCGACTCGATCTTGACGGTCCAGTCGCCCACGTACTCGCGGCGCAACACGAGGTAGGCGCGCGTCCGGTAGGCGTGGGCCGCTTTGACGCTGACTTTGCTGCGACGCACTGCCCCGTCCTTTTTTTCCCACAGCACCGCGAGGTCCTCGGGCTGGCGCTGATGCACGACCCGAATGCACACGCTCGGTCGGTCGCCACGCGACAGCGAAAAGTTCTTGGACTCCCCGGCGCACTGGCGGTTCTCGTAGGACGCGCCCATGTCGATGCGGTCGATGTGGATCCCCGTCGCCCCGATTCCGCCCACTGGAGCCTGATCCGACGGGCTCACCGGGATCTTCTTGAACACGGCGGCAATCCCGGGCGGGGTGCCCGGCGGAGGCTCGCGCGGATCGGACGACGTCGGCTCGGGCGGCGTCGGCGGAGCCTTCTCGACAGGGGGCGGCGTATCGGGACCGTCGTCATCGGGGCGCGGCGGCTCGGGAGGGGTCGCATCGCTGTGGGTGATGGGGTCGCGCGGCTCGACCTTCTCGGGGGGAGGCTCGATCGTCTCGACCGGCGGCTTGGGGTCGACACCGGCCACCTTGGGCTTGCTCTCGACCTCGGTCGAAGACTCCTCGCCGTCGCGCAGACCGAGGAACGCAGCCACGGCCCCGACCGCCACGATGCCGGCGATCCACATTCCACGACCACCGCCCGAGCCCGATGCGTCGGCGACCACCGGCTCCGACGGTCGGGAGTTGGCGGCGTGGCCGGTCGTCAGCACACGCTCGAATCCGTCGTCGTCGACGTCCGACTTCGCCCCGACGGGCGGCTCGCCCTTGGTCCGAGGAACTTCGAGGTCTTCCTTGGTCTCGCGAGCCGCTGGTCCGGAGACGCGCCCCGGCAACGCCGGCCGGGGACCCACGCGCACGATGGGCTGGGCCGCAGAGTCGCCGGGCTCGTCGAGATCGGGACTGGCCTCGAACTCACCCGATGCACTGGCCGCTCCGCGCCGCTCGAGATCCTCGATCCCCTTGGGCACGATGTCGGGCCGCGTCTGCGCCTCGGGCCCGTAGAAGTCGTCGTCTTCGCCCAGCGGCACGGCCTTGAAGTCGGGTGGCGGAGGCACGGGCGCCTTGCCGTCCCCAACATCCCCGTCGCGCGCGGCGTCCTCGGCCTGCTCGAGCTCGTCGTCTTTGTCGAGCTCCTCGGGAGGAACGATCTTGCGAAGGCCGGACGCCTCCGGGCTGACCGTCATGAGCCAGTCCATCTCCTTGCGCGCCTGCGCCTCGCGAGCAACCTCGCCCGCGTTGCCGAGCTTGGTCCCCGAAGGTCCGGCTGGCGCGGGCTCAAAGTCGGGCTCGGAATCAGTCTCGTCCTCCGAGTCCTCCGAGTCCTCCGAGTCCTCCGAGTCCTCCGAGTCCTCCGAGTCCTCCGAGTCCTCCGAGTCCTCCGCCCCGGACTCGGCCTCGTCGTCGGAAGCTGCCCCGGATCCGGACGCAACTTCACCGTCGCCCGCGTCCTCACCCGACGCGTGCCCCTCCTCGGTGTCGTTCCGATCCGCGGGTCCGCCTCCCGACCCCTGCGTCATGGCCGCCATCGTGCCAGATCACCCCGCCCTGGGAAACGCCCCGCCCTCATCCGGACGGCCTCGCCCCCGAAGCCTTCCCCCAACAGTAGTAGATTAACCGGCATGTTGCCGATGCGACCGCAGCGCACCACCTCGAGCGTCCTGGCCGTGCTCGCGGTGAGCCTGGTGGCGTGTGACCCCAACGTGCCCAAGGAGATCCCGGAGCAGCCCGAGCCGACCCGGATTGCGCGCCCCACCGACCCTGGCGGCGAGAACGAGTCCCGCAACCTGCTGCAGGCCTACGCTGCACGGCCCCCGATCGATCCCGGCGAAGCCGCGGGATGGCAGCTGCCGTTCCAGGCCAAGCGCGTCGCGGTGGGCATGCTGATCGCTGCTGCGCTCGATCGGCCCGAGGACCTCTATCTCGTGCTCACCCCCGACGCGACGTGGGGGCTGCCCGACCGCCGACGGATCGGGGCCCGACCGGTCTTTGCCGGCGACGGCGGCGAAGCGTTCCTCGAGGCGGTCCGCAAGGCCGCGCAGCGCTTTCCGCTCCAGGCTTCGTGGACCAGCCAGCCCGTGCTGCCCGGCGTGCAGGACAAGTACCGCTCCGGCGCCGAGCCGATGTGGACGTATTGGTCACAGGGCCAGGACCACATCGTCACCCGCATGGTCGTCGTCCACGGGACCGTGCGCATCGACTACATCGGTCTGTGGGAAGACGGCCCGGTGGGCGAGATGGACACGTCGAACTGGGGCATGCCGCCGCCGTTCATTCCGCCGGTGCGTCGCGAGCGGATTGCGCTTCCGGGGAACTGACCGCGCCGCCCTGCAGCTCGCGCGCGAGGTCGGCTCCGGGATGCTCGGCGTGCCGCGCCGCGAACAGTCCGGGCGCCCCGCGCCCCGCTCGAATCCAGCGCAGGTGCCAGTTCGCCCGAAACTCGCGCAGCCGGACGAGGTCGACGACGCCCGCCCAGCCGCCCTCCCCCACCTCGATGCGCGCAAAGTCGTAGAGCGTTCCGAGCTCCGCGGCGCGCAACTCGAGGTCGAGCGCTCCGTAGGACACGACGATGCGTCCGCCGGCATCGGGCTCGACCGACATCACCGCCTCGAACCGCTCCCCGTCGTCGCGGATCACCGTCAGCGGAACCGCCTGCTTGATGCGCCGGGTTCGACAACCCGCCGCGTCGATGTCGGGCTCGCGAAGCACGCTGCCATCGGCCTCGCGCAGTGGCCACGTGCGACAGGCGACCGCGCGCGCCACCACGATCCGCAGCCCCCGCAGGTCCACGTCGCGCGATGCGACGTAGCCGAACTGCATGCCCAGTCGCACCGCCGCGCGCCCGGCCTTGCGGCGATCGGCATCGCACTTGTCCTCGAGCCGTCGCCCGATCGTGAGCTCGTCGAGCACCGTTTTTCGACAGGCTCCCGTCACCGCGTAGCTCGCCCGTTCGCGTGCGTCCGGGTCGGCCTTGGCCGTGCGCGGGGCGTCGCGACGCGTGCGAGCGCGTGCGTCACCCGCCGGGGAAACGGTGAGCAACGCGACCGCGAGTGCAAAGACCGGGACAAAGGCCCTCACGATGGTGGATTGTACCCCCCACCCTTGACCCGGCACCGGCGCCGCGCCAGGGTCGCGGGGTGCGCTCGCTGTTCTCCGCGCTGATCGTCTCGACGACCCTTGCCGCCGTCCCCGCATGTCTCAAGCCCCCGTCGGAGCTGCCGGAGGAGCCCGACACGGGTCCCGCGGGTCCGCCGTCCACCGCAGGAGAGGTGCTGTCCCGCTACGTCGACGCGATCGGCGGCGAGACGCACGTCCGGACCATCAACAGCCGTACCGTGGAGGCCCAGATGGTCTTCCGCGCCCAGGAGGACTGCGACCCCGAGAGCGGTCAGTGCCTCGCCGAGGATCAGACCGGCTCGTTCCTGCTCCAGTCGACCGACGACGGCAAGATGTACCGGCGCACGGTCCTCGGCGACATCGTCGAGGAAATGGGATTCGACGGCGAGACCGGCTGGGAGCTGCAAGCCGGAACCCAGCTGCTCATCCAGGATGAAGCCGGACGGGCCGCCGCCCGCGAAGACGCGGCGCTGCACTGGTACTTCGACCTCGACAAGCGCGGGGTGCAGGTGACGCTCGTCCGCTCTCGCAAGGAGGACAGCGCGGGCAACGTGCTCACGCTCGACGGCATCTTGTGGGAGGTCCCGGGCAGCAACGCGCCCCCCAAGACGATGTGGTTCGACCGCGAGACCGGGCTGCTGCGCGAGGAGACCGTCGAGGAGACCGTCGACGGCGAGGTGCAGAGCCAGCTCTTGGTCTACAGCGACTACCGCGACGTCGATGGCGTGCAGGTGCCGTTTTCGATCAAGGTCACGACGGCCGTGGGCGAAGCATCGCAGGTTCTCGACATCATCACGCAGCGGGTCGAGCACAAGGACGTCAAGGCGCAAACGTTCGCGGTGCCCGTCCTGCCCGATCCCGACCCGCAGCCCGATACCCTGCTTGCCTCACTGACTGCCGCCCGCAAGGCGGCCAAGGACGATCCCTCGGAGATCACCGCACAGACCGAGCACATGCGGCTGCTCGCGTTCGAAGCGTACTTCGAGGAGGCCACCAAGGCCGCCAACGTGGTGTTGGGCATCGACCCCAAGGAGCCCGAAGCCCTGCTCGTCAAGGCGCGGGTGCAGCTCATCGGCGGCGACACCAAGACGGCCGCCAAGACGCTGGCGAAAGTCAAAGCCACCGGCGTCAAGGACGACGTCATCGCGCGCGAGGAGGCATGGATTCACTATCGCAACGGGGAGTACGGCAAGCTCGCGTCGGCGCTGGACCGCGCGAACCTGCCGGTGCTCGCCGGTCGATTCCGCAGCTTCGTCGGCAAGCCGGCCCAGATCGCCAAGCCGGGCGAATGCGTCAACGTCCTGCCGATGAAGACCAACGAGCCGCTGGCCACCGTCGAGATCGACGTCGGCGGGACCAAGCTGCCCGCCATCGTCGACACCGGCGCTGGGCACCTCATCATGTCCGAGTCCCTCGCCGAGGAGCTGGATGTCTCGATCCGCCCCCTGGGCGCCGGAGCCAAGGGCCCGATGATGGGGCATGGCCAGGTCAAGACGCTGTCGCTGGGCTCGGTGGAGCTCTCGAACGTCCCGGTCGAGATCTTTCGCGACGAAGACATGGCCCGCAACGCGGGCGACGTGGCCGGCGGCGTGCGAGCAGCCGTCGGCGTCTCGATGCTCTCGGACTACATCGTGACGATCGACGCGCCCGGCAAGATGGTCGAGCTCGTCTCGACCCGCCGGCAGTGTGGCGCCGAGGCCAAAGCGCGTCGCAGCGCGCCTTCGGTCCCGTTTTGGCGTGCTGAGCTCAACTATCTGTACGTCCGGGCCCAGCTCGAGGGGGCCGAGGGCGTCTACCTGCTCAACACCGGCATTCGCGGCGCGGACATGGCCGCGACCCGGGTCGCCTATGCACACGCGGGCATCGGTTCGCCCCCCTTCCGGACGGACGAGACCCCGGCGGTCGAGGTCAAGTCGCTGAAGATCGGTGCCTTCGAAGCCAAGCAGGTCAACGCCGCGTACGGCTTCTTCGAGCAGACCAACACCAACGACGGCTACCGCCTCGACGGCATGCTCGGGTTGGGTGTGCTCGGACAGGCGGCCTTCGCCTTCGACTTTCAGAACAACGCGCTGCTGTTCCCGCCCGCGGCCGGCTGATGGGCGTCTTCGCGGCTGCGCACGGGGTCGTCGACGGGGCGTGGGTCGACGCGCCCTGGCTCGCCGTGGACGACGACGGCACGATCATGCGCATGGGTGCCGGCACGCCTCCCGACGATGCGGGGCTGGTGCGCGACCTCGGTCCGGTGATCCTGCTTCCGGGCTTGGTCAATGCCCACAGCCACGCGTTCCAGCGAGCGATCCGCGGCGCGACGCACCGCCGTGGGAAGGCCGATCCGTCCTCGTTCTGGAGCTGGCGCGAGGCGATGTACGGCACCGCGAACGCGTTGACGCCCGAGCAGGTGCAAGACGTCAGCCGTCAGGCGTTCGCCGAGATGCTCGCCGCTGGCATCACGTGCGTGGGCGAGTTCCACTACGTGCACCACCAGCCCGATGGGCAGCCGTACGAGGACGCCAACGAGCTGTCGAGACGCGTGCTCGCGGCCGCCTCGCAGGTCGGGATCCGGATCGTGCTGCTCGAGGTCTTCTACGCCCGCGCCGGGGCCGGCAAAGACCCGCTGCCCGAGCAGCGACGTTTTTGCGACCGAGACGTCGATGCGTACCTCGAGCGGGTCGACGCCCTACGCAGCGACGGTGTCGACGTTGGCATCACGCCCCACAGTATTCGTGCCGTCTCGCTCGAGGACCTGCGGCGGCTGGCGGAGTACGCCGGGACGCACGACCTACCGATGCACACGCATCTGTCCGAACAGCCGCGCGAGAACGACGAGTGCCGCGCCGAGCACGGCAAGACACCCGCCCAGGTCTTCGCGGAGGCAGGATGTTGTGCGCGCCCCCGGTCGTTCACGGCCGTGCATGCCGTGCACATCGACGACGACGACCGCCGCATGCTCGCGGACCAGCACGTGTGCGCGTGCCCCACCACCGAAGCGGACCTCGGTGATGGGATCGTGGGTGCGGCCGAGCTCCTCGCCGGGGGGACCCGCATCGCCCTCGGCACCGACTCCAACGCCGTGATCGATTTGGTGCAGGAAGCGCGGCTGCTCGAGATGGACGAGCGCCTCGCCGCCCAAGCTCGCCTGCGGCTGGTCGACGCCGACGGGCGCTTGTGGCCCACGCTGCTCGGCGCGGCCACCACCGCGGGCGCGAGTGCCTTGGGTCAGGGAGCGCGGTTGGGAACGCTCGCGGTCGGTCGTCCATTCGACGCCTGTACGGTCGGCCTCGACCACCCGTTCCTGCGCGAACTGTCGCCCGAGCATGCGGTCGACGCGTTGTTTGCATCGGGCACTGCGGCGCCGGTGCGCCATGTCTTTGTGGGGGGCGCCGATCGTGTTTGATCGCGGCGCTTGGCTGATGGTCGCGGCGCTCTCGGTCGTGTCGGTCGGCTGCGCCAAGCGAACCGATGCCGAGGCCCGCCGCGCGTTCGAGGGCGCCCAAGGACGTGGTCCGCTCGGACAGGGCCCGCGCTCGGAGGTGGTCGAGGGCGGCGGCAAGGGCGTCTTTGCCCGCGACAAGCTCGGCTGGGATCGCGTGGCCGAGGTACTCGACAGTGCCGTAAGCATTCAGCGCGGCTCTCCGGACGAAACGCGGATGGCAGAGCTGGCCGCCCAGTGGTGTGCGGTGGAGCCCGAGCCCCGCGACACCGACCACGGCCCGGTGCGCGTCTGCAATCCCGAGCCGCCCGTCATCGCGGACGGCACCAGCTTCACGCTCGAGCTCGGGGGCGACGGCGTGGTCGGCCTGGTCGCGGGCGATCTTTCGCGCGCAGACAGCGAGACCCTCGCGGCACTGGCACGGGAGCGGGTGACGCCGCTGTGCGCCGAACCCTGGCTCGCCGCCACCCCCGACGTCGACGCGGCCGAACCGAGCTTCGTGACCTGCCCAACCGAGGGGGGCCCCCTACTGAGCGTTGGCCGGTTTCCCCGGACGCCCGGCGGCAGCCGATGGTTTGTGTCCCTAGCCGTGCTCACGCCGGGCTAGCGCACCCCATGAGCGGGTTTGTAAGGACGGGCTGGCGCGGTTAGCCTCCCTGCCTCATGGCTGCGTTGAACGCCCCGACCCAGCACGGAGGCATCGTCGTCCCTCTGGACATGTTCCGTGTGAGCCACCTGGCGGCACTCGCCTCCGAGGTGCTCGTCGGCAAGGCCCGGAACATTCTCGACGCCAAGATGGTGCTCACGCGCCATCCCTCCTCGCAGATCGTGCTCATCACCCTGGTGGGCAGCGTCATCGGCGATGAGCCGGTCACGTTCTGGCGCGAGAACGCCGACCTTGCCGTCGCGATGAGCCAGGTCCTGCGGACGCAGTGCTTCCTCTACTACGCCAAGACCGCGCCCGCGAACGAGCGTCGCGAGGGCTTCGTCGTCGCGCAGCAGGGTCGACCCCTCGCCGCGGACGATGCGTCGGCCGACTCGCAGCCCGCATCGGGCGAAGGCCACTGGCCGGTCAGCAAGCTGTGCGAGCAGCTTCGGATCGACATGGCGGATCTCGCCAGCGGTTTCGAGGGCGGCCCGTCGATCGAGGTGTCGCTGGTCGAGCCGCAGGTCGACGACCAGGCGGCCCTGATGACGCTCGCCGGTCAGCAGCCCGAGGGTGGTGAAGCCCCAGCCGATGGCGCGCCGGCGGAAGAGGGCGGCGAGGACAAGCCCAAGCCGCCGCCCAAGCCCACCGTCGAAGCGGATCTCAAGCGCCGCGCCAAGCAGAAGGAAGACGAGGCCGCTGCGCTGCGCGAGCGCAAAGAGCAGGTCCAGGCCGGGATCGCCTTTGCGATCGACGACCTCGGCATCGTGGTCGTTCCGCCGGCCGAGCTCGGCGAGCCCGACGTGCTCGCGCCGTTCGTGCTCAGCGAGATCGAAGGCGATCTCCCCGCGGGTCTGCCGTCCAACGAGGCGGAGGCCCTGCAGGGCAAGCGCTGCGACATCGCGGTGGCGGTCGACTTCCTGTCGGAGCTGTTCATCGGCAACGCACCGCTGTCGCGCCCGCAGTTCGAAGAAGGCGCAACGGCGGCGAAGATCGGCGGCAAGGACGTCCGCACCATGGAAGTCCTCGCCCCGCGCCTGGGCTACGGCACCCTGGTGAGCACCGGCAAGGCCCCGCACGTCTTCGTGTCGCGCAAGCCCGAGTTGCCCATGCCCGAAAAGCTCATCACCGAGCTCTTGGACAAGTAGTCCAAAACCAATAAAAAAATCCCGAGCACTGGGGAGATGCTCGGGATTGTGGAGCGTCCGCTCTGCCAGGAGCGTGACGGCCCTATCGGGGGGAAAACACTTGGGGGTGGTGAGGGATCACGAGGCTCGGGTTGTCAGCCGGCCAAACGAGAGCGAATGCTCTCCATGATCTCTTCCTCGCGGGCTCCCGTCGTCGGCTCTGCGAGCTGAGCACGAATGAGCGTGTCGAGGATCTGGCCGCGCTCGGGGTGCGGCGGGAGCGTGGCCGACAGACCGAGCTTGCGGCTGGCGAGCACTTTGAGGAAGGGCTCAATCTTCCTGACTTCCTGAGCGATCCGCATGGTGACTTGCTTGCCCTCGCCGCGACGAGCCGGGTACTTCGGCGCGCAGCGTTCGACGGCGGCAACGAGGTCACGTGCCAGGTCGACGTCCACGTTGTCTTCGACGCCGAAGCTGGCGACGACGATGGGACGGCTCTGAGCCTTGCGGGTTCCGTCGCCCGACCACCACACGTTGTGGGCGATGGACAGGTAGGTTCGGCGGGACTCGCCGCAGCGGACTTTGTTCCTTCGCAGGTACATGTTCGATTCGATTTCCCGTAGTTGTTGGCCTAACAGTGGGCTCTTCTCACCACCGGCCGTTGCTGACTGAACTCTTCGACGACGGGCAGGAGCAAAGCCTTCACACCTGCACGCACTTTTTTTCGCTACGCGAATGGTTCGCGCAAAAATGTCAAGCTCCGTGCCGACCGACCGAGAAAAACCACAATCCACCAGGCTAGCAGTGGGGTTGGGCCGGGCCAGAGTAAATTGCACCAAGTGCTCCAAGTCGCTGGGATCGTTGAGGATGTCCATCACACTCGTGGAGTGATGGGCCTGCCGGACCCCCCGACGAGGAGACTGGCTCGGCGTTTGACGCGCGACCCGATTCCGCTAGTGCCAGCGGGATCTGGACGGTTTGCGCCAAGTACGACGAGCGTCTCGAGTCGCAGTTGCGGGAGATCTTCCCTAAAAATCGCAGGTTCGCGGCGTCCGCGGGAAGGGGATCACGTCCCTGATGTTCTGCATGCCCGTCGCGTACATGACCATGCGCTCGAACCCGAGGCCGAATCCGGCATGCGGGGCCGTGCCGAAGCGACGCAGGTCGAGATACCAGCCGTACTCCTCGACCGGCAGCCCCGACGCTTCGATTGCCTTGGTCAGTACATCGAGTCGTTCTTCACGCTGCGACCCACCGATCAGCTCGCCCACGCCGGGCACGAGTAGATCGACCGCTGCCACGGTTCGATCGTCGTCGTTGCGCCGCATGTAGAACGCTTTGATCTCCTTGGGGTAGTCGGTGACGAAGACCGGACGCCCCACGAGCTTCTCGGTCAGGAAGCGCTCGTGCTCGGCCTGCAGGTTGGCCCCGAAGAACACCGGGTACTCGAACTTCTGCTTGCTGTCCTCGAGCCGCTTGACCGCCTCGGCGTAGGGCATGCGCTCGAAGTCCGCCTCCACGACGTTCTTCAGGCGCTCGGCGAGCCCCTTGTCGATCCGCAGATCGAAGAAGCCGACGTCGCTCTCGCACTTGTCCAACACCGACCGCAGCAGGTGCTTGACGAAGTCTTCGGCGAGATTGCAGTTGTCCTCGAGATCCGCGAACGCAATCTCGGGCTCGATCATCCAGAACTCGGAAGCGTGCCGCGAGGTGTTGGAGTTCTCCGCGCGAAAGGTGGGGCCGAACGTGTAGACGTCCGTCATGCCGATCGCGAACGCCTCCGCCGCGAGCTGCCCCGACACCGTCAAGAAGGCGGCGCGCGAGAAGAAGTCCTCGTTGTAGTCCACCTTGCCGTCGTCCTTGCGCGGCACCTCGGCGCCGGGCTCGAACGTGGTCACGCGGAACATCTCGCCCGCGCCCTCGGCATCGCTCGAGGTGATGATCGGCGAGTGCACGTAGATGAAGCCGCGGTCGGCGAAGAACTGGTGCACCGCCTGGGCGAGCACGCTCCGCACCCGGAACACCGCGCCATAGGAGTTGGTGCGGTTGCGAAGGTGGGCGATCGTCCGCAGGTACTCGAACGAGTGGCGCTTCTTCTGCAGCGGATAGTCGGTATCCGCCTTGCCGACGATCTTGACCTCGGTGGCCTTGAGCTCGACGGTCTGGCCCTTGGCGGGCGACTCGACGAGCTGCCCCACCACCGAAACAGCGCTGCCCGTCGTGAGGTGCCGAACCTCTTCGATGTTGGGCAACGATTCGTCGACGACGACCTGCAGGCCTCCCATGTTGGTGCCGTCATTGACGTTGAGGAACACCACCTGCTTGCTGGCGCGCACGGTTCGCAGCCAGCCCTTGACCCGCACGCCCTCCGCGGGCGGGGTCATTGCCAAGACGTCGGTGATTCGACTCCGAGAGGTCTGCATGGGGCGCAGAGGGTAGCACCCGTTGCCTCGCCCGGTAGCCGCCGATAAAAGGTCAGCGTGCGTTTGCGGCTCAACGAGCGGTTCGTCTCGCTGCAGGGCGAGGGACTGCTGGTGGGCACGCCCAGCACCTTCGTGCGCCTGACCGGGTGCAACCTTCGCTGCGCCTGGTGCGACTCGGCGCGGACCTCCTGGAACCCGCAAGGCGAGTGGGTCAGCGTCGACGACGTGGTGCAGGGCTGCCGGTCCGGGCCGCGCCACGTCGTGATCACCGGGGGTGAGCCGCTGCTGCAGCCCGGCGTGGTCGAGCTGTCCCAGCGCTTGGGCCAGGCCGGACATCACGTGACGTTCGAGACCGCCGGTACCGTGTGGCGCGAGGGTCTGCACTGCGACCTCATGTCGCTGTCGCCCAAGCTCGCCCACGCCACGCCGCACGAGCGCGACGCGAAGTGGGCCGCGCGCCACGAGGCGCTGCGATTCCAGCCTTTCGTGCTGCGGCAGCTGCTGATGGCACACGACTGGCAGCTCAAGTTCGTGGTGCGCACCGCCGCGGACGAAACACTCGCGGGCGACGTCGAGGAGATTCGCGCCATGCTGCGGCAGCTCGGCGTGCCCGAGACGCGACGCGACCGCGTGCTGCTGATGCCCGAGTGCATCGAGCCCACCGCGCTCGGTCCCGCCTACGCGCGCCTCACCCCGGTGTGCACCGAGCACGGCTACGTGCTCGGCCAGCGTCTGCACATCGCCATCTTCGGCCACACCCCGGGGACCTGAGTCGACCGCTCGCTGACGGGAGCTGCCCGAAACGACGATCCCGGCGGAGGCACGCGGGGATCGGCAAAAAAATGCAGCCTCGGTTGGAATCGGCCGAACGACGCGACACTGGGGGGCATGCGATCACGATGTGCCTCCTGGGGACTTGCAGCGGCCGGTGCCGTGCTCGTGGCCTGCGTATCGGGACAGGAGCCTCGGGCCGACAGTCCCCTCCCCGCGCCCGCCGAGCCGGAGGCCAAGACGGTTCCGGATGCGGACGAGGGTCGGATCAGCCCGCCGCCGGAGGTCCCCGAACCCAACGAGCCCCTGTCGATGGTCAGCCCCGCCGATCAGCCCGGCCTGCAGCTTCGTGTGCGCCTCGACGGCGATCCACGCTCGACCGATGCCCTGTGGGTCCCGGTCTGCCCGGACGCGGAGTGTCCCGTCCAATACGAGAGCGGCCGACAAGTCCCGATGACGCTCCAGACCGGCGGGGGGCTCCACACGCACTTCGTCAACGCGACGCAGGGCGGCGAGATTTCCGCGCAGCGGATGGACGGCGGCCACGTCCTGATCTCGTACATGGTCCAGAGCAACGCGGCCGCGCCCCTTGCCCCGTCCATCGCGGGATTCGACGCCAATGCTCGCAGCGTGGACGTACGCCAGGTGCATTCAGCCCTGGTCCTGGACCCCTGTCGTCCGCAGCGTGCGTTGTCCGTCGGCCGCCTCGAGAGTCAGACCCACGACGAGTCGCTCGAGGTCTCCATGGACGTCGCGGGAGCCGGCCTAGCCTGCCCCGCCGCCGAGGAAGAGGCCCCGCCCGCCAACTTCACCTGGACCATGACGGCGACGCGTGCCGGGCAGACCCTCGCGACCGCCGCGGTTGCGGTGGCCCTCGACCACGAGGCGATGGCGGAGCTGGGGCGACAGGTGCCGATTTCGCAGATGACGGAGCGGCACGCGGAAGTTCGCTTCGTCAACGCCTCGGACACCCTGAGGATTTCGGCGACGCGTACGCCGGCGGGAGTCCTCCGCGCGGATTACGTGGTGCAGCTCAACCAGTTCGAAGACGCGACGGGTCAGATCGCGACCCTCCAGACCCGTGGGCAGGTAGATTTCGGCGAGTTTCCAGAGACTCGAACGATCTACCGTCGTCGCGACGCGGCTGGCGATCTCGAGATCAACCTCGCCGTCGCCCCCATCGACTTCGACTAGCCATTCGAGCCTGTCCCCGATGCCCGCAGGAAATCGAGCCCCCAACCTGGCTGCGAACGACGTCGTCGACGCGCTCGCCGGGGAGTCCGCAACCGTCGCCGCGGCGGTCGCCGGGGACGAAGCTGCGATCCGAGCGATCTACATGGCGCATGCTCCCGCCGTCACGCGCCGACTCCTCAACCTGTGCGGGGATGCCACGCTCGCCGAGGAGCTCGCCCAGGATGCTTTCGTCACCGCGTTCGACCGGCTCGACCGCTTCGCGGGGGACAGCTGCCTGGCAACGTGGCTGCACGGGATCGCGTTCAACCACCTGCGCAACCGTCGAGCCGGTGATCGGCGGCGCTCCCGACTGCACGTTGCGGCACGACAGACCCTCGCACGCGTGACGGCCGAACCTGCCGACGCCGACGCGCGACGACGGGACTTGCTCGCGCGCTTCGACGACGCGCTCGCGCAGCTGGACTTCAACGCGCGCTCAGCCTTCGTCCTACGCGTCGTCGAGCAGCTGCCGCTGGCCGAAGTCGCCTCGATCCTCGATTCTCCGGTTTCGACCGTCTCGCACTGGACCCGCCGCGCGGAAGCGAAGGTTCGCGTCTACCTCGAGGAGCACGAAGCATGACCGACCAGCAGCGACCAGACCCGCTGCTCGAGGCCCTCGAGGCGGCACGTCGACGCCCCGTTCCACAGCCCGACTACGCCGCAATGCAGCAGCGTGCGCGCGCGGCTTGCTTCGACGCCGCTGTCGATCTGGCGCGCGAACGTCCCGTGGATACGCCGCCCCTGCGAGCCGTGCTGGACGCCGTGGACGATCGCCGGCGGGCACGTACGGCGCGACGCCGCCGGGTGTTTGCCGTTGCATGTGCCGTGGCGGCGGTGGTCCTTGCAATGCTCATGCGCTGGCAACCCAACCGATCCCCGATGCGCGGGGTGCCATCACGGACTGCGCGTTCGACCCCCGCCGCGTCGCCCGAACGGCCCATCCATCCTCCGCCCCTGCCGATCGCTTCGGACGGGCTCGAGACCGCGGGCCCGTCGTGGACCGACTTCGAACGCCGCACCGCCGTCCCCACGCAGACTCACCCCGGCATCACGGGAACGCCCTTGCCTTCGCTGCAGTCCCCGCTCGCCACTCCAGCGATGCGGCCAGGACCCAGGGTCGTGCCGACCCGTGACCGGCCATCGCTCATTTGACGCAGCACGGGATCAGTTCGGGGTCGCCCGACGTCTCCCAGCGCGTGTCCAAGCACGCACCGATCACCGCTTTGCTGACCGCCGTTCCGTTCGCCGCGCTGCTGCTCGCCGCTGGTTGCGACAACGAAGCGGATCAGGCCGCCAAGACCCCGCCCGCCGCCGACAACCAGGAGGAGGCCGATCCGGATCGGCCACAGTCGTGCGTCAAGGCCGAAGCCTGTTGTGTGGCGATGGCCGAGCAGTCCGGCAGCGATGCCAAGCAGGCCTGCATGATTTACGAGATGGCCGGCGACGCGAAGACCTGCCAAGAGATGCTCGAGGCCGGTGCCGCCGCCGCGCGTTACGACGGCAAAGAGCCACCGGCCGAGTGCACGTAGCAACGAGTCATCTCGGAAGCGACGGCCCGGCGCAGGCTTGCGCTTGTTCGGCGAGCTGCTGCGCCCGCTCGAGTCGCCGCGGATTGTCCACGGCCAGCGCCTCCGCAATCGTGGTGGCTCGGACGGCGTAGTCGAGCGCCGTATCGCACGCCTCCATCATGATGTGGACGCGGGCGAGATTGATCAGGCACACCACGGCCTCGTCGCTGTTCATGCCGTGGCGCTCGACACTGGCCCGAAGCGCAGCCTCGAACGCGGTCACCGCCTGCGGCCACTGCTGACGCATGGCGTAGATAGCCCCCTGGGCCTGACGGGCCTGGGCCTGCACCGTGCGGTAGGTTCGATTGCCCGAGTCGATGACCTCGATGACCGCCTCGATGATCGTCGCCGCCTCGTCGATCGCACCGCCTTCGACGAGCGAGGCCACGAGCAACAGCTGGGCGTTGAGGGTCCGAGGGCTCTCGGGCCCCTGGTCGACCAGCAGCAAAGCGACGCCCTCGCGGAGCTCGGCAGTCGCCTCCTCGTGTCGCCCCAAGCTCTCCGTCGCCGCACCGATGTTGAGCAGGGCGACCGCGCGGTCGGACGCATCCTCGGCAGCCTCGAGCGCGCGCTCGAAATGCACGATCGCCTGCTCGTGCTCGCCCCGCCCCGTGCGCGCCTTCCCGTTCGCAATCTGAAGGTGATAGTCCAGCTCGGGATCGGCTTCCCCCCGCCGCAAAGCGGCTTCGGCGTGCCGGATCCACGCGAGCGCCTCCGTCGCCTCGCCGAGATGCCCCGCGAGCATCTTGGCGATCCACGTCGCGGCGTCCGCTTCGATCGCGTCGTGCCCCTCGGCGCGTGCGAGCTCGTACGCGGACTCGAGCATCGGACGAGCCTGGTCGTAACGCGCGTCGTTGGCGTAGGCGACACCGGCGGCAAAGCGGGCGCGCGCTTCGATCCACGACGCGCCTCGGTCCTGCGCCTGCTCGATGGCGGGGATCAGCAGCGCGACCGCATCGGCGTTACGCTGTCCGTTGGTGAGCACCACGCCGCGGGCCACCGCATCCCGCAGGGGCTGGTCGGCGGGATCGAGCTCGCCGCCCGAGTGATCGCGAAGGTCGCTGCACGCGGCGGGATCGGGCAGTGCGGATGCATCGGCGACCGCCGTCTCGGTCCCCAGTCGACCCACCAGCTCGTCGAGCGCGGCGCGTCCCTCGAGCAGGCACGCGATGTCGTGGTCTCGCACCGCACCTGACGCGTCGGGGCGGCACGCCTCGGCGTACTCGGCCGTCCAGAGGCTCACGTAATCGTCCAGCGCGGGCACGATGTCGGAGGGTTCCCCGAGGCGCTTGGCCAGCGCCGCGCGCTCGGTCGGGCCCCATACGCCGGCCAAGCGACGGCTCGCATCGTCGCAACCACCTTCGGGGTTGGGCGTGGCCCAGATCCAGCCGGCGACGGTCGCCACGGCGGCCAGTCCCATCGCCCAAGCGACCCGAGTCCCGCGACGAGTCGGACGCGCGAGCGCTCGCACCGCGCTACGCATGTCCGGATACCGGTCATCGGGATCGGGCGACGTGCCGCGCTTGATCGCCGTGCGCAGCCACAGCGGCACGCTCGGCCATGGCGGCTCCGACGTCGACACGCCCTCGAGCTTGGCCAGCACCAGGGCGCGCATCGAGCTCGCGACGAACGGAGGCCGTCCCGCGATTGCCTCGTAGAGCGAGAGGAACCACGCATACTGATCGCTGCGCACGCCGGCCGCCGCGCCTCGATGAAGCTCGGGCGCCAGGTAACGCGGCGTGCCCATCACGATCCCCGTGCGGGTGAGCCTCGGCTCCGAGACGTCCATGCTCGGGCCGCCGCGCGTGACGTCGTCTTGTTGGTCGGCGCGTGCGAGCCCGAAGTCGAGCACCTTGGCCGTCCCATCGACGACCATCACGTTGTCGGGCTTGAAGTCGCGATGAACGATTCCGGCTTCGTGCGCCGCGGCGAGAGCCTGTGCGGCGTCGACGAACACCGCGAGGATCTCGGGCCACGGCCGGGTCGCCTCGGCCAGCCAGGCGCGCAGCGTCTGACCATCGACGAGCTCCATCGCGATGAACAGCCCCTCGTCGCACGGACCCACGTCGAAGACGTCGACGACGTTGGGGTGATTGAGCCGCGCCAGTGCCCGCGCCTCGCGACGGGCTCGCTCGATCGCCCGGTTCGCCTCCGGCGTCGTGGCCCCGCCTGACGTCGCAGTACCGCCCGCGGCCTCGAACCCGGGCCGATGGGCGAGCACCTTGAGCGCCACGCGACGGTCGAGCTCGCGATCGTGAGCCCCGTACACGACCCCCATCGCTCCGGCCCCGAGCTCGTCCTCCACGACGTACCGGTCGGCGTAGACGGACGGTTCACGCGTACGCTCCTCGTCGTCGTCAGCCCCGTCGATGACGGCAGCGAGCTCGGCGACCGCCGCCTGGCAGCGCGGGCACGCATCGAGGTGCGCGTCGAGCTGCGCCCACCGATCAGGCTCCAGCGCTCGCTCATAGTAGTCCACGAGCTCGTGCTCGCTTGGGCACCCCACCGCCACGATGCTAACGTCGATCATCCCCGCGCTCGGAGACAACGAACCGTGACGCAGGACGATCTCGTCCAGGCATGGCTCCGCGGCGGCGGAGACCTCGGACCGAGCTCCAAAGCGGCGTGGTCAGAGGCCCTCGCCGAGGCGGTCGCGCGTGGACGCGCCCCGTGGCCAACGTTTGGCCTGGACGGTGCGGCATTCGCAGAAGCGCTGGGACTGTGCCTGGCCCACGGCGATCCACCGCAGCGCCTACGCGAGCTGCAGCTGACGTCGTTATGGCTGGCCACCGCATGCGCCCAAGGCGACGACGCTGCGGCGTCGGCCTTTGTCGAGCTGCACAAGCGCGACGTGCAGCGGGCTCTGACCCGCTTCGCCGACGACCGAGCGTTTCGCTCCGAGGTCACCGACGAAGTGCTCGACAAGCTTCTGGTCGGCACGCCCGACGAGCCTCCTCGGATCGGGGCCTATCGCGGCCGCGGCGATCTGGGCCGCTGGGTTCGCGTCGCCGCGGTGCGCACGGCCGTCGACCGCACCCGGAGTCGAGACCGGCGCGCGGCCCCGGCCGGCGACCGAGCCCTGCTCGAGGGTCTGGACGGCGAAGACGATCCCGAGCTCGCCCACCTCAAGGACCGCTACCGGGCCGAGTTTCGCGCAGCGTTCGAACACGGGGTCGCCTCGCTGTCTGACCGGGACAAGCGGCTGCTTCGCGAACGCGTCGTGTTCGGTCTGGGCGTCGTCCAGATCGCTCGGCTCCACGACACGTCCAAGTCCACGGCGGCGCGCTGGGTGAGTGCCGCGCGCGCCGCCCTGGTCGAGGCGGTCCACGGCTATCTCCGGGAGCACCTCGACGTGGAGACCGACGAGCTCCGCAGCCTGATGAAGCTCGCCTCGACGCACATGAACATCAGCGTCGCGCGGATCCTCGACCGCTCCGACTGACCTCAAGAGGGCGAGAACTCGACGGCGCCCTCGAGCGCGACGATCGATTGGCAGGTCGCCTCGGTTGGCCGGTTGCAGACCAGGTGCCCCTGCGACCACATCCCGCCCTCCTCGTTCTGCGACAGCGTGCACAGCGACGTCACGCACTGCTGCCCGTCCGGATCGGCGGAGTACACCGTGATGGCTACGTCGCGCCGCGTGATGATGCCGGCATCGGTCCGCACCATCCGCCACTGGTCGCCCCACCACACCACCTTGTCGATGCGCAGCGTGTCGCCCTGGTGCGCGTTCCAGTGGTCCACCGCGTGGTTCAGCGGCGCGGCCGCATCGGGAAAGTCGTACGTGCTCGACTCCGCGACCTTGGGCTCGGGCTTGGGCTCGGGGGTGTCGGCCTGCCATCCACGGACGAGAAAGCAGCCGGGGGTGAGGGCGACGAGGGAGACCAAAGCGAACAGGCGGCACGTGGCGTGGTTGCTCATGCCCCCGGGACGAGACGAGCCAACGGCTTTCCCACGATTTGGCGAATTTTTTCGCCTTTCGCCCAACGGCCCGAGATCACGTCGTTTGTCGGCGTCGGGCGCGGCTCAAACGTCCGACAGGTTGAGGCCGATGACGATGCCGTCGTCTTCCTCTTCCTGCACCGGCTCGTTCGGATCGTAGTCGTAGCCGGGGAACGGAGCACCGGTCACGCCCAGCTGCGTATCCGAGGCGGGCGCGGGCGTGGGGGTCCGGGGGACTGGGGTGGGCACCGGGCGCACGCCCGAATCGGACGTTCGCTCGGACTCGAACGCCCGACGCGAATCGGTCGGCGCATGCGGGCCAGTCGCTGAGTGCTGAACCGGGTAGGAATCGG
>JGI12316J15309_10016952_pt1 | contig 19524 bp, 20 predicted proteins | sample MarCyaLeptolynsp_FD_15309 | JGI IMG/M metagenome (IMG submission 15309) | reverse complement strand
CGCCGGCGGACGACGCCGCCTTTTGTGCCGGTGCTTGGGCCCCGCCCGACATGGCATCGGTGATGCGGGAGACGGAGGCATATGCGCCTGCTGCCAGTCCTGGAGTCGACATGAGGCATTTCTCCTAGCTTGGGCGTTTCGAGGTTCAGCCCGGGTTGCCGGCGATAAGGTCAGGCGCGCAGGATATCCAGTGTGCGCTGCATCATCTTGCGGGTGGAATCGACCACGTTCAGATTGGCCTCGTAGCTGCGCTGCGCTTCGCGCATATCCACCGCCTCGACCAATGTGTTGACATTCGGCAACTGGACGTAGCCCTCGTCATTGGCGGCCGGATGTCCAGGCTCGTAACGCAGCTCAAATTCGGACTTGTCGCTGTGGATCTTTCCCAGTTCCACCACATTGACCCGCATCTGCCGGTCGAATTCGGCCTTGAAGGTCGGGATTTTGCGCTGATAGGGATCTTCGCCGGGGCGATTTCCCGTCGATTTTGCATTGGCGATGTTCTCCGCGATCACCCGCATGCGCCCCGACTGCGCTTTCAGGCCGGAGGCCGCGATCATCATCGATTTCAGAAAATCCATTTCAAGCTCCAAAGAGACGCGGTCTATCCGCGTCGGTTGATCGCAATTTTGAGGAGGCCGAGGCTTTTGTTGTAGAGCGTACTGGCCAGTTGGTAGTCCATCTGGTTGGACGTCACCTTCATCATCTGCTCTTCCAGAACGACTTCGTTGCCCTCCGGCGTGATTTCGAAACCGCCGGACCGGTCGGTTGAAAACGGCCCGTTGAAGGACGCCGCCGCGCCCTCTATGTGCGCGCGATGGGTCATCGTTGTCGAAACATCGCCGGCGGCGGCAAGTTTCATGGTTTGCGAGAAATCGAGCGGTGCCAGATCCTTTGCACGAAAATCGGGCGTATCGGCATTGGCCACATTCTGCGCCAGCGTGGATTGACGCGCCTGATGCCATTGCAGTTTGTTGCGCAGCGCACCGAATAGGGAGAAGTTTTCCAGCGTCATGTCCGACCTTCAAAACCCGTGATGGGCAAATATTGCCGACATTATGGTTAAGGATTGGTAAACCCCGTTAACCCTACAGTTCGCTACCGCCTTAAAAAAACCTAGGAAAACAAACAAAAAGTCGGGTATTTAGCGACAACCACGTTAACGATTTGCCCGGCAGAATTTTCCTATCCGCAATTAGTGTATAAATAGATCGTGAAGAATCGCCGCCGCGTAGCGTCATGGCCGCAGGAGAAATGGTATGAAGGAATGGCTCGTCGACACCTTGGGACTTGATCCCGACATTGCCGGTGCCGTGCAGGTTATCATCGCATTTGTCGTCATTCTGACCTTGATCGGGATCTTCACCTGGATATTGGCTAGAATTAAGGGCATGCGCATTGAGACGGCCAGGCGCTCGCGCCAGCCAAGATTGGCGGTGATGGATTCGACGCCGATTGACAATCAAAGGCGCCTCGTCCTTGTGCGTCGCGATGCCGTCGAGCATCTTATTCTTGTCGGCGGCGAAACCGATATTGTGGTTGAGCAGACCATTGTCAGGGGAGCGCCGATCGTGGCGCAGCCACAACGCCAGCCCTTCCCCGCGGCCGTGCCGGCACCGCCGGCGCAGGCCGTGGCACAAGCCCAACCGGCCGCGACGGCGCAGGCACAGCCCCCCCAGGCACACCCTCCTCAAGCCCAACCTCCACAGGCCCAACCCCCTCAACCCCAGCCGGCCCAGGCTCAACGCCCGTCTGGCGGCCAACAATCCGCGCCAGCCACCGCGCAGCGGCCACGCCCGGCACCGCAACAGCGCCCCGCCGCTCCTGCTCCTGCTCCTGGGCAAAGGCCCGGCGCGGAAGCAGCACCAACACGGCAACCGGCAGCGCCGGCCGAGCAAAAGAAAAGCGCCGCCAGGACCGGTCTCGTCGGCGCGGCAGCCGGTGCCCTCGGTTTCGGTCAGAAGAAAACGCGCGACGATGCGCCGCCCGCAGAAGCGTCCAGCGCGGATGCGGTCCAGCGGGCCTTGACGCCTGCTCAAAATGAGCAGCCATCCGCGCGTCCAAACGGCCCTGCGGCTCCTGTCGCACCAGCTCCCGCAGCTCCTGCGGCCAGTCCACCGCCGGCAAGCGCCCCGGTCGGTGCCAAGGCCGGAAGTGGCGCGGCACCGTCGGTCAACCTTGAACAGGCCATCGGCAAGGCCGTTGCCGAGGAAGCGACGGCGCGGCCGCAACCCGCACAGCAGGATGTGCCGGATGCCAGGGCGCAGACGAAACTGTCTCCAAAAGACGAACTTGCGAGCCAGCTGGAGGAACTGCTGAATACGCCGCCGCCAGTCAAACCCGAGAAGGAAGCTCCGGTGGTGAAACCGGACGGCGAACAGCCAGGGACCAAGTCCGCTGACGCGGCCGGTGCGGCACCGGAAATCAGATCGCCGGCGGCACCTGAAGCGCCCAAACCGGCTGCGCCTGCCGTCGCGCCGCCCGTTTCCTCGGCCCCCCGGCCACAATCGCCGCAGCCAACGCCAGCTCCAGCCCAATCACCGGCCCAATCACCGCCACAACCATCCGCTCCTTCCCCCGCGCCTGCGGACGGACGCCGGGATCCCGATCATCCCAGAGTAGAGGCGGAACCGGCAGTCGCGAAAGCAGACAGCGTCCCGGACGTATCTCCGCCACCCCGCGCAGACGCCGACAAAACAATCCCCGGTAGCGGAGCGGCACCAAAAATTGAACCCCGGATCGAACCACAGCAGGATCGATCTCCCGCGGCCGGCCCGTCGACGGGTCCCGCGACCGGCGAAGCACCGAAAATTGCAGCGATACCGAGCGCGCCCCCGGTCAGCAGTCCTGTGGCCCCGCAAAACTCCGCGGCTTCGGCGCCGGAACCGAGGGTCGATGCACCGGAGTCGGATGCAAAGAGTGAAAAATCCGATTCCATTGCGAGCATCGAAGAAGAAATGGCGAAGTTGTTGAGTGAACTCTCCGGGCCCCCGAAAACCTGAGCACACTTCATGACATCTGGCCGTTTCGGCATTCTTGTCGCCCTCCCGATCATGTTCGCTGTCGGGACCCTCGGCCAGGCGGTGGCGCAGGACATTTCCATCGATTTCGGCGACGGCAATTCGCTGACCGAACGTGCCGTTCAGATGATCGGGCTCATTACCGTATTGAGCCTGGCGCCGTCGGTGCTGGTCATGGTGACATCGTTCACCCGGATCGTCGTTGTCCTGTCGCTGCTGCGAACGGCAATCGGACTGCAGACGTCACCTCCGAACACGGTCATGGTCAGTCTGGCCCTGTTCTTGACCATGTTCATCATGGCGCCCGTCTTTGAACGCTCCTATGACGCGGGCATCAAGCCGCTGATCGATAACGAAATCGAGCTGAACCAGGCCGTCGAGTTGGCCGCAGAACCGTTCCATGAATTCATGCGAGCGCATGTTCGCGAAAAAGACCTGCTTTTGTTCGTCAATCTCTCCGAAGCACCGGAACCGGAATCCGCGGAAGACCTCAGCTTCCGGGTCCTGATTCCCGCCTTCATGATCAGCGAGTTGAAACGCGCCTTCGAAATCGGCTTCCTGCTTTACCTGCCATTCCTGATCATCGATCTGGTGATTGCCTCGGTCCTGATGTCGATGGGCATGATGATGGTCCCGCCGGTGGTGATATCGCTGCCGTTCAAGCTGATCTTCTTCGTTCTGGTCGACGGCTGGAATCTTGTGGCGGGAAGTCTTGTGCAGAGTTACGCCACGTGAGCAAGAGCGCTGTTATGCGCCAGCTTCCGGCTTCGGCACAGCGCTGTCCGAAGCATAGCGTTCACGATATTCCTTGAGAAACATTTCCAGCGTGTCGATGGCTGCCACCTGGGTGGCGATTGAGGAAAATTCGCTGCCGCTGACATTGATCGTGCGGGTCACCACATCGAAGGCGGCGGAATGTTCGGTATCGGCCATCTTGTCGGAAAATTTGGTGCGCAGTCTGTCCAGCGCAAGCTGGTTTCCGGCGATCGCGAACCCGATCGCCGCTTTCAGCACGTCGAGCCGGTCGCTGTCTGACAGCGGCGCCTGCAGGGACCACCGGCCGGCTACGAGGCTTTCATATTGCTGGCCCGCCTCGTCCCATTTTTTGCCCGCCCAGTAGGCGTCCGCCTTCATCCGGTTGACTTCGGGGCCTCTCAATGTGTCGAGGAGATCGAGCGCGGTCTGAATCCGGCCCGCTTCGACGAGCGCCCGGGATTCAACCAGCCGTCGCTGCCTCTCCATACTTTCCGGCAATTTGGCCTGGCGGCTGCGCCGCAGCGCCCGCAGGGCCTTGTCCGGCTTCCGGTCAAGCAGGTAGATCAAGGCGAGATCGGCTGCAATCTGGGCGCGCGCCGCGCCTTTCAACCGATTGTCGACCTGATGTTGCAGCAGATCCGCTGCCTGATCGAGCAAATCAACGTCCACCAGACGTTCAGCGAGATTGCGAACGATTGCGTCTCCTCGCTGGCCGATCGGCATCATTTCGCGAAAATCGTAGAACAGGCCAAGCGCATTGATCGGTTCCAGTTCATCGGCCTTGCCATCGATGAACAGGGCCGAAAAAACGGAATTCATTTCATCCTGGACCAGTTTCGTCGTCGCCGCGTCGCCGTCAACAAAGGCCGCCGCCCGGGCAGCGATGAACGCCTCGCGATAATTGCCTTTTTCCACCAGCAACTGGGCCAGATAGCGCGACACTTTCAGCTCCAGTTCGTCACCGCGCCAGATCACTGCCAGCCCGCGCAAGTCGTCGATGATCTCGTCGGTCGGGCGCAGCCCGTCCCGGTGTTGTATTTTCAACAATCTGTACTTGGCTTCCGCCACACTCGGGCGCTTGCCGAATTCGATGACGCGTTCAAGCAGTTTGACGGCATCGTCGGCGCGGTCCGAAACGTCGGCCAGACGAGCCCGCAAAATGTCGTAGCGCGAGGAGAAGGACTGCTCTATCAGCGCGGGGTCGATTTCAGCCAAAACCGCAGTCGCTTCACCGAAATCATTCGATTCGACCGCGGCCTCGGCGGCACTGATATTGAACAGCGCCTGCAGATCGGGCGGATAATTGCCGACTGCCTTGCGGCCACGCTGGACAGCCTTGCGAGCGTTCGACCAATCCCGCACGCTGGCAAAATGTATAACCTTCCAGACATCGGCGTCCGGACTGTCATCGAGCTTGTTTTGCAAGATGTAGCGTTCCGCTCCCTCCGGGCGTCCCGCCAGGGTCTCCGCGGCGCTCATCATCAAAAGGAATGCGGAATCGTTTTCGATAGCCGGTGTCCGCTCGCTGACCAGCTTCAGGATCCCGAGCGCTTCGTGGGCATATCGATTGGCCAGATAGAAGCGTGCCAAGGCCAGCCATTCAGCCGATTTGTCGCCCTCTCCGGCTCTGGACAACGCCTCCTGAAGTTCGGCCTTCCGTCGCTGAAACCCCACGGGATTGGGTTCGTACATCTCCTTGAAATCGACAAAACCCGGGCGTCCCACACCGACTTTCACCGGGAGCAGCGTAATGCCGCGCGCCAGGTTTTGCGACGACAGAGACAATCCACGCGGTTTTTGAACGACAATCCGCTCGTCCTTGTGGACAACGCTGAGGTCGTCGGCGCGTGAAACCAGCGCGACGCCGTGCGCCGAAGTCAGGGCGTCCATTTCGACGAACCGCTGCGGTTTGATAACGCCACGTGCCGGGCCGAACGCCGTCACGACAAACACGTCGTCGCCGACCTTCGGGTCCCGGAGTTTACGAACCTGCCCGGCGTGGGAAAAGTCGGTAGAGAGGATCATGCCGCCGTCGGCACGCACGCTTCGCTTGAACGAAACCGGTTTGGACGGTTCGAGAATCAGGTCGCCGATATTGATGATCCAGGAATTGCCGTCCGCGCCGACAGTTGCCAGGACATGGTCCTTCAGGTCGACCCGGATCGTCTTTGCATCTTCAAGATTGCCGACGTCGATGCGTTTCGCGAGAGCCTTGAGCGCGGAACGAACGCTGTCGAGGCCAAGCTCCTGCCCCGTATCGAATATCATCCACAGGCTCTGGTGGCGTTTGAAGACAGCCGCGGATGTTTCCTCCTTGAATGGAAACACGATGCGCACCATGTTGCCGATCCGGGTCGCTTCCGCGTCCACGAGATTGGTCGCGACCTGGGTGCTGTCATCATTCTGACCTTCAACCGACCCGGAACCGGCAACGGGAATGTTCGCCGGGTCCATCACCTTTCCGTCACTGCCAATGGCGACAGCGCGCGGACTGGCGTTCGTCAACGGATCCGTTTGCTGATTGATAGGCGCAATGTCGGTATTGACCTTCGCCACCCGGGGAATCGGCTTGTCTTTTTCAGGCGCCGGTGCCGGTGGTTCCCTGGGCCCGCCTGCGGCCTTTTCCTGCAGGGGGGAGGCCTGTCCGTCGGCAGCAGCATCCGACATTGCCGGTTTCGGTTTTACCATGGCCGCCGGTGGACGATCCGCCACAGACACGGAGGACTCCTCCTCCCCCGGGATGCCGGGCACGGAAACCACGTCGCGGCGGGCCGTGGCATCCTCCTGGGAAAGCGCGTCGCGCACCTGTTGGTTTACAAGATCGGTCGGTTTGCTGCGTTGGGGTGCAATATCGACGACATAGGCATCCTGTTCCCGAAACGCCCGCACATCGACATTCTTGTCGACCTGCAGCACGACCTTGAGTTTCTTGTCTTCTTCAAATGTGTCGAAATCGATCAGGCCCGGCGGTTTGTCTGCCAGCACGTCAAACAGGTTGAGATCCGAATCGCGGCTGAAGACAAGCCGGACCAGATCCCCCTCGCGCTGGAAATTCGTGTCGAACGGCACATTCCAGAAGAAGGAAAGCCTGGAGAATGTCGGATGGCGCCCCACCCGCAAGGTGACCTTCGGTCTTTTGGATTTTCCGAACCGCTTTTCCTCCAGATCCCGGACACGCCTGAGCGCGGCTTCCGCCCGCTTCGCCAGTTCCTTGATAACATCATCCGGCAGGGCCGGCGGTTCGCCCTGCCAGTTTTTCGGCAGGATATCGACAAAGAGCTTTTCCCCGGCTTCGATCGTGTTGATCCGAAACGCCGACTTCAGTCCGAAACGCACGCCGAATCCGGCCGGATCTTCGAGCGCCACCGACACATAATCTTTCAGGGCCGTTGGAACATGGCTGACTTTCGCGCGAACCGGATCGGCGAAATTGATCTGCAAAATGCCGTTGGCAATACGCGTGGTGAATTCGGGCAACAGAACCCTGTCGCGAAAGGTGAAGACGATGCGGCCGTGACTGTCCGCAGCCACAGCGTCCACGTCGGCAACCATCTCCTCAGCCTTCGCTGTCGCGGAAAACAGAAAAAAGAGGGCCGCCGTCATCGCTGCGACGATGCCAATCGCCAGCCGCGTGAACCTGCAAGCAGAACACCCCGTCTCACCGGCCGCCGGCCGGTACCGCCCGATAGTACGCATTTACAAAAACAATCGGTTACCTGGACACTAGGCCGCCATACTATCCGTTCAGGCTTAACACTGCATTACCGTGGCTATTGGCAGACATCTTGGCGGAGGCGCACTGGCCCTGTGCATCAGTTCGTCGGTTTGCCTTCGATCTTCGGCAGATTGTCGCTTTTCGGCGTCATCTTGGACTCCGTCGTTGTATCCGTTGCCAGGGCCACGGTCAGACGCTCGGCATTTTCGGGCGACATCTTGGCGAGGATCGCGGACATTTTCCGTGGTTTGATCTGCCTGACGACCTCAACGAGGATATCGAGACTGAGCCTGTCGAAAACCCGGGCGGCCTCCTTCGGTTTCATGTTTTCGTACATTTGCACCAAGCCGTTCAAGCGCGTGGCCTCTTTCTCCTCACGCTTCTTTTCGGCCACCTTGATGCGATTTTCGATCGCTTTCAGTTCGGTAACCCGGCGTTCGACCCTCAGTTCCGTCGCATTCAACAATTGTTCGCGCAAATCCAGCTCGGACGACCGCTTTTCCAGCGCGGTACGACGTTCGCCGAGGCGTTGCAGGATCAGGGTCTCCGCATTGGGTTTGAGCGAGGTATCGAGGGCGTTTTCGGTATCGCCGGCATCCGCAACCTGGGTTTCCCCGGAAGCGGAATCAGCCGTTTCGGCGTCCGGTTGCCCCTCCGCGGCCGGTTGTTCAGCGTCCTTGTTCATCGCGGTTTCGTCCGCGGCGTCCCCTTCCTTTGCCTCCATTTTTCCTTCCGCGGGCGCCTCGGCGTCCGCATTCTGGGCAAAGGCGGGCGAAATCGGATTGACCGGATTTTCACCGTGAAACAGCAAACCGAGCGTTTTCAGGGCAAACAGGGCCCCGGCGGCCAGAACGACGATTGGAAGCAGGCGTATGCGGTTCATGCGGCTTGATCTCCCGTCATGCGGCGGAGGTTTTGAACTCTGATCGCAGCAGCTTGCGCAGCATTGATCAGATTGCTGGTAACGGACGTGTCGCTCGGGCGGACCGGGCCGCCCTGCTCCTGCTTGATCACTTCCCGCGGTGCTTGCGCGGCCTGAACGGGAGCGAAATGTTTGCCGGTGACATCCTCTTGGGCAACAACGGCCGGAGCAACGAAATTCTGTTCCTTCAGGCTGATGGAAGGCCGTTTGGGCACGGGGATCGTTGCCGGATCACGCACCGCTCCGGTGATCTGCGCAATCTTCTGGAAAACCTCTTCACCGGCACTCACCTGATCCGACAGACGCGAGGACGCATGTCCGGCCTCGGCCAGCCGTGCCGAGATCTTCTTCTCGCAATCGTTGGCCGTCGCCTTCAGGCCAAGGATGGCCCGTTCGGCAATTTCAGTCGCCGTAATCAGCTCTGAAATCGTCGCACGCAGCATTTCCTCATCGGCACGCAACCGCTGCAGGCGCCTGTTCAACGTGACACAATATCCAATCGTCAGGAGCAGGAGCAATGCAACCAGACCCTCGACGACCATACCCAGAGACAGGCCGCTCACGATGCTTCTCCTTGCGTTTGCGCCGCTTTTTCAAATGCGGCCAGCGTCATTTTCGGCCGCCGCAATCCCTTGTCGATGCGCACGGATATCGAATCGCCGATCCGTCCCATGGATCCTTCCGTCAGACCCACCGCACCGCATTTCATTTCAATCGGATCGTCCGGCCCGACATCGAACAGCACCGTTTGGCCGACTTCCAGATTGATCATTTCGCTGATCGGCATGTCCTGCTCGAACAGCACCGCATCGATTTCAAGATTTGCATTGTACATTTCCGTCGCCAGGTGACTTTCCCACGTCGCATCGCGGCCGAATTTCTCACCCATGAAGCTTTGCAGCAGCAGATCGCGGATCGGCTCCAGCGTTGCGTAGGGAATCAGGATTTCCACTTTTCCGCCCCGATCCTCCATATCAATGCGCAATTCCACCAGCGTGGCCGCATTGGCCGGTCGGGAAATCGTTGCGAATCGGGGATTGGTTTCCAGACGTTCCAGATTGAAATTGACCGGCGACAGCGGCGCGAATGCCTGGTTGGCGTCCTGCAGGATGATTTCGACCATCCGGCGGACGAGATTGATCTCAATGGTCGTATAGGGACGCCCTTCGACGCGGATGGCCGTTGTTCCGCGCCCGCCGCCAAGCAGGACGTCGATAATCGAATAGATCAGGCTGGAATCGACTGTCACGAGACCGAGATTGTCCCATTCCTCGGCCTTGAACACGGCCAGGATGGCTGGCAGCGGAATCGAGTTCAGATAATCGCCGAACCGGACCGACGTGATTGAATCCAGTGACACCTCGACATTGTCGGAGGTAAAGTTCCGCAAACTGGTCGTCGTCAGGCGCACCAGCCGGTCGAAGATGATTTCGAGCATCGGCAGGCGTTCGTATGACACCATCGCCGAATTGATCAGCGCCCGGATGCCGCCCTGCTCCCCGACACCCTGTTCTTCGAGACTGAAGCCGAGAAGATTGTCGATTTCTTCCTGGTTGAGGACCCGGTCCGCGCCTCTGGTCGAACTTTCGAGCTCGGGCTCGCCATCGTCGATCATCGCGGCCCAGGTCGCCGCCATGTCATCGTCGCCGCCCGCGCCCTGTTCCTCGAGCGCAGCACCCCAGGCGGACGCTAAGTCGTCGTCGCCATCGCCCTCTCCCTGCTCCGCCAGGGCTTCACCCCAGGCCGCATTGATGTCGATGTCGTCGTCGTCTTCATCGTCCATGTCGTCGATTATCATCTGAGCCGCCGCTTTTCCGATCGACCGTTTTGTACGGTCATTGTACTTTGATATCCTTGAACAGAATGTCGTCCACGCGCGCCGGGTAGATCGCGACGTTGAGGCGACGCTGCAATTCTTCTTTCAGGCGGAACAAGCCGGCGGACCCGCTCAGGTCGTCGACCCGCAATTCCCGCAGATAGGTCTGGAAGGCATCCATCACCCGCGGCAGGTTCGGTTCAACCTGCGAAACCATGTCCTTGTCCGAAAATTCCAGCGAGATCGTCATCCGCAGATAATGGGCCCGGGTTTCGGCACTCGACAGGTTCACCGTGATTTCGGGCACGGAATAATAAAAGACCGGTTTTGGCGGCGGCGGTGCCGGCTCCATCTTGCCATCCGCGGTTTCCATCATGTCGCCACCGCCCAGATATCCCATGAAATAGGCCGCCGCACCGCCGCCACCGCCAAGCACGACCAGGGCCGCCACGGCAATGATGATCAATTTCATCTTGCCGGGTTTCTTTTCGCCCTCTTCCTCGCCTTCTGCGATTTCTTCGTTGTCGGTGCCGTCTTCGGCCATGCAGGCGCCCCTTGCCGCGGATAAATTAACCTTGCGCGTAAACTAAAGACACAATGGTTAACGAAGGGTTTCCAAACCCTTAACGCCGGCATCGGCAAGCCTTGCCTGCCCCGTTTACCTTTCGGAAATTTTTGCCGCCCTCACCAATGGCACCGCAAACCTAACCTATTGTTTTTATTGAACATCGAAAACTGGCACGCATCCTGCGATCAGGTGTATCGAAGTGATCACATGCCGTTTCGGGCGTAAAAATGAAAGCCGTTCGTTAAGTATGGAAAATGCGCAGCTCATAGCGGTCTCCAGTCAGTCGGCGTTGAGGACCCAACTCAACGTGGTGGCCAACAACATCGCCAACATGAACACGAACGGTTACAAGGCTCAGACCGTGCGTTTCGAGGAATATTTGATGCCGGTTGCGGAGGCGAGCACCTTCGACGGCAACCGCGATCAGACGCTGTCCTACGTTCTCGATGCGGAATCGGTTTACGATTTCAGGCCCGGTGCAACGGTCCAGACAGAATCCGAGCTGGATGTGGCCATCAATGGTCCGGGCTGGTTCACCGTGGAAACCGAACAGGGCGTGCGGTACACGCGCGACGGCAATTTCAGCCTGAACACCGAAGGCGAGCTGATCACCGCAAGCGGCAACCGTGTGCTTGGCGACGGCGCTCCAATCGTCTTCACCCCGCAGGACACCGAAATAGAAATCGCCCAGAACGGCACGATCACAACCAGTCAGGGCGAACGCGGCAAACTGACAGCCGTTGTTTTCGACAATCTGAGCCAGTTGAAACCGGACGGCGTGAACCTTTACAGCGGACCGGAGGCAAGGCCGTCCGAAGAGGTCGTTTTCCTGCAGGGTTTGCTGGAAAAATCAAACACCGAACCGGTCAACGAGATGACCAAACTGATCGACGTAACCCGCACCTATGAATCGGTCTCGCGCATGCTCAAGAATTTGGACGATCTGCGCGAAACCGCCATCGGACGGCTTGGAAGAGTGGAAGCGTAGGAGGACAAGAACAATGCAGGCACTACATATTGCCGCAACCGGAATGATGGCGCAGGAACTGAATGTCGAGGTGATCTCGAACAACATCGCCAACCTGCGCACAACCGGTTTCAAACGTCAGCGGGCGGCCTTCCAGGATCTGCTTTATCCCAACCAGCGACGGGTCGGGTCCGAAACATCGGACACGGGCACACGGGTGCCGACCGGGGTCCAGGTCGGGTCCGGCGTGAAGACAGCCGCAACGCCGCGCATCCTGTCCCAGGGCAATCTGGAAGCCACCCAGAAACAGCTGGACATCGGAGTGCGGGGCGAAGGGTATTTCCAGATCCAGCTTCCGGATGGTCGCACCGCATTCACCCGCGACGGATCGTTCGAAATCGACGCCAACGGCACAATGGTGACAGTGGACGGCTATTCCGTTCTGCCGAACATCACCTTCCCCGATGACGGTCGCGACATCACGATCAACGCCGAGGGCGTTGTCTCGGTGATCACGGGAACGAACACCGACCCCGATGAACTCGGCCAGATTCAACTCGCCAGATTCGTCAACAAGGCCGGTCTTGAAGCCATAGGCGACAACCTTTTCCTGGAAACCCCATCCAGCGGAACACCGCAAACCGGAGATCCGAACGATGATGGCTACGGCAGCCTGCTGCAGGGATATCTGGAACTCTCCAATGTCAACGCCGTGACGGAGATATCGGATCTGATCGCGGCACAAAGAGCCTACGAGCTCAACTCCCGGGTCATCAAGGCGGCGGATGAGATGCTGTCGTCGGCCAATCAGATCCGATAATGCCGGGGGAGCGATGAAATGATCTTCCAGTTGATACGGGCAAGCCTTATTCTGGCGGTTATTGCAATGAACCCGGCCTATGCCGGCACGCGGGATCTTGTCCTGCGCGGCGATGTCATCGTCTACCGGGGCGTCGTCAACGTCGGCGATTTCTTCGAAAATTCCGGCAAAAATGCCGGCATCCCGTTGTTCAGAGCGCCGGACCTTGGTCATCGCGGTTCCGTTCCCGTGTGGCAGATCCAGGATCGCATGCTGGAGCTCGGTCTGACGAAATTCGATACAAGCCGACTGACCGCCGTCCAGGTCACGCGGGCCAGTCAATATCTGACCGGCGCGGATTTCGTCGAAATGACCAAACTGGCCATCGCCGAACGCCTGGGCGGTGTCCGGTTGGAAGACCTCGATATGCGGACCGACACGCTCCCCGAGCCGATCCACGCCGACCCCGGTGCCGACGACCCGGTTTCCATCCGCCGCCTCAATTACTCCCAGCGCTCGGGCCGCTTCTTCGTACAGTTTACCGTCGACAACGGCATCCGGCGCCTGGAGATTTCGTTCCGCGGCACGGCGCGCGAAACCCGCCCAGCCGTCGTACTCACCCGTCCCATGGGACGCGGAGAAACCATAGGCGCGACGGATGTTGCGGAGACACGGTTGCCGGCCCGGGAGGTTTCGCAGCACTCCGCGGTCAGCGCCGCCCAATTGATCGGTATGGAAGCCAGACGCAACCTTCGCGACAACACATCGATCAACCTGTCAGACGTTCAGCCGCCGACCGTCATCGAACGCAACCAGGCGGTAACAATTACCTACAAGAGCGCTTCCATGATTCTCAGCGCCCACGGGCGGGCGCTGACATCGGGAGCAAAAGACGACCTGATCAACGTTCTCAATCTTCAATCGAAACGGTCGATCCAGGGCCGGGTCACAGGCCCTGGTGAAGTTCTCGTTCTGCCGCGGACATTCCGCCTGGCGACCGCAAAGGAGTAAACCGGTGAAGTTCAATCTGCGTTTTGTTTCCATCGCCGCCCTGGCCGTGTCACTGGCCGGATGCGGTGCCGCCGACCGCTTGCAGAATGTCGGCAAGGCGCCGGCATTGTCTGCGATTGAGAACCCGACCACCAGACAGGGATATGTTCCGGTTCAAATGCCAATGCCGGAACCGGAAGAGGCCCATTACAATTCCAATTCACTCTGGCGGACCGGCGCCCGTTCCTTCTTCAAGGATCAGCGGGCCAAAGGTGTCGGCGACATCCTTACCGTGCAGGTGAGCATCACCGACAGCGCCGAGTTCGAAAACGAAACCTCGCGCTCGCGCTCCAGCAGCGAAGATCTGGGCGCCGCCGGCGCAATCGGCAACGCCGTCACGAAAATTCTGCCGGTCGGCAGCACCGCCAACGCCGCTGTCGATGTCAACAGTTCGGGGTCCCACACGGGAACAGGTACGGTCGAGCGTTCAGAAGAACTGACCACGAACATCGCCGCCGTCGTCACCCAGGTTTTGCCGAACGGAAATCTGGTGATCGAGGGCAGACAGGAAGTGCGGGTCAATTTCGAAGTCCGCGAGCTGATCGTGGCAGGCGTCGTCCGACCGGAAGATATCGCTTCCAACAATACGATCGAATCCAGCAAGATCGCCGAAGCGCGCATCGCCTACGGCGGCCGCGGACAGATCACCGACGTTCAGCAGCCGCGTTACGGCCAGCAGGTGCTCGACATCGTACTGCCGTTCTGACGATACCGGTTTGTCAAAAAGTAAAACGCCGCCCCCGAAGGGGCGGCGTTTTTATCGCGAAGCGGGTCTTTAAGAGATCCGCCGGATTTGATGCGGGTCAATCGTCCCGGAAGACTTTTTCCCGACGTTCATGACGCTCCTGGGCTTCCAGGGAAAGAGTCGCGATCGGGCGGGCATCAAGACGTTTGAGGGAAATCGGTTCCCCGGTTTCCTCACAATAGCCGTAACTGCCGTCATCGATCCGGGCAATGGCGGCATCGATTTTGGAAATGAGCTTGCGTTGGCGGTCGCGGGCGCGCAACTCGATCGCACGATCGCTTTCAGACGATGCACGATCAGCAAGATCCGGGTGATTTTGGCTTTCTGCTTGAAGAGCCACGAGCGTTTCGCGGCTCTCTCTTAATATATCGTCCTTCCACGCATACAACTTCTCGCGGAAGTATTTTTTCTGCCGTTCGCACATGAACGGTTCGTCGTTCGACGGTTTATAAACGGCTTCCGTAACACCTGACATCTACAACTCCGACAGGACCAGAAAATCGCGGCCTGTATACCTGCCCTTTGCCCCTTCGACAACGGTCAATGCATAAAAATTCTGTTAATGATTCAGGCACCTTCAAAGGATTCCGCATGCTCACGGCGCCAAGACTGGGGTCCGGGCGCAGGAAAATCGCGGACAAGTCCCGGAATTCCGCCATATCAAGGGGTTAAGGCAATATCCATGAACTCCGGAAAAGTTTAGCCGGTTGAAATGGAAAAAAATCCGGCGAGTCGTCGCCACGACGGCAAGCCTCGATGTCACCGACCAGTTCGAACCATTGCACAGGTCGCAGCCGACCGATGTCAGATCATTTGCCGCTTCGCCAATTCAACCTTGGCCCGCAGTTCAATATCATCGAGCAAAGCGTCAAGACCGTCTTCGCCGGTCCGGCTGCTGTCTTCAACCAGGACAAGGAGACGCCGCAGTTTCGCAGGCGCGATCGTTCCCGCAAGCAGGTCAAGTTTGAGGTCTTCGAGAGTGTCGAGCACATCGTTGCCGCGTTTCACCGCTTTGCGACGGCCGGTCAGGGCGTCGTCGACCGATTGCAGCGCCAGGAGGGCGTCGATCGATTGCAGCGGCGTGGTTGCAACGGCCTGCGCCGTCTGCTGGGTCGAGGATGTGCTTGTCGGTTGAAACGCCTGCCCCGTTGCGGACTTGCGCGACGTGTCTCCGCTTCGGCGCACGGCGTTTGACGACCCCAGCCCGGTGATCCGCATACTTGTTTTCCATGTGTGAATCGCTTGAAACGATACCGACAGCATTTGCCGGTACGGTTAACGAACCGTTAAGAGGCGGGTAATTATTGCCGGGAAATGCGACCGAAGCAAAATCGGGCAAAGAGCACATGGCCTCAATTATGCCTTATAATTCAAAACGTTAAAAAATTTTTCCACCCGCCATTCATGTGGCACGATCTTCGCAAGAATGTGACCGGAATTCGGCGTTTTGGTGGTGATGATGCATTTTCGGTTGTTTGCTTTGTTTTTTTCCGTCCTGGTGCTTGTTGCCTTTATCGGCAACGCGGGCGCCGCCTCCCGGATAAAGGACATTGCTGATTTTGAGGGCGTGAGGGAGAATCAGCTCATCGGATACGGTCTTGCAGTCGGGCTTGCCGGAACCGGCGACAGCCTTGGCAGTTCGCCGTTCACGCGCCAGAGCCTGGAAGCCATGCTTGAAAGACTCGGCGTGAACGTCCGCGGGGCCAATCTTGGCAATGCCAACGTCGCCGCGGTCATGGTCACCGCCAATCTGCCACCGTTCGCGACACAGGGAACCCGGATCGATGTCTCCGTGAGTGCGCTGGGCGACGCCTCAAGTCTGCAAGGCGGGACCCTGCTCGTCACCCCGCTGATGGGAGCGACGGGAGAAGTTTATGCGGTTGCCCAGGGACAGGTCGCGATCGGCGGCTTCAGTGCCGAAGGCGAAGCCGCGACCGTGGTGCGAGGCGTTCCCACATCCGGGCGCATCGCAAACGGAGCCCTGGTTGAATCGGAGGTGGAATTTCCGCTCGCCGGCTTGTCCACCCTGAAGATCGCCCTGCGCAATCCGGACCTGACCACATCGCGCCGCGTCGCGCTGGCAATCAACAATCTTCTGGGTCAACCCACGGCTGAGCCGATCGATCCGGCAACGGTGAAGTTGCACCTGCCGCAAAACTACAATGGCAACATTGTCGATCTGTTGACCGACATCGAGCAATTGATCGTCGAACCGGACATGCCGGCAAAGGTCGTCATAGACGAGGCCTCGGGCATTATTGTCATGGGCAGCAATGTGCGCGTCAGCACGGTCGCGGTCGCCCAGGGCAATCTGACCGTGTCGATCACCGAAAATCCGATCGTCAGTCAGCCGGAGCCGTTTTCGGACGGTGTGACCGTGGAACTTCCCCGGACCGGAATCGAGGTCGACGACGAATCCGGAAATCAATTGGGACTTATCTCCGAAAGCGTGACCCTGCAGGAACTGGTCGACGGATTGAACGCGCTCGGCATAGGTCCCCGCGACCTGATTTCCATTCTTCAGGCGATCAAGACTGCCGGAGCCCTGCAGGCCGAAATAGAGGTAATGTAGTCATGATATCGGAGAGCCAGGCCCTGTCCACGCCCTATTCGCCCGCCCAGGCCGCGCTGAAACAGGCCACGCAGTCCGCGGGAAAGGATCCGATGAAGGCGGCCAAGGAGTTCGAATCCGTATTCCTGAACAATTTTCTCTCCTCCATGTTTACCGACGTTTCCACCGAAGCGCCGTTCGGCGGCGGCCAGGCGGAAGAAACCTGGCGAGGATTTCTCATCCAGGAATATGCCGATCAGATGGTCGAGGCCGGCGGGATCGGTATTGCCGAAGCAGTGCATCGTGAACTCATCTCCCTACAGGAAGAGGCCAACCAATGACCGCATCCCAAGTAATAGAAGACCATTTCGCAAACCGAGGCGCGATCGCCGATACCGAAGATGCCGTCAGTCTGTGCGACATGATCGAACGGGCGATGGACAGTCTGATAGACACGATCGAACAGGAGACCAGCCTCGTCCGTGGCGGCAAGGTGATGGAAGCCAGCGAACTGCAACTGAAAAAGGCCGGCTTGTCGGACATATATGTCAAGGCGATCCTGTATGCCCGCAAACAGTCCGCCGAGTTGAAGCGCCACGCGCCCGCCGCGGCCGATCGGCTGCAGCGTCGCCACGAAGAATTCAAGGCGCTCCTGCGCATCAACATGGCCGTCCTCATGACGGCCAAGGAAGTTTCCGAAGACCTGGTCAAGAATGTCAGCAAAACGGTCGGCAAGGGAGAAAGGCCGACGACCTATGGCAGACCGGGAGCCACACTCGCCCCCGCGGCTGCGCCAATTCCCGGTATCGCCTATGACAGGGTCGGATAATTCTGCTGCCGCCTGACCGGGACTGCCGTGAGCGGACGCCTGTCTTTAGAGTCCTGTCTGTGCGCGACAAGGTCTTGCAGATCGCCGGCGCACCGCATCGGGTGCCAACCCGTGGCAGGTTATTGGCGTGCCATTGCCGTCACCGCACCGGCCGCGCAGAGGAATGAACCGCCGAGCCGGTTTATGAAACGGCGTACCGGCTGACTGCGGAAAGTGCCGCTCAGGCGTCCGGCAGCGTAGGCCCAGGCGGCCGTGTTGAGCGCGGCAAGCGCCAGGAAGGTCGCCTCCAACGCCACAAACTGCGGAAACACCGGTGCCCGTGCATCGACAAATTGAGGAACAAACGCCACGAAAAAAACGATGCCCTTGGGATTGAGCGCTGTCACCACGTAGGCGTTCGCAAACAAGGACCAGGCTGTGCGGCGCGTGACCGGACCGCCGGCATCCGGGACCGCTGCAACCGGCGTCCGCCATAGTTTGATGCCCAGCCAGAACAGATAAACCGCGCCAGCCATCTTCAGAACCGTGAACAGGGTGGCGGATGCGGCAAGCACCGCCCCTGCCCCCAGCAAGGACACGGTCATCGCCGTGAAATCGCCCAGAACCACGCCGGGAACTGTTGCAAACCCGGTGCGCCGCCCCTGCCCCAGGGCATACCCGACGATCAGGATGATCGTCGGTCCCGGAATTGCCAGGATCGCAATACTGGCGAGTGTGAACGAGAACCAGAGGTCGAAAGGCATTCCATGGTCCTCGGTCGGTGGGCACGGGAATGGAGTGTAAATGGCGGACTGTTGGTATATACTCGTTCCATGCGTTGCCGCAATGCGGCTATCAAGGGACCGTAATATCGCGACCGTGACAATTTTAATGGTTTCGTCAGCCGATTCTTGGGACCTCTGCATTATAGTTCTTCCAGTACGCAATGAGCACAGTTCAGCGTTTGTTGAGTGACCGGTAGCGGGGATGCCTTGTCCGAACCTGCGCCGGCTTAAACAGAACGACCGGATTTGTGAATTGGATCGCACCGTCTCCAATTCGGTAATTCCGACGGAACTTTGGAAGGTTTCACAATGGATGCAGGATTTACCGGGTTAGCCCGACCGTCGCAGCCGGTCACGGCAACTGTGGCTCCCAAAGCCGCCGAGGCCGTCCCGCCGCAGGCACGAAACGAACTGCCCGAAAACAAGACGGTGACACCGCCCGTAGAAAGCGCGGCAGTTCGCCTGGACAAGAAACGTGTAAGAGACGAAGACCGCGACAGGGGGCGCAAACACGATCGCGACCGAGATCAGAAGCAGGGTGAGGACGAGGACATTGCGTCCATGGCCGACCAGGCTGCAACGGCCTTTGTCAATGCGTGTGCCGGCGGTTACATTTCCGACCCACAAACGCCTGCCGGGGACCGCGATACCAATATGCGCGCCTATTACGAGAAGCTGGCAGGTGAAAAAAAGCCCTTGCGGCATCGAGTCGAAAAACTTGCTTAACGGTTTATTTCGACTGAAATTGAGTCTCTGTAAAGCATAAATTCGCCAAATACACTGATTCAAGCCCCGATTCACTTCAATTCGGTAGAAATCGTGGTTTACACAAAGTAAATTACGGATTTAGACTATTAACCCTAAGCCCCGTTAACAGTACTTTTTTACAAAAGATTCGATTCTCGCCCCAATACTGCATCCCTGTTCGGACAACAAAAAACCGGACGTCACATGGGTGGTAAAGGGACAGAAAGTCATGAGTGATGTAATTCTTTCCGCAGGAGTGCGGTCAAACCTGAATT
>JGI12316J15309_10012372_pt1 | contig 19654 bp, 33 predicted proteins | sample MarCyaLeptolynsp_FD_15309 | JGI IMG/M metagenome (IMG submission 15309) | reverse complement strand
GCCGATGCGAGCAAACGCGTCGTTGATGATGGTGCGATCGTCGATGACTTCGGGCATGAGCGCCTCGATGCGCGGCGGGGATGCAACCGCCGCCCCCCGCCGCGACTTCTCGTGAGGGAACCTACGGCGTGCCGAAGGCGACCACGTTGACCGTCTGGCCGAACGCGATGGCCGCGACGGGCGTCACGTCGACACCGTCCGCCGACCGCCACATCTTGACGAGTGCGGAGCCCGCAGCGGGAGCCCCGGCCTGATCGCCGATGGATGCGCTCACCGCGACATTGTCGTCGGCGGGGTCTGTGTCGAGCGACGCGACGACAACCGCGACATTGGACAGTCCAGGCACATCGACGGTGTCGACGGCGGCGACTTGGGTGTGCTGGAACGCGACCGCCCTCAGGCCGGCCGCCACGGTTTGCGCCGCCACGACGACATTGCCGGACGACGGCACGTCCTCGGCCATGAGCCGCGCGTAGGCTGGCGTGCCGCCGACGCCAAAGACGACGTCGATGACGTCGCCTTTCTTGAGCCGACTGCGCGCATCGTTGAAGTAGCCGGTCGCCAGCACTTGCGCGAGCGTGTCGGCGGTGCGGTACAGGTAAAACGACGAATGACCGGAGAGACCTTCGGCGCTTGCGGCGCCGATGCCCTGGCGGGCCAGTGATTTTGCGTTGAACATAGGATCCTCCTAAGCGTTGCGAGCTTCCGGTTGGTGCTGCCCGCGAGAGAAAGAGAACAGAGATCGGGGCGCGCCGAAGCGCGCCCCGCACGCTTTACGGCGTCAAGGCCGCCGCAAGCGCCTCGGTCTGGAACGTGTCGTCGAGCTTGAGCGGCTCGTTGAGCTTCATGTGCAGCCGCTTCACGCCCGGCGTTTGGATCACCTTCGCGGCGCCGCTCATCGTCGAGTTGTAGAGCCACGACGTGAACAGGTTCTCGTAGGTGATGACGCTCTTGATGTTGTAGTTGGAGCCAAAGCCGACGGTGCGCTTGTTCCACAGATAGGTGTAGAACTGGCCCGTGGCCGGCGACGTGAACGCCTCGTCGGGGAGCTGGAAGAAGTGAATGTTGTTCCACGTCTTCGCCCCGCCCATGCTCTTAAAGGTGAGCTCCGGCCCGGTGTAGTCGGCGTGGTTGAACACCTTGTAGAGGTTCAGCTGCTCCCAGGCGATCGACGGCACCGGCAAGAAGAACTCGTTCTGCCGCATCATGCCGAGCGCGTTGATCTCGGCCTTGCCCTGGCTGCAATCGACGGGCGAGATCGCCGCGGTGCCGTCGCCAATCGTGACAATGTTCGCGGCCTCATTGTCCATGGCCTGCAAAATGACGCGGTCGAACTTGCGCCCGAGGGCCATGGAGCCCGCTTCCTGAATGGCGGTGCGGAACTCAACGCTGATGCGGTCCGGCTCGCCGTGCCGCACGAACTCGGCGAACTGGTAGTCCTTCATCGTGACGTCGATGGTGTCCTTGCCGAGATTGGCAGGCTGCACCATTTCGACGGTCTGCGACATTTCCGACGCTTCGCCGCGGCCGAGAATGAAGAACTGGAGAGTGTTACCCTTGACGTCCACGGGCGGCGACGTCGTGCCGCGCAACAGGAAGCCTTCGGATTGCAGAAGGTGGTTGACCCGCTTGTCGTATTGGACGGTGTACCAATTGGGGGCCTCGATCGAGCCGAGCAGCAATGCGCCGCCGATCGCGTATTCGGGGCCGAAGATCTCGCCGACGACAATCAGTGCCGCCAGGCCGAGAAACATCAGAAGGGTCTTGTTCATAACGGACCTCGCTAAAGTTGGAGAAGTCCGCTCCGGCCGATAACCACGCCGCGCCGTTGGTCCTGAGCTTTGGGGCTCCGATTACAAAGGGGCGGCCGCGGGTCCATCCCTCGCGGTCGCCCCTAAGATGATGCAGCCTCACGCGCGTTAAGTGCGCGTCAGGCGACGCGCTTGTGGCCGTACCGTTCTTGAAAGAGCCGGTCGGTCTCCGCCGCGAACGCCTTGTTGTATTGCGGGCTGCGGCTGTCATAGCGCGGGTCTGTCAACCTCGCGTCGAGCTCCGCGTCGGTAACCCCGCCGCCCCCTTCGCCGCCGAGCGCCGGCCCGGTTTTTCGCGTTCGATCGCGGATGAACTCGATGGCCTGAATGCCTCGTGCGTCGTCGCCGAGTTGCGCGACGAGGTAGTCGGCGATCGCCTCGTTTTGGGCGGCGTCCGCGTGGAAGCCGCTTTGCGCCTTGACGCCGTCGACCCAGGCGAGCGCGTCCTCGATGCGGCGGCCGGCTGCGTTGCGCTGTCCGGCCTCGTCCGCCCCTTTGGCTGTGTCGGGAACGAGCTTCAAAACCTCGGCCGAGAAGTCGACGGGTTTCGCGAGATCCAGCCCGTCGATCCCAAGCCAACCCTCCAGCACCCGCGGCAGGAACTTGGCGAACTGTTTGTCGGTAATGCCGGCCTCCTGCGCGGCCTTTTGCAGATCCTCGTAGACGGGGTCGCCCTGGAAGTCCTTTGCGAACGGGGCGATTGCCTCGCTCTCCTCGAACGTATAGGCGCTCGCGTCCTCAGGCACGGCGCCGCGCTCGGAGCTCTCCTTTTGGAAGCCCTGGAACGCTTTGAATACCTTGTCGAGCGTGTCCGTCTCGTTTTGGCCGAGCATATGCGCCGGCAAGCCTTGAGGCGCCCAAGGTGGCAAGTCGACATGACTGCCGCCCTCGCCCGCGCCGCCCTCCGGCGCCGCCGTCGCGGCTTTTGCCGCCTCCGCCAAGGAGCCCGCGCTACCGCCCTCGCCAGCCCCTTCGTTGCCGCCGCCCTCGCCGCCGGCGCCGGCACCTTCGCCGCCACTGCCGCCGCCACTGCCGCCGCCCTCGCCCTCTGGTGCGAGTAACTGTCTGAATAGCCAATCGAAGAACATGGCCTAACTCCCTTCTCGTTGGGGCGGCGATTGCTGCCGCCCGGTTGCGATCATCTGCATCATGAAAAAGAACAGGGCGTTGCAGCCTTCGCGCTGCACGCCGAGAATGGCCATTTGCTCCAAAGGAACGCCTGGCATCGCTTGAAAGGTAGGGCGCCGCACGGTGTTGTCGGCCAAGTGTTCCAGAACGGCGCGACCGTCGTCTGTGGTGAACACACGCGCGTAGGCGGCGCCTACGCGCTTGAGCTCCTCAAGGACGTGCTCGTTGGCCTCGTCGTTCATAGGCGGGAACAGACCTTTGAGGACCTCGTTGACGTTGCCAACCTCTGCCGACAGCCCATCCAAGGGCACAGCCTCGCGGGGGCCGAATGATGCTTCTCGGGTGGCTGGCGGCATGTCGTACTTCTCCTTGGCTTTACGCAGCCGCTTCCGCGGGCGCGGCGTCTTGCTGTTGTCGGGCGGCGACCATTTGGGCCGCGGCCTTCTCGATCCGGCGCTCCAGCGCCCTTTGTTCCGTTTCGGTCGTGATGAGTTGCGGCGGCACGCCGCGCTCCAGCCCGACATGACGCAAGGCATCGTCGACCTTGACGAGAAGCTCCAACCCTTCCTCGCCCTTCACAACCGACACGAGTTCGATAAACTCGATGATGGTGGTGAGAGCCTGGCTGCGGAGCGACGCCGCGAGCGGCGACAGGACGTCGATCTTGACGAGCAAGGTGTCGATGTTGATTTCGGTCTCCAGCATGCCGGCGTCGTAGAGGATCTCGATCACCCGGCGCACCAAGACCGGATGAATTTCATTCACGAGCCGCCCGAAGGCGCCGAGATAGTTCTGCGCGGTGCGCTTCATGCGCTCGATGATCTCGGTCGCGCTGCGCGGTGTGCCCCCCTCGACGGGCAGGTTTTCATCATGCAGGCCTGCTTGGACTTGCACGCGCAATTCCTGGGTGACGAGCTGGCCGACGTCCATTTTACCGCCGGCAGTGTCGAGGCGCGCAACATCGGGGCCAAGCGCGCCGCCGGTCGCCCCCATCGGCCAGAACTGCCCCGGTGCAACGCGCGCGGTGTCGGGATTGAAGGCGCTGCCCGGCCGCCATCCCCAAATGCCGAGCATTTGGATAGCCGCGGCCTTGAGCATGAGCTCCATCGCCTTGTTCAGCGTCTTGATCGTCGGCAGGGTTAACAGGATCGGGCCACGGCCATAAGCTTCGCCGGGCACGCGGTAATAGCGCGGGACGGCAAGCGGCTGGGTACGATAGCTCTCCGTCCAAATCGGCTTCTCGGAGCTCTCGACGTAGGCGATGAACTTCCATTGTCCGTTGTCGTCGACGTAGAAGTCTTGCCAGATGTCGCGCTCTGTTTCCGGCGCGGTTTTGAGGGTCTCCTTGAAATCGTCCGGGTAGACGCCTTTCGGGAACGCCTTGTTGATCTGGCGAAGCGTCAGCTTGGTCTTCCACGAAACGAGCGTGACGGCGCCGAAGGCGTCAACCTCGATTGCGACTTCGTCGAACGGAATGCAGACAAATCGCACAGGCCGATCCCGGTCACCTTCGAGCGGCAAGATTGCGGCCGTGCCGACCAGCAAGTCGATGCACATTTCGTTGGTGGCCGCGTCGAACTCCGGCACCATGAAAAACGCAGAGACAATCTGGGTGATGTCTTCGAGCTGCCGCGCGAGCTCCGTGACGTCGGCCTCTTTGAATGCCTTTTTCGCGATTGGCCCCGGCGCCAGGCGAAAGCTCTCCTGCCCGGAGGGAAAGAGATCCTCCTTGAGCTGCCCCGCAGACCGGAAGCTCGACACGATCGCCGTATTGTCGAAGATGCGCTCGACGGTCGATTGCGCCTTGCCGAGCCGCGATGCCGGCCGTCGAAAGGGGATCGCAAACTCGTAGGCGTCGTCGTAGAGCTTCTGCCACAACTGGCGCTCCGTCCACGCCTTACCCGACCGCCTCTTGTGCAGATCGAAGGCACTATTGGTCGCCTGTGCTGACTGTGCTTCGTTTGCCATTCAGGAGTTAGCCGAGTGTCCGCTTGAAACCCTCCTCGCCCGTCGCGGCGAGTAGGAGGCGGCGGCCGCGCCGGGCGCGGCGGCCGCGCGCTATCGTCTCTTGGTCTTTCGCGCGCTCGACTTGTAGGGCTTCGGTCTGCTTCGACGTCTGGAGCCGCTGCTGTTCGCGCGCCTCCGCTGCGGCCTTTTGCTGCGCCTCAAGCGCCTTGGCGTTGTCCAGTGCCGCCTTCTCCGCTGCGGCCTTCTGTTCTGCGGCCGCTTTTGCGGCGGCCGCATCGGCGGCCTTTTGTTTTGCGGCCGCATCGGCGGCGGCCTTTTGCTGGGCTGCTTTGGCCTTCTTCTGCTGCTCCTTCTTCTTGTCCGCGCCCGTCACGAAGTCCACGACGTCTTCGACAACCTTGCTCATGGGTTTCTCCGCTCGATTGCCAGCCCCACACTTCGAAAGCCTCGGCATCCCCGACCCGCTTCAGCCCGATAATCCGGGCGAGGCGCTGGCCCGACGTCAGACCATGCGCCACACGGGCAAGGACCGTGAGGCCCGTAGTCTCCGACGTTCGCGCGAGCGTTAAGCGCGCGATATGGGCAATCGCGACAAGGTGTGGGATGATCGACCGGCGGCACACAAACCACATTTCCAGAACGGTCTCGCCGGCGTCCTGCGCCGGCGCGAGACCAAACGCGGCGACGAGCTCTCCGGTGTCCGCGTCGCGAAAGCCGTAGGTGTCCGACTTGTGCCAATGCATGATCGCGATCTTGACGTCGACGGCGCGGGCGATGCGCCTGCCGGTAAAGATCGACACGACGTCTGCGATGGGCGGCGGCGCCTCGACGACAATTTGCGTCATGGCACGTTGAAATCGACGTTGCCCTGCACCGGCCGGATCAGCGGCACCACATTCCCCGGCCGTCCGGCGCGGGCGGCGTCGTTGATGAGCCCGGCGTGCCCGCGATCTCCATAGGCTCCGTACTGCAACGCCTCATGGACATGCGAGAACTTATTTTTGACGAAGGCGAAGCGATCGCTAACGTCGTTGGGGTTCATTTTGATAACGAAACCGCCCTGGAAACCGCCCACCAGCCGCCTGCAAGTCGATGAGCACTGGAAAAATGGCGTTCCGTCGCTATCAAGTCGTTTTCTTAGAAGGTAGGCGACGGCTTCTTGCCGCGCGACTGGTTCATTGGTTGGCGTTGGGAATATCTGCACATTTAGAGCCTTCCCGACAATTTCCATGAAGGACAACTCTCCAGCCTGTCGATCTGCACCGTGGAATGCACTTGGGTCGCCGAAGGCCCAAGCGATCGGGAGCCCGCGATATTTGGATTGCAGCAAGTCAACAAACATTTCCGCAAAACGCCCGGCGCCGGTTATCTCCTTTTCGGGAGTGCAGAGTTCATCGAGGACCCGCAGATGCCCGCGCGGCGTGAACTGTCGCACGACGCCGGCGGGCGTGCCCCCTCCATCGAGCGAGATACGTATAGGCAAGTCGAGTGGGGCGAGCGGCTCCTTGGAGATATGGATTTCATGGTCAAACTCGGTGTAGGCAAGAGCGCCATCCCCTTGAAGCCCGAACTCACCATGCACGAAGCGTCGCACCTTATCTTTCCCGAGAACTAGCGCCATCTGTTCGTACTCTGCGCGGCTCGTGTACTTTCGGTTTTCTGCTTTGTCGGACAGTCCCGAAGGCTGGCGCCGTAGTACGTGACCAGGTTTTACGTCCTCGACGAAATCTCGATATATGTAGTGCGAAATCAGCGGGGGGTTGAGGTCGCCGAACACCGATCCAGGCACTGGCGCTTCTGGATCCTTAAGACGCGCCTTGCCGGGATAGCGGCCTTGTGCCACGCGGCTATATTCGAACTCTGGAGCGCCTTCGGGAATTAGGTCGGCCTCAACATTCCAAAAGAAGTTGCATTGGTAGCCGCGCAAGAGCTCCTCGATCGAATGCTTCCCAATCCCAAAGCCGTCCAAAATGATCTGCAACTTCTTTCCCCTTGGCGTTAGAAAGCGGAGGGTGAACCGGAAGGGACGGTCCTGCCCGCCCTCAAACGTCGCGCCGGGGAAGTCACGCGGGAAGAACTGGAAGATGCTCTCAAGTCCAGTGCGGTACAACGCACGGAAGTTCTCATGGACCACTGCGCCGCGCGCACGGAGAACATCGTCCTTACAAGCAGGCATTCGCAATGCGTGAATTGGGATGCGAAAGGTCGAGCACGTCGTCTTTCCTGACCCGACAGGCCCCACGATGTAGTCGATGGGGGCCATGCCATAGACGTAGCTTTCTCCGACAGGCCCAGGTGGTTCGAAATACATAGGGCTGATCTCGGAGCCAGTGAGCTGACGCAACTCCTCACCCTTCGGCAGCTTGAACTCGTCCTTTACCGGCCCGTAGATGTCATCTGTGAGCAGCTTCGACTTTTCGTCGTTCATCACCCGCGCCCCCGACCCCCGGCCGCCATTTCCCGCACCCCGAGCTCGATAAAAAGATCCGAGCGCGGCGCCAGGTGACCCAGCAAGCCCGTGTGTGTGTGAGAACAGACCCCCATAGGGGGGCTGGCGCCCGCGATTTTTTGAAGGCCCGCGCACAGATCGCGCGCGTGATTGATCCGCGCGCGCGCATGGCGCGCGGCAGCGCGACCGCATCGGGCAGCTCGAAAACGCCGTAGCCAATGATTTTCGATCAGTGGCCGCGGCAGAATTATCGTTTTTAAATCAGTCGCTTGGCGCATCGTCCGACTTCTCCCCGTCCGACTTCTCCGGCGTCACGTCGATAACCTGTTGATTTTTCACAACATCTTCGATGCTCTTGGCACCATCGCCAGGCCGTCCGTCGAAGCCTGAGAAAGTGCCGAAGCCGAGCACCGGCACCACAGCCTCGCCCGTCTTCGGGTCCACCTGGGCGCGCTTCGAGTGGAGATAGTTCATCGCCGCATCCCGCCGCCCCGCCTGGAACCTCAAGATGTCGCCCACATCCATCCCGAGCTTGAGGCCGCGATCAGAGGCCAGACAGCGCAGCGTCGTGATGAGTTCGCCCGGCTCCATCGTCCCGATCGCCACATCGGCTTCGAGCGGGTCGCCGTAAGTTTCGATCAGCGCATCGGCGATCTCGGTATCCCGTTTGTTCTTTGACCCTAGAGGCCTCCCCGGACCCCGTTGTGGAGCAAGTTTTTCCGCCCGCTCCGCCTCCACAGGCAAAGCGTCTCGGATCGCTCGACCGGCCGGACTGCCGGCGGGCGCGAGCGGGAGCTCAGCCGGCCGCGCGCCGTGTGTGGCCCCACCCTGCCCTTTTTCGCCGTTTTCCGCGTCCGCCATCGCCTCCACCAATAGTTAATTGCCGATCCGGGGGCCGATCCCGCCTGGCAGATCAAGGCGGTAAGCCGTCCTAACCGCCTCTAACCGCCTTTTTACCAATATAATCAACCTCTTAACCCTCAAGTTAGCGATAGAGTTAGAACCTGGAGCCTATACGCGCGCGCGCGCGCAAGCCTTCGCTCTCCCTAACTTCTAACTTTTCAGCCAAGTCATTGGGGAACCTCAGGATTTTGGTTAGGTGGGGTTAGGTCCGCTAACCCGCCTAAGCCGTCTCTCCCAATGCTTGCTCACGCTAGCGGCTGGCGCGGCGCGTTAAGTGCGTTCTCCCCAAAGGGTCGGGGTTCTCCCTTCCGCTGGCGCTGAAACCAACAGAGAACAAGGGTCGGGGCGCGCGCCCTCCCTCGGCCAAAGCGCGGGTTAAGCGCGGGCGGTTCGCGTCCTCCACATTTTTCTCCGAGCCCTTCTTGACAGTGCACCCGGTGCACCTATATGACTGGCTGTGATGGTGCACCTGGTGCACTCTGTAAGGAGGACGACATGAGCAAGCAGCAGCTTTACGACACACCAAGCGGCCTGGGCGGCGCGTTCACGGTCAAGGTTGTCGAACATCTTGAGGGTGGCTTGGTGCGCGTGCGCGTGCATATGCCGAGGAACCGGGATTGGCACGGCCACACGTTCGAGACATATCGGAACGACCTCACCCCACTTGCGGAAAAGAAGAAGCCCACCCAGGAGGGCTGAGCCATGCCAATCATCAAAGTCGTTGCGGAGATCGCGGACCACCTTCGCAGCGGCGGCCAGATGGAGCTTGAGACGAGCGCGCCCGTGCTCTATTTGGTTCGCGGAAGGTAGACCATGACCAAGACGGCCTTTGCCCGCTGGCTTGACAAGATGGGTTACACGCAAGAGGCAGGCCGGGCCGCGCTCGGCCTGTCTCTCAGTCACGTCAAGCAGCTTTGTGCGGGCGTGCATCGCACGCGCGGCAACACCATCAAGCCCGACCTGCGAACGCGCCTCGCCATGCGCGCGGTCGAGAAGAAGCTCAAGCCCTGGCCGGAAGACTGACACCACTAGCGCCGCCTCACAGGCAACGTGCACAAGAACGTCGCGAGCGCGAAGCCGAACGCGAAACTCGACAGGCCGATAGAGATCAAATCCCACCAGTGAAATTGAAGTTCCAGCATCACTCCCCTCCTCCTGCGATCTCGTCGTAAGCCGCCAAGTCGATCATCAAGCAGTGCGCCGCCATGCGGTTGATCTTGACGATCTTCGGCGGTCGCACCGCGCCGCTGGCGATGCCTTGCTTGAGCGACGTCCACCAGCCGCCGTTCTGCCATTGCGTGTTGGCGAACAGCCGTCCGAGCGCGGGCGACTTGCGCGGCACGGCGATCAGCGTCTTGCGCTTGCCGGGCTCGCCTTCTATGGGCTCTTGCTGCAAACCGAGCCCCGCCGTCGCCAGCCGGTCCCGCGCGCCCGCCAAGGTCATCGCCTGCTCTGGCTGCGGCGCTTCGAAGTCGGCGATCAGCCCGCCAACGGTCGGCCTCTCGCCGCCCCGCCAAGCGTCGATGTTGGAGCCGAGCAAATGTTCGAGGCACTCGCGCCAATTCTCCAGCGTCTCGCTGCGTTCGCTCACGGTCGCCTCCGCCACCATGGCGCCGAGCTTGTCGCGGTCGTCGATGGGGTAGCCGGAGGCGATCAGCGCCTTGCGCCCGAGCATCAATTCGGCGACGGCCAACAGCGATCCGTAAGTGTCCTGCTGCCGTCCGTCGAAGTCGGCGCGCTTCAACAGCGCGCGCATGTCGGCGAAGGCGCGGTCGAAGTCGTGCCAATTGTCCATGAGCGAGCGCAGGATCATGCGCCCGGCCTCCGGCGCGACGCGCGGCGGCTCGCCCACATCCTTGAGCTTGCCGAGATCGACCATGACGATGCGGCTCTTGTCTTGCGGCTTGATCGGCGGCGGGATGATGCCGCTCATGAAAAAAGTCGAGCGCGCCTGGAACTCGATGCCCTTATGGTCCGCCCCGCCCCGGAACAGGCGCTGGCCGGAACTGGCGAGCCGCGCAAGCTCGACAATCGCCATGACGCGGCGGTTGTCCTCGCTGGCTTCCATTTCGTCGACATAGACCGGCAGCGTGTCGAGGCCGAGCCGCTGGCGCACGCCCGCCTCCGTCGTGTTGCCGCAATCGTGCAGCGCGCTCAACAACACGCGCTTGACGAGGCGCTGGAGCTCCGTCTTGCCCACGCCCTTGTCGCCGGTGATGAACAGATGCGGCCGCCAGGGCAGCGCGCCGCCGACCATCATGCAGCCGATGCCGCCGAGCACGATCAGCGGATCCAGCGACCGGCCCCACGCCCAGGTGCAGAGATCCGCGAAGATCTGTTGCGCCGGGGTCTCCTCATGGTCGACGGGCTCCGGCCAGGGCTCCATGGTCAAGGGCCGCGTCGGGTAGAACAGGCCGTCGATCTCGCCGGGAGGGCTCGATTGCAAGCCCCCGTCGTCGACCACGTAGAGCCGGTCGCCGGAGTGCCAAATCAGGCGGCCGTAATCGTCGGTCCAGGCGCCGCGCCCACGCACCCGGTCGATGGGCTGGAACAGTCCGCGCTGTCCGGCCGCCTTCAACAGGCAGGCGCAGGCGGCGTCCACTTCCACGCCGTTGATGCCGCCCTTCTGCGAGAACTTCGGCCAGGCCCATTCCAGATAGTTCGGCGTCATCATGAAGAGTTGCAGCAAGATTTTCTTGCCCCACTCGCTGGTCGAGACGCCGATCAGTTGGCCGAGCGTGTCGACGAAGTATGCCGCCTTGCCGTCGACGCCGAGCGGCGCGACCGGGCAGTCCGGCGGCAACCTGTCATGGGGCCAGCCAAGCCACTCCCCCGCCTCGATCTCCTCCTCCTTGCCGCGAACGGTGACGCGCCGGGGCTGCCCCACGCCGCGGACCTGCGCGGGCGGGTCGTAGTGCTCCGCCTGGCGCGCGGCATCCTGCTTTGCGTCGGCGAACGACGCGCGGATCGCGCTGGCTCCGCCTTTGCCTTTGGGCATAGGGTCTCCGTCCCCCGGTCAAGGGGCCTGAAAGCATCAACGCAAGGTGACTAGCGGAACGCGCGCGGGGCTTACGTCTTCTTGGTCTTGCCGCCAAGCTGCGCCGGCACGCCCTCTGTCCGCACGCGGTCGGCCAGCGTCGGCATGACCTTGCCGTGCTCGTCCCGCGCGTGAAGGTCTGTCGAGATCGACCGGGCATGCGCCCTGGCGATCTCCTCCATGCTGCCGCCGAGTGGCCGCACGCTCGGTCCCGGCGGCGGCAGCCCTTTATCCTGGCGCGTGCGGTCGGCGATCGTCGCCTCGCTCGGGCTGTACGCGCCGCGCGGGCTCGGCTGCCCGACGTCGACGGTTTCGCCGAGGCCTTCGACCTCCTCTCCAAGCGTGCGCTCCATGCCGCGGTCGGCGGCACGGCGGCCGCCCTCCAGCGTCAGCGGCGGGGGCTCCGGCGGCTTGCCGGACGGCAGAAAGAGCTCCGGCGCCATGACGCGCGGGAGCTCCGGCTCGCTCTGCGTTTCCGGCGCCGGCGTCTGCGCCTGTTGCTGCTTGACACGCTGCGTCTTGGTCTGGGTGCGTGGCGGCTTAGGCTTTCTCATCGGCGGCCTCCTTGAATTCGGCTTCGACCTTGGTTGCGCGCTCGTCCAGTTCCCAGGCAATGTCGACAGCGGCTCCTTCATGGCGTTGCGCGGGCGTGGTATGCAGAACGCACGCGAACAGCTCCATGACGCCGACCTTGGCCTCGAGGATTTCGTTGTGCCGCCGAAGCGCGCGGATCTCCGCCGCTGCATCCCGCAAGAGATTTGGGTCGTTTCGCATTGTGGCCTCCTTACGCCTCGTTCCAATCGTTGATCCCGTCCGGCGGCATCATGGCCGCGACCGGGTTTCCGCTTGCGCCGAGCACGTCCATAATCGTGTTCCGTTTCTCGGCGAGCTTCGGGCCGGCGTCGTTGTCGAAGCAGACATAGGTTTCCTCGACCCGGTCGTGGGTGACATAGACGTTGGCGATGTTGTCGAGGCTGCCGGCGGCGCCCGTGACGCACTCCGGGATGGCGAGCCCGACCGTGAGCATGGTCTCCAGCCCTTCCCCAACCGCGAATGGCTCCAGCACGCCGTTGGCCTTCGCCTCCTCCCAGGTCAGGTTCGATGGGCCGCGCGTCAGGCGGATGATCGCGCCCTTCACCTGGCCGTACATGAGCTTGGCGCCGGCCACGTCCGCCTTGCCGGTGCCGTCCGCCCGCAGGAAGGTGCAATGGACGGCGGTGAGCTCGCCGTGGATGTTCCGCATGGCGGCGACGATGGCCGGGAATTTCGGTCCCGGTTCCACCTTGGTCTTGACGCCGCCTTCTTCGGTCTTCCACTTGGCGCCCTTCCACCATTCGAGCGACGGCGCGAAGCGCACATCCTGCTCGGGGAACTTCAAGGCGCGGTAGGCGATGCCGCGCGCGGCCAGATAATCCTCGGCGACGGTGCCGAGGATCGAGGGCTCCGCCCGCCGGAACATATCGTTCGCGATGCGCCGCTTGCGGGCGAGCTTGGCGCTGTCCGCCTTCTGCGTCTCGCAGGCTTTCGTCCGCGCGGTCGCCTTGGCTTGCCGGAGCAAGGCCGGGTCCATGTCGCGGATGCCGAACAGATCTTCCAGCCAGCGCAGCGCGAAGGCGCGGTCGCGGCGGTGCACATAGGCGACCAGGTCGATGACGTCGCCCTTCTCGCCCTCGCGGGCGTACTCGATGAAGCCGCCGCACGCGGCGCCCCGCGTCCAGATGACGAAGCTCCCCGGCGTCTTGTCGTCGCGCGTCGGGTTCAGCGGCGTGAACACCGGGTAGGTGATGGCCTGGCCGGGAAACAGCGCGCCCAACACCTCGCCGATGCGCGCTTGCGCCATTTCACGAAGCTGCCGGGGGCCGACGCGGTTGCTCATGCTACGCCTCGTCGTTCTCGACGAAACACCAGGCCGGCATGGTGACGATGATGGCGCCCGCGCCTGCTTCGTGCTTGCAAGGCGTGGCTTTCTGCGCTCCGTCGGGGGCGAACAGCGTCTCGCCGAGATAGAAGATCGCCGAGCCCTTCAGCACCCGAGGCGAGAACGCGCCGCCGGCCACCTTTGATAGTCTCAGCTTCCCCGCCTGGTCGCCCCCCCCCACGGCGAGCGCATAACAATCTGAGGGCTTGCCGATCGCGTCGAGAATGTCTACGGGCACGGTCAACCGCACAACGACGGCGGAACTCTTGCGCTCTTGCGCGCTCATCTTGACGGCCTTGACATTGGCGCGCGCTGGTGCGGCGAGATTTGTGAAGCTCATCCTGTCCTCCTGACAGTCTGGGGCACGCCCGCGCGTCTCAAGTAGGCGAATAGCCGGTAGACGCGCGGCGCAAGATTAGATGTTGCGGATGCGTTGGCGGCCGGCCGTCGTCGGGTAGAGGCGCGACGTCGCGCCTTGGCGCTGTGTCGTGGCGTAGCCCTGTTGCACCAGCCAATTGGCAAGCGGCGCCTCTTTGTCGCCGATGACCATCTGCCCTTTGGCGACCGTCCGTTGTAGCAAGTCGAGGGCCGCCGCCTCGTCGACATTTGATGTTGCGCTACCGGCCTCTGGCCTGCTTGAGCGCGCTAGTGCTGCCGTCGTCTTCGCGACGCGCGGTTTCTTCGACGCTCGGCTTGAGCGCGCGCGGGTCTTCGTGGCCTTCGCCTTCTTTGCGGTCTTGGTCGCTTTCTTCGCTGTCTTTGCCATTTTAGCCTCTCCTTCGTGTTGCGCTCCGGCGGTCTCAAGCAGGCGAATAGCCGGTAGACCGCCGGAGCAAATCAATGCGGCAGTCCAGGGAGAATGAGTTTCGATTGCGGGGCGAGCCGCTTCTCGACGTCCTTCATCACCAGCAATAGGAACCTCTCCAGCGTGGCTTGCGGCGAGCCGAGGCGGGCGCCGCAGGTCTGCACGGCCTGGTGCGTGATGTTGCCGGCGACCGCGCGCAACGCCGTTGCGGTCAAGAGCGGATCGGTGCCCTTGTCCCGCTCCGCCTCCAGCACGTCGATCAGCGGTGGGATGAGCGCGAGCATGGCCCGCGCTTGCACGCCTTCGTGATTGGGCTTGTTTTTGATGCGCTCAAGCTGAACCTTGAACTCGTCGAACTCGTTGCGCAGCGGGTGACGCATCGTGCCCATTAGGCGGCCTCCCTTTGCTTCACCTTCGTCGCGATCGCTTCGATCATCCGGTCGACGAACGGGTCGTCGCGCATGTCTTCCACTTGGCGGATGACATAGAGCGCGCCGGCGCGTTTCAAGCCTGCCGCCGCGGCGCATTGATATTGCCGGTAGTCGAGTTCGCAATTGAGGACGTAGAGCGCGATCTGCCGCGCCAAGGTCAAGAGCCGCTCTTGCGGGCTGGCGATGCAGCCCCGTTGCGCCGGCCGCGCCGGGACCAGCGTCACGTCCAGGCGCATCACGGCGCACGCCGCCACCAGGCACGCCCGATAGGCGCGTGTCACGTCGGCAAAGCTGGCGCGCTTTGGGTCCTGCGACACGCCGGCATAGTCTTCCAGGTCCGTCTGCGCGGCCATCGGCGTAGGCGACGGCTTGCGGCGAAACTGCGTGCGCTCCCGGCCGCGCTGGTATGCGGGGCTGTTCCGCCGCTGCTCGTAATCGCAGATGCGATCGCGCGCGGCGCGGGACTTGAGAAACCACTCCTGCGTCACCATCGGTCGAAGCTCCCCGAGGCCGGTAGCGCATCTTTTTTGGAAGAGCGCCCCACCGCTGACTGTTTGCGGCGAGACCGCGGTGGGGCTACGGCGGCGTCGGTTGTGCGAGGGGTCGCGTTGACGTCGGCCGCCGAATTCGTGTCAGGCTTGAGAAACTCGCTTGGGTCGCGGTCCATGAAGGCGCAGAGCCGCTTGAAGTTGAGTTCCGCCACGCGCTGGCCGCAGCGACCGCGCCGCACGGCGCCGACCGAACAGCGCGCCGCCTTGGCGACCGTTTCGTCCGCGTCCTCGAAGCCGACCATGCAAATCCGCAAGGCGACGCCGAAGCTCTCCCAATGCTCCATGTCGAGGGGCTGGCTCATGTGCGGAGCCCGCCCGGCGCAAACTTGCTGTCGTCGGGCATCCGCGCGACATGCTCCGCGAGCGGCGGCATGGCCGCCACAACGCCCTTGAAGTCTTGGGCACGCTGCGCCGCCTCGCGCTTCTGGATCTCGCGCTCCAAGCACCAGCGCGCCTTCTTGAGATCTTCGAGCGCGTCGCCTTTGCGTCCGGCACGGAGCACATATTTGACGACGCAGCCGAGCCAATAGCCGAGACTGAAATCGTCGATGACGTCGGCGGCTTCGATGCCGTTCGCGCCTTGATAGTGCGCGGGGTGATTGACGGCGTCGCTCATGAGCCCCCCTAATCCTTCATCCACCAAAACGACGGTTGCGCCTCTGGCGCCTCCGGTCTCTCCGTCGCCGCTTGCCGCGGCAACGCGTCGGCGCAATGAGCGTGCGCCGCGCCGAGCAAGTCGAACGCGCGCGGACTTTGTGGATTGCGGTGAACGGCTTTCGCTGCGCCCACTAAAATCTGGATGTCATCGGGAAGCGCCGCCCCCGTCTCGAGACCGAGCACTGAGACTTCGCGTGCCCGCTCGCGCAATTGCTCAATGAGCGGTGTCGGCGCATCGGCCCGCTGCCCGGCCACCTGATAGGCCGTGCACATCAGCCGGCGGGTCGCGTCGCGGAGCATCGGGCTCATGGCCGCGCCTCCTCGGCCTCGGCCGTCTTGCCCTTGACGCGGGCGGACAGCTTTTTGAGCATCGCCGCGTCGAGTTCGTCGAGCGCCTCCTCCAACGGGTCCAGCGTGTTGTCGAGGTTGCCGAGCTGCGGCGAGACTTGCCGCTTTTTCCAGCGGCGCAAATTGACCGGGTAGATCGGCTTGCCGTCGCGCTTCTTCACCATGGCGCACAACTTGCGGAGGCTCAGGCGGTGGTCCCGCGCTCGACTTTCGATCCGCGTTATGCGATCAAGGTGGTCCATTAATGTGCCGAGTTAAGGTGATTTGCGCACCGGCACAACTCTTTTCTTCTACATGTTGGGGGTAAGTGGCGTGTTGCATACTGGAACATCCTCTCAGGGACGATTCGGTATGCCGCCACGCGATGACATTGACGCGCTTCAAGGTCTGGTCAGCACATTCATAAAAAAGGTTCGGCAGGTGCGGGGTTGGTCTCAGAACCAAACCGCCCAAAAGGCTGAAGTGTCGAAGACCACCATTGGGCGCAATGAAAACCCGCCGGACGATTACCGCTACGTCATGTCGACCACGAGCCTGCGGAAGCTCTCCAAGGCGAGCGGCATTCCCTTGCCGCAAGACCTTCTCGACGTGCTGAACGGGAGCGGCGGCCCCATGGGGTTCGCCGAAGAAGTCAACCAGCTTTTCGATGACGCAGTCCCGCCCGAGCTTGAGATCGAAACCGCCGATCAAAGCGTGTGGGAAATCCAAGGCCGCGGCCTGGAAATGCTAGGCTACATGCCTGGCGACATGGTCAAGGTCGACCGCACCGTGGCGGCGCGCGCGGGCGATGCGGTCTGCGCGCAGATCGTCGACGAAATGCGCGGCACCGCCGAGACCGTGTTCCGGGCCTGGCGCCCGCCTTATCTGGTGACGGAGACCTGGGATCCTGCCGCCAAGCGCGACCCGCTCGCCATCAACCCGGACAACATCGTCGGCCCCGTGGTGCTGGCCTTGCGCGTCCGCAAAGGCTCTTGAGACGCTAGCCGAAGACCAAGACCGCAAGCAGCGACACCGCCACCAGACCGAACGGCCAGAGCGCCACGCCGAGCGCGAGCCTCAAGGCCTCGTCATAGCGCCGGAGCGGCTTCATCGGGCGGCCGTGCGCGGCATAGAGCACCCCTTCTGCAAGGCGAGCTGCCCGAGATAGTTCTGGCGCGCCTGCAAGGCCGCCGCCTCCTTGGAGGCCGCGCCCTGCCAGTCCATGCCGAACCACAAGACGGGGATGACCAGCCCGGCGGCGCCGGCCGCCACGTTCTGCGCCACCTTCCAACCCTTCTCCTTGGCGAGGCGCTCGACCTTGGCGTTGTTGGCGGCGACTTCGGCGCGGATCTGCATGCACGACATATTCGCGTCGTGGGCCTGCACCACGTCGACCGGGTCCGGCTCGCGCCCGGCGCACGCACCGAGCAACCCCGCGAAAGCAACCAGCATGACGTAAGCGCGCATGGCTCAACCCCCACGCTGACACCATGCCGCAATCTGCTAAGTGTTTCACGGGAAACAAAATATACCGCTTTCGGCACATTAATGTGCCACTCTGTTGCATTTGTGGGCGAAGCAGCTTACGTTCGTCGTTGCACACAGAACGCAACTGACGGGGGCGGGCGCCGATGTCCAAGACCACTCCTAACCCTAGCGCAACGGTGACCGTCCCCTCCTTTTTCTCCGACGGCCTCGGCAACGATGTGCGCCCGTCAGCCGTGCTCCGCGCGCGGCGCGAGCGCGGCGAGCCTCTCGCCGAGATCGTCGACGACGCCCGACACAATCTCGCGCTGATCGCCGAGGTTTCCGATCAGCTCGTCGATGAGGCGAAAGCCCTGCTCGAACTTTACGAGCAGGGCCAAGCGGACGTCGCGCGCATCGGCCAGCTTGGCGACTGTCTCGGAACACCCGAGACGCCGGTCGCGGCCCAGCGGCACGGCGCACGCGCAAGCCTCAAAGGCACACCCTCATGACCAAGACGCCGTTTCGCAAGATCGACGGCAAGGAGATCCGTTGGACGGACGCGACCGGCGTTGTGCATATCGTCGAAGGCGCCGACGTTCACTCAGACGTCCGTCTTCTCTGGACGCTCTGTTTGCGCGACGTGCCGGCCAACACGGTATGGCTGCTAGAGCCTGGCGACGCTCACGAAGTCTGCGCCATCTGTCAGCAAAGAGCTAGCCTTCCTCCCGAGGCCAGCAATGCGGCGGACAGCATCCCCCGTCCGTCGAGCGCGGCGATGGGCGCCGCGCCACCTGAGCCGGCCGCCGTGCCACAATCCGGCGGCCGGCCTCTTTCTTCAAAGGAGAACGGCGTATGACGCCGCAAAGCCTCTACATGGCACGCGCTGATCGCAGAGTGTTTGTGCTCTACACGTCGCTCTGGCCGACCCACAGCACGGCCGCGCTATCGACGTCCAAGCCACAAGAGTTGTCCCTGCGGCTGGATCTCATGAACCACTCGCCGACAGGGTTCAGTTGGGGCTACGGCGGATCGGGTCCAGCACAACTTGCGCTCGCCCTTTGCGCGGACGTCCTCAAAGACGATCGGCGGGCGCTCGACATCTATCAGGACTTCAAGCGGCTTTTCGTTGCGCTTCTTGACGGGCATTCGGAGTGGGCCGCGAGCCACACGGCACTACGCGCGATCATGACGCCACTGCTGGTTCGGGAAGCCGCATGACGTCGCAAGCGAAACTCCCCCGCGGGCAGCGGCTCGCTTTGAAGCGTCTCGCCAAGGATCCTCTGGAGAGAAACCGCGCGGGATGGGGCAGCTTCCCTTACGTGAGCGGCAATTCGGTGCGCGCCCTCGCGCGCGGCGGGCTTGCCAAGCTCGACAGCCGCGGACGCCGCGCCGAGATCACACCGCGCGGCCGCGCGGTGCTGGAGAGCCTATGACCCGTCCGCTCACCTTGGAAGAAACGGCGTGCGAGATCGGCCGCTCCGCCGATTGGTTCGGCCGCAATTGGAAGCGGCTCGTCGCCGAGCAGGATTTCCCCCCGCCCATCCTCAAGGTGCGCCGGCATTACGGTTGGGCGCCCGAGCATGTGCAGGCGTGGAAAGACCGCAATCTACCGGAGAGCCTGAAGGCGCGCGTCGTGGAGATCCGCGGAGAGACGCCGTCGATCGAGCAGGACCAGGACAACGCCGTCGCCGAGCAGCGCAAGGAGATACACGAGCGCCTCGGGATTGCATCATGAGGATGCGACGCGCACCCAATGGTGGGTGCGGCGCAAGGGCGGAGAGGTTTCAACCCTGTCGCGGGCTGTGCGCCCTCTCCGCCCGTTGGGTTTTTCAAGGGAGTAACACAATGAGCGACTGGACGATGCCCGATTGGATGGAGCCCTACATTGACCAGATGATCCACGCGTCCGATCAAGAGGAACTGGAACGCCTCTACAACGACAAGACCAGCGTCGAAGTGAACGCCCCACTCGCCCTAATCTCCTGCGCCGTCGCTGCTCAAGTGGGGCTGTTATATCGTCTCCACACTCATGGGCTTCTCCCTATTGGCTTTGCCCGAACGCGCCCAATTGGGGATAACGACGTTGACACACCAGCTTCTCGCGGCTGATCCTTCCCCGCGCCGCTCAAGTAGCGCGAAGCGCGGTAGCGCGCGGGAAAACCAGATGGCACGCAAGCGAAAGACCACAAAGCGATACAGCAA
>JGI12316J15309_10007374_pt1 | contig 19741 bp, 17 predicted proteins | sample MarCyaLeptolynsp_FD_15309 | JGI IMG/M metagenome (IMG submission 15309) | reverse complement strand
ACCATGCTCAACCACAACAAACGGTCGATCGAGCTGAATTCCAAGAACGAGACCGGCAAGGAAGTCCTGACCCGGCTCATTGAGACCTGCGATGTGCTGGTGGAAAATTTTGCGCCCGGCGCGCTTGATCGCATGGGATTTTCCTGGGAACGCATTCAGGAAATCAACCCGCGTATCATCATGGCGTCGATCAAGGGGTTCGGTCCGGGCAAATACGAAGACTGCAAGGTCTACGAAAACGTTGCACAATGTGCCGGCGGTTCCGCGTCCACAACCGGTTTCCTGGATGGCCCGCCGCTTGTGACCGGCGCACAGATCGGCGATTCGGGAACCGGCTTGCACCTGTGCCTCGGCATCGTGACCGCCCTGTTCCAGCGCGAAAAGTCCGGGCGCGGACAAAAGGTGTCTTGCGCCATGCAGGACGGCGTCCTCAATCTGGCCCGGGTGAAGCTGCGCGACCAGCAACGGCTGGAAGCGGGACCGTTGAAGGAGTATTCGCAGTTCGGTGAGGGCATTCCGTTCGGCGCGGCGACGCCGCGGGCCGGCAACGATTCCGGTGGCGGCCAGCCCGGCAGGATCCTCAAATGCAAGGGCTGGGAACAGGATCCAAACGCCTACACCTATTTCATCATCCAGGCGGCGGTCTGGGAAAAGGTCTGCGACGTCATCGGCGAACCGGAATGGAAAACCCGAGAAGGCTACGCCAAGCCACCGGAACGGCTGGACAAGCTCAACGATATCTTCGCCAGGATTGAAGAGTGGACCATGACCAAGACCAAGTTCGAGGTCATGGACATTTGCAACCCGCTCGACATTCCCGTCGGTCCGATCCTTTCCATGAAGGAAATCTCCGAAGACGAGGGGCTGTTTGCAACCGGGACCATGGTCAAGGTCGATCACCCGGAGCGCGGCGAATACCTGAGTGTCGGCTGCCCCATCAAACTGTCGGACAGTGAAGTGGAGGTCGTTCGGTCGCCGCTGCTTGGTGAACATACTTCGGAAATTTTGAGCGACGTCCTCGGTTATTCGGGCGAGGACCTGGAACGGGTGATCGGTTCCGGCGCCGTTGGTGAAGTCAAGGCGCAGGCCGCTGAATGACAAGGTCCAGGCGGATCCGGTTGCGCGGGAGGAAAAAATGAAACTGATCGTTATGGGCCAGCAGGCCTTCGGCAAGGATGTGCTGGCGAAATTGCTGGATACCGGCACGGATGAAGTGGTCGCGGTTTATTGCGAACCGGATCGGGACGGCAAGCCCGTCGATCCGATCAAGGAGTTTGCACTGGAAAAAGGCCTGCCGGTTTATCAGCCGGCGCATTTCAAGGACGCCGCGACCATCGACGAACTGGCGTCTTTGGGCGCCGATCTGATGATCATGGCGTTTGTGAACGTGTTTGTACCGGAAGCGGCACGGGATACGCCGAAACAGGGATCGATCTGCTTCCACCCTTCGCTGTTGCCGCTGCATCGCGGGCCGTCCGCTGTGAACTGGCCGATAATCATGGGCAGCACAAAGTCCGGTTTTTCCTGGTTTTATCCGACCGACGGGCTGGACGAGGGCGACGTGCTCCTGATGTGGGAATGCCCGATCGAACCGGACGATACGGTTATCAATCTCTACTTCAAGAAGATCTATCCGGCGGCCGTCGACTCCGTACTGGAGGTCTGCGACCTGTTCCGGTCCGGAAATCCGCCGCACATTGTCCAGGATGAGGCGCTTGCCACCTATGAGCGGCGCTGTGTCAAGAAACATGCCCGCATTGACTGGAACAAACCGGTCGGCCAGGTCTACAACCTCATTCGCGGCACCAATCCAGCCCCCGGTGCATGGACCACCTTCAAGGGTGAGGAACTCGGCATCTTCGACAGTGTCCGCGCCGACGGCGACGGCGTGTCGAGCAAGGTCATTGCGATCTCCGACGATGGGATCACCATTCAGGCCATTGGCGGACGGGTTCTGGTGAAGCGCGTTAAGCCTGCCGGTGGCGGCAAGCAGCCGGCCAGCGAATGGGCTGCCTCCAGCGGTATAGCCGTCGGTGATGTGCTCGGATCATAAGACAGACAACAGGACAGCTCAGATGAGTTTCAAGACAGATATCGAAATTGCCCGCGAAGCCAACAAACAGAAGATCCAGGACATCGGCGCCAAGCTCGGTATCGGCGGGGACGATCTGGTTCCTTACGGCCACGACAAGGCAAAGGTCAGCGCTGATTTCATCAGAGCCCAGTCAAGCAAGGCCGACGGCAAGCTGATTCTGGTAACGGCGATCAATCCAACGCCCGCGGGTGAGGGCAAGACGACAACAACCGTCGGACTGGGCGACGGTCTGAACGCGATCGGGAAGAAAGCCGCGATCTGCATTCGCGAGGCATCGCTTGGTCCGTGTTTTGGCATGAAAGGCGGTGCCGCGGGTGGCGGCTATGCCCAGGTTGTGCCGATGGAGGAAATGAACCTTCACTTTACCGGCGATTTTCACGCGATTACCTCGGCCCACAATCTGCTGTCGGCGATGATCGACAACCATATTTATTGGGGTAATGCGCTTGAGATCGACACCCGCCGCGTCGTCTGGAGACGGGTGCTGGACATGAATGACCGGGCGTTGCGCGACGTCGTGACGTCGCTTGGCGGCGTCGCCAACGGCTTCCCGCGCCAGGCCGGTTTTGACATTACTGTCGCTTCCGAAGTGATGGCGATCCTTTGCCTGGCCAGCGATCTGGATGATCTGCAGCGGCGTCTCGGCGACATCATCGTTGCCTATACACGCGAGCGCAAACCGATCACCTGTCGCGAGATCAAGGCCGACGGTGCCATGACGGTGTTGTTGAAGGACGCGATGCAGCCGAACCTGGTGCAGACGCTGGAAAACAATCCGGCCTTTGTCCACGGCGGTCCGTTTGCCAATATCGCTCATGGCTGCAACTCGGTCGTCGCGACCAAGACCGCCTTGAAACTGGCGGATTATGTGGTGACCGAAGCCGGATTCGGTGCCGATCTCGGCGCCGAGAAGTTCATGAACATCAAGTGCCGCAAGGCCGGTATCGCACCGTCGGCGATCGTCATCGTCGCGACCATTCGCGCCATGAAGATGAACGGCGGCGTGGCCAAGCAGGATCTCGGCGCGGAGAACGTTCAGGCTGTGAAAGACGGCTGCGCAAACCTTGGCCGCCATATCGAAAACATCAAATCCTTCGGTGTTCCCGCCGTCGTCGCCATCAATCATTTCCACGGCGACAGCGAAGCCGAAATCGAGGCCTGCAAGGATTATGTGAAGGCACAAGGGTCCGAGGCGATCCTGTGCAAGCACTGGGCTAGCGGCTCCAGGGGCATTGAAGAGCTGGCGACCCGCATTGCCGAAATCGCCGACGGCGATACGGCGGATTTCCGGACGCTCTATCCCGACGACATGTCGTTGATGGACAAGATCGAAACGATCGCGAAAAAGATCTATCGGGCCGAGGAAGTCCAGGCCGACAAGAAGATCCGCGATCAGCTGAAACAGTGGGAAGAGCAGGGCTTCCGGAATCTCCCGGTCTGCATGGCGAAAACCCAGTATTCGTTCAGCACTGACCCCAATCAGCGTGGCGCCCCCACGGGCCATGCCCTGCCGATCCGGGAAGTGAGATTGTCCGCAGGTGCAGGGTTCGTGGTCGCCGTCTGCGGTGAAATCATGACCATGCCGGGCCTGCCGCGGGTTCCGTCGGCTGAAAGTATCATGCTCAACGATGACGGCTTGATTGAAGGTCTCTTTTAGAGGAGCAACGATGTGATCCGCAAAATCCTGGTTCCGGTGCGAGGCGATGGCAAGGGCGACAACGTCCTGACCCATGCCGCTGCACTGGCGCGAAGGTTCAAGGCGCATGTGGCGATTACCCATTGCCGGGCGCGACCGGAAGACCTTTTGCCCTATGGCGTGCCGATCCCGGGATTCCTGAAAAAGCAGCTCCTTGATCACGCGGCAGGCGTTGCCGATCAGGAGGAGCTTGGGCTGCAAGCTGAGGTCCGGGCGCTTGCCGAAACATTGCAGCTGGACCTGGCCGGCGATTCCGCGACTGATACGGCGACGGCGTCCTGGGTGGAGGAAGCCGGGCGTCAGGTTGATGTCATCAAGCGCCACGGCCGGCTTGCCGATCTGATTTGTGTTGCCAAGCCGGATGTGGATCGAAATCTGGGATCCAACACTCTGAAAGCCGCCCTGTTCAACACCGGCCGGCCCGTCATGATGTGTCCGACCGCGGACGCCGTTCCCGACAATCTGGGAGAACATGTCACGATTGCCTGGAACGGGTCGCATGAGGCGTCTCGGGCCGTGGCGCTGACCCTTGGGCTGACCGAGAGCGCCAAGGCTGTCACCGTGCTGACCGCGGGCAGGGAAGTGCACGGTGCCAGCACCGACGATCTCCTGGAATATCTGCGGATGCGCGGGATCAGTGCGGATGTCAAACGCTTCACTGTCAAAAACAATCTCGGCAAGGAGTTGCTCGAGCACACCAGAGATGCCGGTGCCAGTGTTCTGATCATGGGAGCATATGGCGACAGCCACGAGAAGGAGACTGTTTTTGGAGGAAACACACAATCGGTCGTCGACAATGCTTTGATGCCCGTTGTGTTTGTCCACTGAAGAATAATCCGTTTAAATATCAATGGTGATTGTTGGGGAGGAAATTATAAGAAGTTGCAAATTGTATCTGGAAGTTGAAGGATAAACAAAGGCAATCATCAATGTGATTGCGCAGCCAAATGGGAGGATCCAAAATGGCAATTTCGAAACGACTTCTACTCGGGCTTATTGGCGCGTCGGCCATGAGCACGGCACTCTTCGGCGGATTGTCGGTTGACAAGGCGCTCGCGTTCGAACCCGACAAGCCGATCAATTTCATCATTATGGCCGGTAAGGGCGGTGGCGCCGACAAGATGGCGCGTCTGATGCAGGCGATCATCGAAAAGGAAAAGATGTCCCCGCGCCCGCTTGTGCCGACCAACAAGTCCGGCGGCTCCGGCGCTGAGGCGCTGGTTGCTGCCAAGGGCTCCGGCGATCCGGATCACACGATCATGGTGACCCTGAACTCCTTCTTCACCACACCGTTGCGCCAGCCAGGTCTGGAAGTCGACATCATGGATTTCGCACCGGTCGGACGTATGGCCGAGGATACTTTCCTGCTTTGGGTGCACAAGGATTCCGGTCTCAAGACATTCGAGGAGTTTCTTGAAAAGGCCAAGTCCGACGGCAACAAGTGGGTGATGGGGGGAACCGGCAAGAACTCCGAGGACAACATCATTACCGACTATCTGAACAACCAGTATGGCCTGACCATGAAATACATCCCCTACAAGGGCGGTGGTGCAGTGGCCAAACAGGTTGCCGGCAAGCAGTTGAACTCATCTGTCAACAACCCGTCCGAAGCGCTTGGATTCTTTGAATCCGGGGACATGGTTCCCTTGGTAGCGTTTACCGACGAGCGTCTGCCGATGTTCCCCGATGTGCCGACATTGAAAGAAAAGGGCGGAGATTTCTCATACTTCATGCAGCGGGCCGTTGTCGGTGCGCCGGGCATGTCGGATGAAGCGGCAAACTATTACACCGGCCTGTTCGACAAGGTGTACAAGTCCGCCGATTGGCAGAAGTACAAGAAGGACAAGTCCCTGATGGGTGACTTCATGTCAGGTGCCGATCTCAAAACCTATTGGGGGACGCAGCGCGACCGCCACCAGAAGATTCTGAAAGCTTCCGGCGCAATAAAGTAAACCATGACACCTCGCGCATCGTGGCGGCCGTGCCCGCCACGATGTGCATCCAGAAACGCAGGATCCCGCCGGTCCAGAACCGTGCGAGTAAATCCTTGCGCGAAAAATCTACGACAAACACAAGGCGACGATTGGAATGTGCGTGATGCTTCGGTGGTTGGGGAGTTCCTGAAATATGCGCAGAGCTGAAATCGTCACAGCGATTATCCTGGGATTGTGTTCCCTGGCTCTCATGTGGAAGAGCGGTGAGCCGCCGGCCTGGAACCCGGATGTTCCGCGGTTCGCCAATATCGGCATGATCGAGGGCGAAGGGCCGGGAAGCGGATTTTGGCCGTTCTGGCTGTCCTTCGTTATGCTGATCTGTTGTATCTGGATCGGGGTGAACTGGTATCGGCGCACCTCGCCGCCATCGCAGTCCGACGAGCCGTTTCTCGATGGCTACGGCAAGAAGATGCTGTTGCAGGTCGGAGGCGGTCTGTTCGGGTTCCTGATCCTGATTCATCTCGCCGGATTTTACGGCGGCATGATGGTTTTCCTGCTCTACTACATCCGTTTTCTGGGCAGGCATTCCTGGGGCCAGACCCTCGCAATATCCATCGGCATGCCGATCGTGAGCTTCTTCTTCTTCGATATCGCGATGCGGATCGTCTTGCCGAAGGGATATCTCGAACCCCTGTTTATCCCGCTCTACGACATCTTCCTTTGATGCGAATAGACTGAACGGAACCTATCATGGACGTCTTGGCCTCCCTTCTTTCCGGTATCTTTGTCGCGCTTGAGCCCGTCAATCTCGGTCTCGCGATGATCGGCGTCATCGTCGGCCTTTTCGTCGGGGCCATGCCGGGCCTCGGATCGGTGAACGGTGTCGCCATCCTCCTGCCTTTCACATTCGTCATTCAGCAATATACCGGCGGTGCGACGTCGCCGATGATCTTCCTCGCCGCAATCTATTACGGCGCCATGTACGGAGGTGCGATATCGTCCATTACGCTTGGCATCCCCGGAGCCTCGACCGCGGTTGCGACCACCTTTGACGGGCGCCCGATGGCGCTGGCGGGAAAGGCCCATATCGCGCTGGTGATCGCGGCACTTGCCTCTTTTGTCGGCGGCACGATCTCCAACGTCCTGTTCACCGCATTCGCGCCGCTTCTGGCCTCCGTGGCCCTGTCGTTTGGCGATCCGGAAGTCTTCGCGCTCATGTTGCTGGCATTCGCGACCTTTGTCGGTCTGGGGGGCGACGACATTCCAAAAACGATCTTTTCGATCTGTGTGGGGCTGGTGCTGGCAACAGTCGGTTTCGATATCGTTTCCGGCGAACCGCGGCTGATCTTCTTCGACATTACCGGATTTTCCCATGGGATCCGTTTCCTGGTTCTTGCGATCGGCGTCTACGGCATCGGCGAGATGATATGGACCATCAACACGTCGCGTTACGGCAGCACGATGAGCAAGGTTGATATCAGTCCGAGCAACATCATCGCCGCCATTCGCAATTTCGCGGAAGCCTGGAAGGGGACGGCGATCGGTTCGGCACTCGGGTTTTTTGTCGGAATACTGCCCGCCGCCGGTGCGACCCCGGGCTCTTTGATGTCTTACGGCGTGACCAAGATGGTATCGAAAGATCCCGAATCCTTCGGCAAGGGTGCCCCTGACGGCGTTGCCGCGCCGGAAGCCGCGAACAATTCCGCCTCCACCGGCGCCATGCTGCCGATGATGACGCTCGGAATTCCAGGGTCTCCGACCACCGCCGTGCTTTTGGCCGGAATGGTTATCTGGGGTCTGCAGCCTGGGCCGCTTCTGTTCACCAATCAGCCGGACTTCGTCTGGCCGCTGATCGGCTCTTTCTACATCTCCAACGTGATCGCGGTTCTGGTGAATCTGGCCTTCATTCCGGTGTTTTTGTGGATGCTGCGCATGCCGTTCACCATTTTGGCGCCGTTGATCTTCGTTCTGTCGCTTGTCGGCACGTTTGCCGCCTATCAGGATATGTTCGATGTCTGGCTGATGGTGATCGTGGGCGTCGCAGCGTTTTTCCTGCGCATTCTCGATTATCCGGTGGCGCCGGCGGTGCTGGCGATTGTGCTCGGGCCGATCGCCGAGCCAAAACTTCGCCAGTCGCTGCTGTTCTCCGACGGTGATTTCAGCATCTTCTTCACCCGTCCGATTGCCGGGCCGATCACGATAATCGCCCTGTTCCTTATCTTCCTGCCGCTGTTGCGGATTATTCGGAACAAACTGCGCGGTCCAAAACCGGAGACAAGCTGAGGAGGGCGGTTTCGCCTCACAAAGATCATGAACCCAGCACGGGAAAAGGTGGAAGAACGGGCAGGGCACCATCCCTGGGATCCCGGGCTGAGTTCCACGATCCCGCGTGAGGTTCTGCCGCTTTCCACCATGTTTTCCGCCGACAATGTCGAAACCGGATTTGCAGCGGCGCATGAACTCGCCGATTTCAGTGGACTGTCGCCGTTCGAAATTGTCGTTTTTCGTCCGGAACGCCTGCTCGTGCACGAACTGCTGGTGCGGGTAACCACTGACCTGTCTGTTCCCGATGGCCCTGAATATGAAGAACTCGGGATCAATTTGCGGACGATGGTCGGGCGGATTTACGACCACTACGTCCGTCCGGAACTGGAATCTCTTGAGGCATTGCATGAAGCTGTCAGGGAGGAGGCGACATCGCTGGTCGCGACCGAACTGGCGGTTCTCAGGGGACCGGGCAAACGCAGGACGAAACCGGACAACGGGGAGGGACAATCGTTCCTCAAGCGATTGTTCGGGACGTTTTCGAAACCGGAACCGGAGCGGGCAAGAAGTTTTGAAGAAAAGCTGGCGGACCTTTCGACCCGAGGCAATCCTGACCCGACTTCGCTCCAGGAAGCTTGCTGCACGTCCCTCCTGAAAGTCGTGCGGTCCGTCGTCAATCACCGCGGTCGGCTGGTTGGAGACGACGACATCCTTGTCCGCCTTGCCGTTGGTCTGGTCCTGAATGGCTGGAGCGCGGACCGGCTTGGCGAAGCAATTGCGCCTTTGTTCAAAAGGGCCGTCGATGCGGAAGGCTATAGAGTCCTTCCGGCACAGGAAAAACCCGTGATCATGAACGTGAAGGGGGCTTCGGCGTCCGGCAAGAGCACCATCCGTCCCAAGCAACGGGAACTGGCGGAACGGATCGGGATTCCCTGGGAGGATTTCGCGCTGATCAGTCCGGACTACTGGCGCAAATATCAGCTGGATTATGAATCGCTGGGTCCGGTTGCCAAGTATGGTGCGATGCTCACCGGTCATGAACTCGAAATCATCGACAAGAAGCTCGATCGCTATATGGCGAAAAAAGCCAAGGCGGGTGCGATGCCGCATTTGCTGATCGACCGGTTCCGGTTCGACAGCTTCAACATCGGTGATGGGCAGACCAGTCAGCTTCTGACCCGTTTTGGCGATACGGTGTTCATGTATTTCATGATCACTCCGCCGGCCGAAACCGTTGAGAGGGCCTACAAACGAGGTTTGACGACCGGCCGCTACAAGGCCGTGGACGATCTTCTGCATCACAATGTGGAGGCGTATACCGGAATGCCGGCGCTGTTCCTGTCTTGGGCCCTGTCAAAAAAGCGCGTGCATTATGAGTTTCTCGACAACAGCGTTGCCCTCAACGAGCCTCCGAAAACTGTAGCCTTCGGCTGGAACGGCAGTATGGTCGTTCTGGATATCGGCAAGCTTCTCGATATCGAGCGCTATCGCAAAGTGCAGGTCGACGCGACGAAACCGGAGGAGATCTTTGCCGTCGGCGACATGGCGGCTGATTTGAACATCGGATTTCTGAAACAATGCGCCCAGAGGATCCGGACCATTCGTTTCGCCGACCAACGCAACGGCCGGGTGTACGGTCAGATAACGGACGGCAAGTGGGACTGCTGCGATGTCGACTATGTCGAACGCAATATCGACGACCCGGATGCGCTGGCGGGACTGGCATCGCTTGGGTGGAAGGGTGCGGAGGCAGGTGATGTCCCGCACCAGAAAGAGAAAAGGCTCGAACCCACAGAGTCACGGACACTGGGTCAATGGGGTCGAATGCAAAAGAAAAACGACGCGCGGACGCCTGAACAATAGGGGCCAACCCTCAATCCGGCGGCTTTGTTCGCACAGGGGTCCAGCCGGGCGGTCTTACAAGGAAGGCAAGCGCTTCGCCGATGCTTCTCGCGCGAACCATACTGGCCCCCAATCGCACAAAGCCGTGAAAAAACACGGTCAGCGGATTGATGCTGTCGATGGGGTCCACCAGACCGTAGGTCACACTATCTGTTTCCTCCGCGAACGTCCCGAACATCCGGTCCCAGACAATGAAAATGCCGGCGTAATTCTTGTCGAGATAGGCCGGGTTGGATCCGTGATGCACCCGGTGGTGCGAAGGTGTGTTCATGACGGCTTCGACCGGGCGCGGTAATTTTCCGACCGTCTCGGTATGCAACAAGGTCTGGTAGACTTGGACCACGACTTCGGCGAAGAAGACCAGAAAGGGATGAAATCCGATCAAAAGCAGCGGTGCGTGAAAAAAGAACGGCACGATGCCGTCAAGCGGGCCGAACCGGTAGGCAACTGAAATATTGAAATACGGTGATGAATGGTGAACCGTATGCGTCGCCCATCCGATGCCCACCCGGTGCATGAACCGGTGTTCCCAATAATAGATGAAGTCTGCGAGCACGATGGCCAGAACGATCGACCAGACCGTTATCGGCACTGTCCAGACCCGATATGTCTCGTAGATGAAGAAGAAGGCCGCGAGATAGGCGGCACCGATCACGAAGGTGATGCCGATGAACAGGGCCAGCGTCACGTAGTTGGTCACTGCGTCGCCGATCAGATTCCAGGTCAGGCGCCGCTTCAAACCATAGCGAACCAGTTCGAAGGCGAGGAAACCGAGCGCGACAAGGAAAAACCAGTCGTTGATCAGTTCTTCCCAGAAATAGAGCGTATAGGCATGATAGGTCTGCGTGAGGAAATCCATTTCACCCTGCCTGTTTCCGGGGCCGAACCCGCGTGAGACCGACGTCGCGCGGTAGCGTTTCGATCCCGTTCAAAAGTTATTTGTCAGAGTTGATAATTTACAAATGCGGTTTGAATGATTAATTGTCAAGTGTGACAAGAAAGGAAAAATTCGTGGGCCGACCAACAATCAAACGGGAACGAACGCGGGAAATTCTGGATGCTTTCGAGGTTTGTGTCGCCCGGTATGGCGTGGAAGGCGCCACGCTTGAACGGATTGCCGAGCAGGCGGGATTGGCGCGTCCGCTGATACGCCACCACGTCGGCAACCGCGAAGACCTGCTGCGATCACTCACGGATCGATTTGTCAAAAAGTGGCATTCACAAACAGACGCCATGATCGCGATGTTGCCGGACCTTGACCGGAGCGCGGCGCTGATCGACATATTGTTCGACGAAACCTGCCATGACCGTCACATGGCAAGGGTCGCCGAGGCGCTGATCGCCGCGGCCGGCGAACGCCCGCAGATTGGTCGCGATATTGCAGCCTGGATCCGTGCATTCGTAGAGGCGATCAGTGAACAATTGCGCGCCGATCATCCCGATGCGGCCGCAACCGACGTCGAGGTGGTCGCGTCCGGCATTGCGGGGCTCTACTTCACGGTTGATTCGATTGCGTCCCTGGCGGAAATGCAGGACCTGCGGATGGCGTCGCGGCAAAGCGCGCACCGTTTGGCCGCGTCGCTGGGTGAGCGAAGAAATCCGTGAGGTGAGAACTGCGCGGGGCGCCAACAATCCTCGCCGTCGTCTTCAGTCGTATCGGAGCTCCGTCGCCTTGCCGCGAAACACGGTATAGGCAAACACTGTATAGATGCCGATTACCGGCAACACGAACAGGGTCCCGATCAGGATGATCATCAGGCTTTCCGGTGCGGCGGCGGCCTCGTAAATCGTCAGTTTTTCCGGCACGACATAGGGGTAAAATGAATAGGCAAGCCCGGTGTAACCAAGGGCAAACACGCCGGCCGTAGTCAGCAGCGGTGCCCAGGCCCATCGATCCCCATCGGCCGGCAGTTTCCGCAACATGACATAGAGCCCCCAAAACAGCAGTCCGGCGACAATGGGCAAGGGCGCCAAAAGCACGATTTGCGGGAACTGGAACCAGGCGTCGAAGATACGCGGGCTCACCGCCGGTGTCGCCAGCGAGACCGACACCATGCCGACCAGGGCAAACAGAAGCGCCTGTTTCGCCCATGTCACCGCCTTTTGTTGCAAAAGGTCGGTCGTCTTGTAAATCAGCCAGCAAGCTCCGATCAATACGTACGAGGCGGCCAGGCACACGGCAATGAGCCCCGCGAACAAGACGTTCGGTAAAGTCCAGTCGAGCCCCATGATGTACATGCCAAGCATGAAACCTTGTGACAGGGAGGCCATCAGCGAGCCGAGGAAGAACATCCGGTTCCAGCTCTTCTTGTGCGGTTCCGCTGCCTTGGCGCGAAACTCAAAGGCGACGCCGCGCAGGATAAGGCCGATAAGGAGGACGGCAACAGGCAGGTAGAGCGCGGTCAGAATTGCCCCGTGAGCGGAGGGAAACGCCACCAGAAGCAACCCGACGGCCAGCACCAGCCACGTCTCGTTGGCGTCCCAGAACGGCCCGATGGACGCGATCATCCGGTCCTTTTCCGCGTCCGTGGCACGGCTCACGAGAAGCCCGACACCGAGGTCGTATCCGTCGAGTATGACATAGATCAGGATCGACAGGCCCATCAGGCCGGCGAAAACGAAGGGCAGCCAAACGGCCGGATCGCCAAACAGGGTCATGACATTTGCCTTTCGGTTGCAAGCGCAGGAGGCAGCAACGTGGTGCCCGGTCCGGAAATCTCAGATTGCGGCGTTTCGCCGTGCGCGGCTTTTCGTGCGAGATAGAACAGGGTTGCCAGATAGCTGGCGGTCAGTGCCGCGTAGACGATGAGATAGGCAATCAACGTCGAGGCGATCATACCGGCCCCGACATCCGATGCCGCCTCACTGGTTGTGACGAGACCGGTCACCAGCCAGGGCTGGCGGCCGATTTCGGTGGTGTACCAGCCGGCAAGGGTTGCAACCCAGCCGGAAAACGCCATCGGCACCATGGCGATCGCGAACAGGCGGGGCAGAGCGCCGCGCCGGATCAGCGCCCAGAGACCGAACCAGGATGCAAGCAACATCAGCACGCCCGTTCCGACCATGATCCTGAACGAAAAAAACACGGGCGCGACAGGCGGATGAAGCACAGTGCCGTCTTCACTGACAAAATCGTTGAGACCGGGCACGGTCCCGTCCAGCCTGTGGGTAAGGATCAGGCTGGCCCCGTTCGGCACTTCCAGTTCGAAATGATTGGTTCTGGCGGTTTCATCCGGCCACGCGAAAAGCACCAGCGGCACATGGGTGCGGGTTTCCCAGTTCGCCTCCATCGCGGCGACCTTGGCCGGCTGGTGTTCAAGCGTGTTCAGGCCGTGCTGGTCGCCGGCGAATATCTGCAGGGGGATCAGGATCGCGCCCAGCGCAAATCCGGTTCGCATGGCTGCCATGAGACCATCGGAACGGTCACCGCACAGAGCGCGAAACGCCGAGATACCGGCGATCAGAAACGCGACGGTGAGGCCAGATGCCAGCAGCATGTGAACCAGACGGTACGACATGGACGGGTTGAACACGATCGCCAGCCAGTCGACCGCATGGGCGACGCCGTCGCGCATTTCATATCCCGCGGGCGTGTGCATCCAGGAGTTCAGGGCGATGATCCAGAACGCCGACATGGTGGTGCCGAACGCGACGAGAAACGTCGCAATCGTGTGCACCCGGTTGGAAACCTTGCGGAACCCGAACAGCATGATACCGAGAAACACAGCCTCAAGGAAAAAGGCAGTCAGCACCTCGTATGCTAGGAGCGGACCGGCAATGTTGCCGACTTTTTCCATGAAACCGGGCCAGTTGGTTCCGAACTGGAAGCTCATCGTGATCCCGGATACGACGCCGAGCGCAAACGACAGGGCAAACACTTTTACCCAGAAGAAATAGGCGTCCATCCATTTCTGGTCGCCGGACCGGGCGAACCGGAACTTGAAATAGAGCAGGACCCAGCCGAGCGCGATCGTGATGGTGGGAAACAGGATGTGAAAGGAGATATTGGCGCCGAACTGAATGCGCGCCAGAATGAGCGGGTCCATGGGGTCAGGCTTCCTTGCGGGTTGGGTTCGGTTTTGTGGCGCGGCCTGGAAGCACCGTCAGCCGGTCTTTCATGTCGAGGATTTTCTGCACTTTAGCGCCAAGCGACAACAATTGCGCCAACCGTTCGGTTTCCAGCCGCCGCACATCGTCATACCAGCCCGTCAACAGCTCGATCATTTCCGCCATTTCGCCCATGCGTGCCTGGGCATGTTCTTCTTCGGCGTTGGCCGGCGTCTGCATTGACAGGTCGCGGAGCACGGTCAGGGTGGGGTCGATTTCGCGTTTCTTGCGTTCTTCGGCCAGGATACGAACGATCTCCCAGACATCTCCCGGTGTCTGGAAATAGTCCCGGCGATCATCGGGCAGATGCTTGTGTCGCACCAGGTTCCAGGCCTGCAATTCCTTAAGGCCCATGGAGACATTGGACCGCGAAAATCCGAGCCTGTCGCAGATATCGTCTGCGTTCAGCGGGTCGGGGGATAGGAACAGCAGCGCGTAAATCTGCCCGACCGTGCGGCTGATGCCCCATCGTGAGCCCATTTCACCGAAATGCAGGACGAAGGTCTGGCTCATCGGAGACAGGTTCATAGGGTGGGTTCTCCGGTATTTTTTGAAATTTCAGGAACTTCTGAAATTCAAATAACCACTGGAAAGTGTCATTGCCACGCGACAGGCCGTCGCGGCGTTTATTCCGGCGACACCAGGTGACCGCGTGGATCGCGTATGGGCGTCAAAGACGGTGCGAGGCAGGAAAGTCGGCAGGTGATTGAAGGACCAGCCTGCGGTGCCGGCCGATTGCTGTGCTGTTTGAGCACCCGATAGGACGTTTTGTGACGAGCATCACGGATGGTGTGTTGCACGCATCACAGCGAACTGAGCGTTCGTGAAGCCATATCAGGTGTGTCGGGGACAGACAGGCATTCGCTTCTCCTCTCCGGCACAAGGGGTAGGGAGAACGAAACCATGGTCCGCAACGCACTGATCCTGATCACATTCGCCAGTTTTTTCATCGGCCCGTTCGCGGCGATTGCGGCGGTTTCCATCCCCGAGAGCTTCTCCGCCCGCGAAGGCAAGTCGGCCACCTGCTTCATCGGTATTGCCTGTTCGCAGGGCCCGATCATTCTTCCGGCCCTGTCGCGCATGAAATAGGGTTGGTCTGGTTGGATCCGTTTCCTGCCCCGTTCGGCGAGGGTCGCGTTGAGGTCCTCGCCGAGATTGCCGGGGGCGATAGTTGGGTGGGAATGCGCCTATGCCGCGACTTTCTGGCGGCAATAACAGGAAGCCTTTATCGGGACTTCGGCGCGGGCCATGGCCTTGTCCAATTGCAGTTTGATCTGCGCCGCCTCTACGGTCTCGCCGCGGTTGCACAGGCATTCATGCAGGCCGTGCAGGCTCCAGACATTCCCAGGATGCTGGCACGCCCTGCTGAGCGTTGTGTCCAACCCGAGATCGGCCCGGTAGACGGCCTCGGCTTCCGCGTGCCTGCCCTGTTCGAGAAGCAGCGCTCCCAGGGCATGCCGCGTCGGCTGCATCCATCCCCACGGCTCGTCATAGGGCAGGGTGTCGTCGAGTTCGATGGACCGGCGCAGGTGGTCGAATGCCGTCTCTATATTTCCCTTGTGATATTCAAGTTCACCGCAGAGCATCTGCTCGGCGACACCGAGAATGTCCCTGCAGGTATTGTTGAACAGCATCCGGCTTTCAGGTACCCGGTCGCGAGCCGCAAAAAACAGCGTCCGTTCCGCCTCAGCGCCCTTTGTGTCGCCGAGATTGGCGCGTGCCACGGTACGCGCGTAATGCATCATCGCAGTAGTCACGCAGTAAAGCTCGGGATCGTCGGGCAGCGTTTGCTGCAGGATGTCGTTCCAAAGTCCGAACCGGATCAGCACATGCTGCTTCATTGGAATGAAGGCTTCGAACCAGTCCGCCATTGGGCGCATGATCGCATCCGGCAGGGTCGCGATCAGTTCGTCGGCCGTTTCCAGGGCAGGCGTTGGCTGGCCGAGGAACATCGCCCCGTAGATCTTGAAATGATAATTGTGGCAGCGGTAGATGGAATAGAAATTTTCGGCACCGGCCCGTTCCAGAAATTTTCTATCCGCCACAATCGCTGTATGGTTTCGCGTAACAACATTGATGTAGTCGCCACACAGAACGTCAATGTGTGTCGCCATGTGCAACAGATGACCGGCATCCGGCACCAGGATGCTCAAACGGTCGCCGTGACGCAGCGCGCGCTCCGGGTGCGGCGACATTTCCATCAGGTGGGTATACATGTGCAACAGACCGGGGTGATCCCATGCCCCGTCAAGTGTGTCGAAGGCATTTTCCAGAACACCGATCGCCTCGAGAGTATCGGCGCCGTCGGCCGGTTGCCCTGTCGGAAGGTCCCACAATTGCCAAGGCGTGCGGTTCATGATCGCTTCGGCAAACAGACTGCAGACATCGAGATCATCGCCATGGTTCTGGTAGACCTGTCGCATGGCATCGGCGTAGGCATCGTTCCACGGCCCGAAATCGTCGATTGCCCCGGACTGCGGATAGCGCTGAGCCAAGGCTTCAATCAGTGCCGTTTCCGCCGGATTTGCTTTAGCGGCAAGATTCGTGGCCCGTTCAACCGCTTTTAGCGCCTGGCTCAGAGCGTCCGGTTTTTCATCCTCTTCGAAGGCGTCCCAGGGCTTGTTGTAGTTCGGCCCGATCGCGTACGCGATGCCCCAATGGGCCATGGCGCAGTCCGGGTCGGCGGCCAGCGCGTTTTGAAAGCAGACGATCGCTTCCTCGTGATTGTAGGCGTAGATCCAGATGAGACCGCGGTCAAACCAGAGCTGGGCGTCCGGCGAGGCCGTGGATATCTGCCGGGAATAGTGTCCGAGATCGTAATAGTCCATTGCATTCTCCCTCGATCATCTGGGCGACTGGACGTCGGTCTGCGAGGATAAACGCTACAATAGGCTGGCATTTTTGTCGAAAAAGCGTCGCCGCGTCGCAAAACCTGCTGATGCGAGCGCGGACTGCGACATTCATTGTGCCGGCGTTGGGGGATCGGAGCCTATTGTTCCGATTCTGGGGCAAGAGCCGAAACCTGGTTCGTATTCATCACGGTCGCGAATTCCCCATGCAGCGTGCTCAACGTCGTTGAGTGGATCTGTGCCGCGTCATGCTCGACGCCATCGGGACCGGTGGAAGCATAGGCCCAGACCGCGTCGCAGACATAGATCGTGTCAAAGCCGAGATCGGCCGCCGTGCGAGTGGTCGATTCCACGCAATGATTGGCCGTGGCGCCGCACAGCACCACACGGTGAATGCCGGCTTCACGTAGCGCCGTTTCCAGCGCGGTTCCGACAAATCCACTGCCGCCATGTTTGATGAAAACCGGCTCGCAGGCGTACGGGCTGGCAAAGGGCTGCACGGCCGATCTGGAAGCGGTGGCATGAAACGGGTCGTCCGGCGCCAACCCGTTATGATGAATGTGGATGACCGGATCGCCCCGGTCGCGGAACATGGCCAGAAGCGCGCCAATGTTCTGTTCGGCCTGTCGGCAGGAACGGGCGGCGCCGTTGGCATCGTCTTCGGCAAATGCCATCTGCACATCGATGACCAAAAGCGCCGTTTGCATCAAACTTCTCCTGTACGGGCTTGTTGTTTGAACCGGATTACGCTTGGCGGGCGGCAAGAATGCGTTCGACTCGCGGTCCGTAGATCCGAATGTTGATTTCGTCGCCAGCGACACATCCCGGCTTGTCCTCATAGGTGAGGATCGCGGTCACGCGCGGCCGCGTGCCTTCGACCTTGCTGACGCCGTGCAGGGAATATCCGCCGCGAAACAGTGTCAGGGATCCGGCGCCGCGGCTGAACGTTTGCGCTTCGTTCATGTCTCCAGCGAGAAAGCGGTCGACTTTGGCCGTATCTTCACCAGAGTGATTACGGGAGTCGGGAATGAACGTAAACTCGCCACCCTGTTCGGCGGCCTGCAGCAGGAGCGTGACTGTGCATTCGTTTACATCGTAGTGCCATCCGTGCCAGCTCCCGGGTTGCAGCGCCACAATGTTCAGAGCCTGGAACTCATCCGCGTAGCGATACAGATTGGCCTTGCCCTGCACCCGCCGTATGAAGTCGGTCAGCAGTTCCGATTTATAGAGCTTCTGGATCAGAGATCCGCCGGGAATCTGGTCATCTGCCAATTGTAGTGCGTGGTGTGTGTATTCACGTCGCCGCGGGTCATCCGCCGAAACCGAAGGGTCAACCTCGCCTTGATAGATAGTGCGTTTGATTGTCAGAATTTCTGCTGTCGGAAGCAGGTCGTTGGCTTCACTTGCAAGCGCATTGAGGGCGTCGGGGCGAAGGAAATTGTCAAAATTGCACCAGCCGTGATCCCGCATATGGTCCCGGCATTGCTGCAGGAAGGCGGCTCCCGTGCCCCGGTCGAGCGTTGCGATCGGGTAGCGTTTCAGGTCGACGAGGTCCAGGGCTGAATCCCGGGTTTCCGTGCAAAGAGGATCGGTCATGACAGTCTCCATCGAATCGAAACTCAAATGGTTGGGGAAGCCACGGTACGTGCCGAAGTGAAGGCGACTGGGCTTCAGGTCTATGCATGAGGAAGAATGTCAGCTACTCCAATGAAAGAAAAACGAAACAAAAACGTCCTTAGAACCAAAAATATTTATGGAATTGAATGACCAAACAGCTGAACCTCAACTGGTTGCGGACATTCGAAGCCGCGGCCCGCCTTTCCGGTTTCACGGCGGCGAGCCGGGAATTGGGACTGACGCAGACCGCGGTCAGTCTGCAGGTGAAAGCCCTGGAAACCAAACTTGGCCATGACCTGTTCATTCGCGGGCCGAAAAGCCTGCGATTGACGGAAATCGGCAAAGCCTACCTTCCGTCGGTGCGAGAAGCCCTTGACGCCTTGACGTTGTCTACCAGCGGTTTGTTTGGTCCCGATCTGAAAAGTACGGTCGTCGTCCGTGCTTCGATGGCGGCAATCCACTGGATCGCTCCCAGACTGGGTGATTTTCAATCCCGCCATCCCGGCGTCGGGATCAAGCTGGTGACGTCGATATGGGCCGACACGCTCGACACCCAGAATGTGGATGTCGACATCGTGCTGGCGTCTGCCGGGCGGTCGGATTGGCGTTCCGAAAAACTGTCGGACGAATTCATTGTGCCGATCTGCGGTTTGAATACCTCCGAGCGCGTCACCTCTATCGACGAGTTGGCGACGATTGATCCAATCCACATTGTCGGCTTTGACGATCACTGGTCCCGTTACATGTCTGCGTTCGGTCGCCAGCACGATGTCAGTGCCACGCGTCTGATCGTCGACACCTCGGTTGCGGCCTGTGAATTGGTTGCGTCCGATCTTGGCCGGGCAATTGTCATCGAGCGGTTTGTTTCTGACGCTATAAGCAGTGGGCGGCCCATCAAACGGGTCGGAGACCGGGTTCCGCTGGAGCAGGCGCATTACCTCGTGGAAACCGGCTCGGCCAAACAAATTCACCCGGCTGCGGAAGCTTTCAAGGATTGGTTGCGATTTGTGTTTCGTACCCGGTGACGCGGCACTCCCCGTAGAAAAGATACCTGAACGCGTCGTGGGCCGGGACGGTTGCGTTTCGACGCGAGCAGGGGCGACATCTGCGCTCGGGCCTCACTGTTGCAAAAGCAGCCTGTTTGACCGACCGCAATGTCGCCTGGCGCCGCCGGGTCTAAAAATCCTGATGACATCGCGATCAATCAAGGGCATGTAGTCAAAGCAATTGCCCAATCTTCCACGGAGAATGACACGTGCGGAATTCCAGGACCGTT
>JGI12316J15309_10000125_pt1 | contig 19790 bp, 3 predicted proteins | sample MarCyaLeptolynsp_FD_15309 | JGI IMG/M metagenome (IMG submission 15309) | reverse complement strand
TCGATCGCAGCGCGACCGGCCGTCGCATCGCGCGCCTGAATCGACGCGTAAAACCCCGACAGATCGAGCCGGCGGGTCGCCTGCCAAATCATCCGCGCCTCATGGTCCGGCGGCAGCAAACCATCGAGATGCATAGGCTGCAGTAAATGCTGATCCCGATCCGGTCGAACCAATCGCGCGCCATCCATGAAAAAACTCCTGTTTTGATTTCGAGCGATCCTATATCATTCATCGACAGCAGGGAATTTTTTCCCAGGCTCACAGCGGACCCTACGGTCGTGCGATGTTTTGCGCGTGCCGCGAGATATATTATTTACACCGGCCCAACAAAAACTGGAGGCGGCGGGAATCGAACCCGCGTCCCAAAGCACTTCAGATATGGCCTCTACGTGTGTAGTCGGTCTTTTAAATCTCAACGCCGGCATCGCCGATCGACAGGCTACGCCTTTGTCCAGCTCAGTAGTTTCTCACCGCGTCGCGACCGAGCGACCCGACGCGGCCAGCCTGCTAATTGGCGTCTCCCCGCTTAACAGGCGTCAGCGGATCAACGTGCAGCTACTTAGGCTGCAAGGGCAAAGTTATTGCCAACTAAACAATGTGCCAGGTGATTTACGAGGCCTCCTGACAACCTCGACACGCCACCATACCGTCAGGTTGCCCGGTCGATACCAGATCGCCCCCGATACAGGGTTCGCCATCGTCGGCACGCGACCGCTTTGTTACTGAGCGGTTTCCACTCACCTTCGCGGTCGCATGTGCTCCTGCGGCGAATCGTTAAATGATAGGGCCGGAACGCGATGTTGTCACGACAGCGGGTTCGTCAGCGACCGTGTGATCGGATAATCATGCCGCCGTTTGACGGGCAGGATGATTCGACTCGTGGAATTGCAGTGAGAGTGCTTTGGTGGATTATCTGGACAGCGCGGCGGGTGGATTTCGTGCATTGCTAAACGACGTGGCGATTTTGAGAACGATAGATGCGTTTGTAGCGATGCAGTAAAGGATGTGTGGCGGGTGGGCACGATGGAAGAATTGGAGACGGTAGGCGCGATCGGTGATCAATCTGTTATACCGTCAATGAAAGCATGCAAAGGAACTCGTTTAAGTTGTTTGCTAATGGTCCCTGACAATTCAGAATATATATCCCAATCTGATGTTCATGAGTGGAGAATTTCTTTTTCGTCGCAATTGTGTCGCGAACGATATGGGGGGGCTTGCTCAACAAGAAACCCATCGACGTTTGGAAATCGTAATTGATCAATTCTTGGTAGGGGACCTGAAGATAGTTGCATGTTTGCGTCGTGCCGTCGATGTCGCCACAGATCGGCGGAAAGCAGCGCAGATGACGTACGTAGCGGGCCTCGTAGTCGCCGCCGTTTTTCAGGGGTTTGGCCTGCAGGAATTTTTCGGCAATGTCGTTGAGGGTGCGACGGGATTGATCGTGGGCATTTTGGCGGGCTTGCCGTGCCGTTTGGATTAACGCCAAGGGAGCCATTCCTTGATGGTTTTCTTACTTGAAATGGGCTTTGTCTTTCTCAAGGTCATGATCGCGATCGTCCCAACGGGCGAACCGCTGGCCAGTCGCGTACATTCTAGGCTGTTGCCCCCAAATTTGGGTATTAGAGCTAGCATGAACCTGTGGTGCGACCCCCCGCGGTCATGGAAAATGGCCGCGTCAAAGTCACTTTTTTGGGAGGTGCACCATGAAACGATTTGTCGGAGTCGACTATCACAAGCGGTTCAGCTACGGAACTATCATGGACGAACAGGGAGCGATTCTCAAGGAGGGCAGGTTCTCGAACGACCCCGAGTCGGTCGCCTCGTTCATGGACCATCACGGCGGTGCGGATTGTGCGGCGGTACTGGAAGCAACGCGCAATTGGACGGTCATGCACGATTGGCTCGAAGCACACTGCGGCTCGGTAACGCTAGCTCGTGCGTTAAAGGTATGTGCGATTGCAGGGGCAAAGGTCAAGACCGACAAGATCGATGCGGCCACACTCGCGCATCTGTTGCGATGCGATCTGATTCCAAAGGCCCATGTCGCATCACCATCTGCGCGCGTGCTTAAGAATCTGCTGCGACATCGCATGTTCCTGGTGAAGCTGCAGACGATGGCCAAAAATCGCATACACGTGCTGATCGATCGACATCCGCAAATACCAGCGCTGCGACCAGCCAATGAATTGTTTAACCGGGCAGGCATCCAATGGTTGAAGTCGGTGCCATTACCGGAGACAGACCGCGCCATTCTCGATTATGAACTGTCGCTGTTGGAAGCTTTGCGGCAACGAATCAAACAGGCGGTGGCGGTGGTATGGCAACACGCTCATGACGATCCCCGCATTCATCGAATGATGAGGATTCCCGGCATCGGTCGTTTTTTCGCCATGCTGATTGTCAGTGAGATCGACGATATTCGTCGTTTTCCCAAAGCCAAAAAGTTACACGCCTACGCCGGTCTCGTGCCGAGCACCTACGCCAGCGGCGGCCGACAGTATCACGGACGCATCATCAAAGCCGGCAATCCGTATCTGCGGTGGGCGACGATCGAAGCGGTCTGGCCGGCGCTGCGAAAGGATCACGCCTTGAATGAATACTATCAGCGATTGGCCCGCAACAAGGGTGCCAATAAGGCCTAGGTGGCAGCTGCCCGGCGCTTGCTGACAGTCGTGTATCACGTACTGAAGGAAGCGCGCTCGTGGCGGGCCGCGTCATGAGAAAGCCATCACGATCCGACTTCGGTGGACCTCGAAAAACGCTAGCCATGCCGGCGCTTGCCGACCGGTTTGGGCTCTTCTAGAGAATAGGTCGCCGACGATCGATGCTAAAGTGGCCGCACCAGTATGCTGGCCGAATAGGAGAATGATCGTATTTTGGTCGTGCAAACGCGTTCATTCTTTCAAACGCCCCTTCCATTGGTGAGGGCATTCGAAAGAATGAACGCTAGGAGGTTGACGCGCGGGTTCATAGGAGAACTTAATCGACTTGCGTGGGGTATTTGAATCTTAGGCATTGCGCGAACCAATTCGGAATATTCCATTGGTAGTTTTGGTCATCCTTCGAGAGAGTTTTCTAGCAGTTTTTGAAAAATTTTAGTGCGCAAATCATTGAATCTGGGCTGCCGATAATATAGGATTCGAGTCACTGAAATGGGGTCCGGAGGTGGGTGTTTGTGGCTTGTGACGCTAATCTGAAGCTCAATTGATGACGGCGATTCGGATTAGCGACGCGGGCTGTAACTTAGACACATCGATTCTGGCTTCCCGTTACGAATTGTGTTTTTTCTCGGGTACACGAGTGACCTGACCGGATTTGGGTTTGCCATTTTTTCCGTCTCGATGTGGAGAGTTCGGATCTCTGGCGATGCGAATCATGGCGTGCGTCCCGCATGTTTTCATAACTGATCGGGTTGGAGTAATTGACATGCTAAACAAAAATACGATTTTCTTGGCGGCGATCACCATTTTGCTAGTCAACGAGAACCTGCCCGCTCAGACGAATCCGTCCTGTTGCTACTACGACAGCAACAACCTGTTATGCACCACATTTACAACGGTGGAGGACTGCGCGGCACTCGGTGGTCAGACCCAGTTTGGCGCAGCTTGTCCCGGAGGTTGCGACGAATTTCCATGCAATCGAGCACCGCGACTCGTCCGTCACGGTTCCGCCAAGTTACATGGCGGCATAGAGTACCTGATCCCATCCGGTCAGTCGGAATGCCGTCAGCTTGATGTGAACGGAACGGATGTGATGGAGTTGGTCTTTGAGTTTGACAGACCAATTGTCGGATCAGTTGACAGTGATTCAGATGGAGAATGGGACGGCTTTGCCGACGCAGATTTCACATTAATCAACGCACAGTTTCATTCGTCCGCAAGCCCGTACATAGTTTACTCTGAAGGTGATCGTTCTCTCCGGCTAATTGTGACGCCGGCCGCCGCCGCCTACGTTGGGGTCCAATTCGAGGTGCGTAGCTATGATGCAGTAAACGCGCCCGCCGCGACGGAGGTCAAGCGAAAATATGCGTTTGCTTGGCCGGTTGCGAAGGGGGACGTCAATAATAATGGGGTAGTCGATGAGTTTGACAAAAATTCTCTGGAGTTTCACAACAACAATAAAGTACTAACAAGCGAAGCGGCGAACTATCGGTACGATATCAATCTCAGCGGTGCGATCGACTTCGATGATGTTAACTCATTTCCGAATTTCTCAACGGGCAATCCGAAGGAGCATGTAGTAACAGCGGTTTCTCGCAAGATTCACGATCCCGCAGGTGTTGCACTAGCTCTAGATATTCCTGCGGGAGAAATCGAGACGCGACTCGATCTCGATACCAGCGGGAATGGGACTGCACGGTTCGAGGCTGTCTTTACATTTGAGTCATTCGATGCGTCTGATCCAAATAACATCGTAACAACACTAGTGTCGCCTAAGCCGGTAGATTGTGATGTCTGGGACTCGACTGGTTTTCCGTACTTCTGTGTTTCATCTGGTGCTGTGACTAACGTAGATTTAATTGGAAACGAATTATCCGTAGTCATAGAGGGTGTTGTTCTCGATGACAAGCTATCGATCGCATTCCGAGCCACTGACGATGCAGGTAACGTCTTTGATGTCAACGCGAGTTGGCTAGTCTTCGTCGGCGCTGTGAATGAAGATGAGCAAGACTTCTCAACTGCGTATAACGGAATCTGTGGATCTTCGTTCTTCGATTATTCTGGCTTTCCGAACAGCGGCCTCGGGGCTCCTACAACGCAATTGTATGCGAAGTACGATGTCGATCTGGATGGTGAATTGTTATTTGAAGATGATTTCGGGGCGCCAGCAGGGGACAGGCTTATTGTCAGTCAGTATCAAGGCAACTGCGACAATTCCACATCGCCATCTGTGGACGTTTTGTGCCCAGTTTCGCAAGGTGCTTGTTGCACGTTAGCAGACGATATCGCTTATTGCGAGTTTCGATTTGCGAGCCAATGCACCGGAATCAATGATCGATTTTATGAGGGGGCGGACTGTTCTCAGATTATTTGCAACAACGTTGGTAGTTGCACGTTTTCTACACCTCTTGTTACTGGTGCAAGTAATGCGGAAGCGTGTTTCATTAACAGGGAATCTGAATGTGTTGCGCTAGGCGGAAGTTGGCAATTTGGCGGAGTGTGTAGTTCGTTATTTGGAGGGGGATACACAATTCGTGTTGACAGAAATGCGGATAGCGCGGATGTCGGCAGTTGTTGGTATGGCGCCTATACCGACCTGCAGCAGGCACTTGCTGATGCAAGCAACTCTGCGCTTACACCGGTGAACGTGCTAGTGGCGGAGGGGACCTACTTCCCTGCAGGACCGGATGGCCCATCTACTAGTAGCTTTGAGATTCCGGCTGATGTTCGATTGATTGGAGGGTTCGCAGGCTCCACGTGGGAGAATGCGCTTTGCGATGATCGGAATCCGGAGGTGTTTAGGACGATTTTGTCCGGGGACCTTAAGCGAAACGACTTAAGCAACGAAGCCATCACTGGAGCCAGTTACGACGATAACGTGTTCCATGTCGTCACGGTAACTGGCCTCTCTGCAACGGACGAAGCCCTCGTAGACGGCGTCGTTGTTTCTGCCGGCGTGGCAGATGGCGTCAATCAAGATCTGTCTGCAGGGCCGGGAGATTCGAGTGATGGCGGATGTATCTATTTCAGTGGATTAGGAACGTTACGAGTCATTGCATCTGATCTGTCGGACTGCCATGCCGCGAATCGCGGAGGTGCCATCTTCACGGATGCAGAGGCATTGTATATTGATGAATGCACGTTTGAGAGAAACACCGCAAATATTGGTGCCGCGTTGGCTATTGTAGAATCGGCATCGAATGGTGCGCCGTCGGTATTCATGCGACGATCTCGCTTCGAACAGAACGAGGCCATCGACAAGGGCGGCGCGGTCGCATGCATTGATGAAGTTGATGCTCACCTTATGAACACGTGGTTTGAAGACAATCATGTAAAAGGTGCGAGTGGTTACGGTGGGGCGGTCTTTGCTGAGTCAGCCACCCAGCCGGGTACGGTATCGCTGGCGAATTGTCTGGTGGGAGCGAACAGTGCAACCGGCGCTGTCGGGCAGGGGGGGGGCGTCTATACCAAAGATGTTGGAATGACACTCAGGAATTGTACAGTTGGTCGCAATCTTTCTACCGACCCGCAAGGCATTGGGGTTTATTGCTCTGGAACGGAATTGGTACGGGTGATAAACTCCATTATTTTTAGAAATGGGGATTTTGACCTCTTCGACCCGCTGCAGAATATCGCATGCGAAGGATCGGGCGATTGTTACAAATCGGATATTGCCTCGCCAAGTGGTATTGTCTTCTTGCAATACTCTTACCTAGGCGGGGCCAATTTTCAATCGCCGGTTGGGGAAGGAAATTTTTCGCGCGACTCTGGCTTGGATTTCAAAGATGACAGCCTCGGTTTATTTGTAGACTATTTTTCTAGTGGTGAAGCCGGGAATTCATTAACTGCATTGTTGCCGACCGTTGCTGGAAATTGGTCGTTAGATGACAACTGGGTTACCGGTACGCTGATTTCCGAAGATGTATTCGGGCAACCAAGGCTGGTGCTCGCGGATATTTCGGGTGGACAAGGATCGCCCCAAGTGATCTCTTGGGTTTCGATCGGTGCGATCCAAGCAGTTTATCAATGCTGTGCGGCATCAGGCTGTAGTATTTTCGGCAACAATATAAATCCGAATGGTTGCAAGTTCGTTCGTTTCGACTTTGAGTGCGATCGTGTGCTCGAGGACCTCGCGTACGAGTGTAGTTCTGCTCCGCAGACATTTTGCCCAAGAGGCCTGAATTGCGGAAATTATCTGAATCCGACGGGTATCACCGTCGGCCAGAGTTTTGAAGGTCAAGAGACTGACCCGGACTATGCGTGTAATGACTTTCTTCTGCTCCCGTCATTTACAGAGACCGGAGATTTGGTGCCCAACGACGATTGTGACAGTTCGAAGGCAGGAAACTTCTTTTTTTGCGACCCATCAGGATCTGTAAATTGCGGTACTGATCCGGTGACCGATTGTTCTGTATTGGCCGGTGATCGTTCTGATGTTGAGCCAGTTCCTCAGGTATGTTTAAACGAGTCATTTTACTTTCGTTTTGTTGGCTACGATCTCGACGCACTAGAGTCAGGTTGCGAATTGTGGGCACAACAAGCGCGCGGTGAAGTAGCTGCAGCGATATTTGATCGCTTAGTGATTCGTGCATGGCTATCAACGCCAGATGGTCGCCGCATCGAATTACCAAAGCGAATCGTAAGTTATTCTGAGTTGCATAACGGATACCAGGTTCCGGTTGAGACGAGTACGCCGGGGCGTCATTTTGTTGACCTAATTATCGATGACACGGGGGATGGAGGACCCTTTACAGATGACGCTCCTCGGTTAATGACATACTCCTACAGTGTCGTTTTATTTGATCGATTGGTTGACGATTCGGTGAGCGTCGAGACAACCCCCTGCGGCAACAATTGCTGCCGATACTCAGATAGCGAATATTGTGGTGTCGATTGCAACAATAATGATATCGATGATTCGGTGGAGATATGGGGAGATGGAACCAATTCAGGTAATGTCGATCTTGATCGGAATTTTGACTGTCAATTGGACGGTTGTGATCCAGATTGCCCGCCAGTCGATATCGTGTTTATTATCGACACGTCGGGATCGATGACGACCGAGGCGTTGGGGCTTTTCAGCAGCCTGGGCGACGCGATAGAGAATCTGGGTGTCAACTCTCCAAATATCTCGGTGACCATTTTGCGAGTGATGGATCGCGATGATACTGCTGTGTTTTGTCCGTGCGAGCTCTTGATGCCGGCTTCTGCTGTGGTTGATGATTGCTTGGACACAAATTGTATTGGTGGCGGATCGTGCGATTTAGACGTTGCTGGTCTAAACAATCAATATCTCGACGTTCCACTGCGTATATCGAGTACTGAGTGTTGGTATGGTGGCCTTAAAGAAGGAGAAATCGCGGAAGTAGTCAATGATGTATGCTGTGGGGACGGAACTCTCACTGGCTATCCGGCAATTGATGGACAAGGAGGACAGGAAAGCTGGGGGCTCGCCTCAATTCTCGTGGCTAGGGATTACCAAGACGTCACCTCTAATCACGGCTGGCGTGATATTGACGATCTCATCAGGATCATCGTACCAATCTCGGATGAGTTACCGTGCGGAGGCACAGGATCGCCCGGCGTACGGGAGTGGGACCCGTGTTTGTGTAGCCGCTTCATTCAGCCAGTTGACGGAAATGTCGCAGACTTTAACTGCGAGCCGAATATTTATGATCCAATCGGTGCAACCTACGAAGAGATTCAGTTACTTCAGTTAAATCGACAACGAAGTACTATTGAAAAACTTGTCGAGGTTGCAAGACAAAATGACGTGATTATCTCACCGATCGTGACGCCGGTGGCAAGTCCGACAAGTTTCAGTGGAGCTGATGTAGACCTGAGATTTTGCTTTCAAAATCATCAGTACATTGAGTTTTGCTTGTTTGTTGCCGCCCATCACTTAGCGGAAAAGACAGGTGGTAGTGTCATACAGGTTCCGTGGGGTGACACAGGCCCAGCCTATGATGCCGAGGTTTCCGACCGTATTGAGGTTGGAATCTCCCGAATCATCCGAAACGCATGCGCGTCCGCTACGTGTGATATTATGACACATGTCGATGTATCGGGTTCCGATGTCGTTCCGTTGATGCCGGAGATGATGACGGACATTTACGAAGTCCCTGAGTGCTCGACCGTCACGCTCAACGCCGCCATGTCAACATCTCCCAACGGTAGCTTGATGTTCAACTGGGATATCGGTGCCGACGGTACGATCGATTTTCAAGGTGTCGAATTCGATCTTTTCTTGGAGGCAAACGAGGAGGTCTCGGAGCCCTATGAAGTCCTCGAAGTCGTACTCGAAGTGATTGATGGATCAGGTTGTGCTGTTACGAAGACCATCCAATTCAATGTTATAGATTCTGTCCCGACTGTTGCGGTTTCGGGCCCGACGACGATTCAAGACACTGAATCCGTAGTCTTTTCAGCTTCGGTGGGGGCCGCTTGCGACGACGTCATCGGTGTCAGTTGGCGGTTGGTTCCAGACGATAATATGGTCCCGGCCTACGATCCGCGCTTGGGTGGTAGTGACGACTGGCCCGCTGGAAGTCTAATCACGACTGACGCAATCGATCATACAGGATTGCTTGAGGCTACCGTCATGGATTCTGACGGTGATACGGCGACGGCAAGTATTCACGTCACCGTCGTAGACGAGTATGGCAATGAGACGTTCAACACCGACGATCCGCGTCTTGAGGTTGTTGCGCGGCACCATTCTTATGAGGTTGTCGGGACAGACGTTTTTCACTCCGCCGATCTCATTTTGACGAATAAGAGCGCCTACCCCTTACACGGTGAAATTTTTGTCGAGTTCGCCAATCTCACTCCGGCGGGTACGACGGTGGAAAATGCCTATACGGGCGAGGCGTCGACGCAGTTGGGGGCCGGCGGGCCTCTCGTCAAATACGTAAACACAGGTGAGGTTATTGGGGCCGATGAGTCTATTGTTAAGCGCATCGAGTGGAAGAAATCCACCACGTTGGATAACGGGCCATTTTCCTACGACGCTGTCGCGCATTTGCGGCAGCAACCCCCCGTGATCCGATCAATGCCACCGTTAGGGACGGTTGCCGAGGGTATTGTCGGTGCCGATCCCGAAATGACAGCGATTCAGTTCCTCGTGACCTTGGATGAAGGACAGTATTACGAATATGCGGTGGATGCCTTCGATCCTGAGGGTGACCCGCTGCAGTATTCCCTGAAGGCTGTTTCGGGCGACCTCCCAACCGGGATTGGGATTGACTTTGAAACCGGCTTGCTGCGTTGGACGCCGGGCGAAAATCCAGATGGTGACCCGATTCATTGGAATGTATCGATTGATGTAACTGACGGCTTCGATGTTGCGAGCCAGACGGTTCGGTTTGTTGTGGAAGATGTCAACCGCCCACCTGTGTTTGCGCAGGCTTACGGCACGGAGACGGTAGGTCAAGCGGTCGTGTCGGACTGGCGTTTGGCGGTGTACGTCACAGATCCGGACGGGGACGAGGTCAATCTTTCGATTCTCGGTGTTACGGGTACGGTCGACAACAGATTTACCGCCATTCCAGATCCGGTCGTGAATGGTGTGGCTGAATTGCAGTTGAATCAGCCCAATACCACGACACTTCCTGTGGGCGTGTATGCGCTAACAATTGTTGCGACTGACGGAATGACCGAAGCCACGATGCCGCTCAATCTGCGTGTCGTCGATGCTAGTTGTGGTGGTGATGGTGGGGCTGCTCCTTCAATAACGCCGGTGCCCAACCCACCCTTGGCGGCTGTGCAGGGGCAACTATTCCAATACCAAGTATTGCTAGATCAAGCGTACTCGGGCGTTACCTATTCTTTAACTCAGCGACCGGAAGGGATGTCCATATCCGCCGACGGACTCATCAGTTGGACACCAGCTTTTGATTCCAACAGCAGCGAAGTCGTCACTGTAAAAGTCGTTGGAGAGTCCACGGATTGTTCCGACACCTACTCCTTTAACATCGCAGTCACGGATTCAAATGCCCCGCCTACGGTGGAATCGATCGCGCCTCTGACGGCAGACGAAGGTACCTATTTTGACTTCTGGGTGGCTGCCACGGATGCTGACGCCGATTCCTTGCGCTACGCCTTACTAATGCAGGATGGTAGCTCTCTGCCTGCAGGGCTATCGATCGCGCCGGGGGCAGGCGTGATATCTTGGAGTATTTCGCAAACGACAGTTAAAGACAATCTGGGCCTCGGTGTAGATGAACTGGTGCTACCGCTCTTGGTCCGAGTGACGGATACAGCTCAGGTCCATGTTGACACTGCGTTTACCTTGACCGTCAACAAAGTCAATGTCGCGCCTGAGATTTCATCGAGTGCCGGCACGCTCGCGTACGAGTCACCTGCCAATTCCAGCGAACCGGGCCCCCAGTATACATACTTGGTAGAGGCCAACGATCCTGACGTAGAACAAGACTGCCCTGCGCATCCGACGGAATTGTGTTACGAGCTTATTCAGGGGCCGTCAGGAATGGCTTTTAGCACGACGCAACACAACCTCCTCGAATGGACGCCTCCTTACGGTTCGGCCGAGGACAGTCCGTATTATGTTGAGATTTTGGTAAGTGATGGCGATGCCAACGATCCAAAATCCACGCGTCAAACTTGGGTTATCAATGTCGTCCCAGATCAGACGGGCAATTTCAATAATTCGTTGCCGTATTACGATCCTGCGGTTCCAGATGTTCCCGCATCATACGCAATCTATCGCTCAGGAACGCCGGTCCCCTACGTGTTTCAATTCCCCATTCTTGACCTGGAAGATTGTCCGCAAGGATTTGATTCCCAAGATCCGACCGCATGCGATTTAACTTATGACGTAACGATCGATCCACCTGCGCCGATGAGCAATCCAGAATTTGCCATTCTTTCGCCGTCCGGTGAGTTCACTTGGATTCCCGCCGCAACCGACTTTCCCGAATGGGATTTTGTCAATGGTGTCGAGCAAGACTATCAAGCGTTCGAAGTGCGTGTGGTTGTGACGGATAGCGACGGGGGGGCTTCTCCGTACACGTTCAATGTTGGGTTGGTCAATTGTAGTTTTCTGGCAATTCAAGTTGCGACGCCTCCGTTGACATCGGCACAAGTTGGAACCCGATACACGTTTGACTTCGAGGCGTTCGATGCGGCTGTAGACAGCGACCTTTGTGGCACAGATTTAGTCGATCAGACGATGTATGCTGAGCTTGTTCAAGTGCCGTTTGGTCTTGAATCGACTGCACCACTTGCCCCCTTACCAAGTGGTCTCACAGTTACCGCGAGCGCTTCGATTGAAAATAACGCAGGTACCGCCCTGTTTAGCCTAGACTGGGATGCGCCGACAACCGAAGACATCGGGACGCATTTTGTTGGCGTTCGGTTAACAAGTAGTTCGGGAACAGAAGCCTACACTTATCAATTCCCGATCAACGTGACCGCTGGTGTGATCGACAACACCCCGCCACAGATTGTCTCAAGTCCGCTGGATGGTGGCACTCCCAATCTAGTCGTCGGTACTCAATATACGTACCAGGTTGACATCGAGGATCCGGATGTCGGCGACGTACACCATTACGAATTGTGCCCCAAACCTGCGGGTGCTGAGATAAACGAGCAAACTGGTCTGGTCACATGGACGCCCATGCGCGGTCAGGAGTGTACGGCCTCGTTTAATGTGCGCGTAACCGACGCCGCTGGTGCTTCAGATGAGCAGATATTTGCCTTGGGGGTGGCTCCGGAGGGCAATGACACCAACGATTGCCCGCCGTTTGTCTTTGCCGATCCGCACTGGATTTTGGAATTGGACGAAGATCTCAGTACGGTAGCTGTGCAGGATAATAATGATCTCTGCCCCAATGGTGATCTATGTGATCCGGATGGGTCAATTGACGTTCCGATGTTCTTCGTCACAACCGGGCCCGCCGGACTTCAGGTAACCAACGACGGCCCCGATCGAGGAAGAATCATCTGGGATCCGGTGGATCGCGAAACGGGAACCCACCGAGTGGTGGTGGAAGCCATTGATCCACAAACGCTCGAATCGGTGGAAGCCAAATTCCTGCTTCATGTGTTTGACGACGGCCTAGGAGGCGGTGGTCTGCTTGCCCCTACGCTTCCGATCATCCTATCGTCAGCGCCGCAAGCGGCTGCGACCGAGCAACTGTACAGTTATCCGATCTTGTTACCCGCCAATGTGCAAGGTGCGGCGCGTATTGTCAGCGGCCCCTCGGGGGCAACCGTCGATGCGAGTAACGTCCTCCAATGGATCCCAAATGCAAACCAACTGGGACGGTATGAGTTCGTCATTCGTGCTGAATTGGATGCCCCGTATCCGGGAATTTGGACCGAACAAACCATCGTCGTGACAGTCTCTGAGTCGGGAGAAGATGTCTCGCCTTGCATTTGCTCCAATCCGGTGAAGCGCGCGTACGCCGGCTCCGCACTTGTCTATCAGTATCCGATAGATGTTGTGGATGACGGGGTAGCGATTGATCTCGATTTTTCATTGGATGATACCTCGATTGCACGGGGTATGACGATTTCTAATACGGGAGTTATTCGCTGGACGCCCGACGCAGTCGACGACCTGGGCATCCATGACGTTACGGTCCGTGTCGAGGATTCTGGTGGAGGCCACGTTGAGCAGTTCTATAAACTTCGAGTCATCGACGGTGATCCGGCCTCCGTTTCAAATACTGCACCACAGATCATTTCAATTACGCCTCAAAATCCGGATGCGGATCTATCCGGGAGCGAGATTGTCTTTGATGTACTAGCCGTGGATGCGGAGCAAGCCTCTGATACATTGACATACACGGTTGTCGAAGCAGCGGGTCAAGATATAAGTTTTCCAGGTGGCGCAAGCCCGGCCCATGATGACTTAGTCTGGAGGTGGACGCCTTCGACTATACCAAATGAGGGTACGTACACGTTTGTTGTCAAGGTCGAGGATGGCCCCGAATTGGCTGATATTCAGGATTTTGAGGTGACGGTTTCGATTTCCGGCACCAATTATGCGCCAGAGATTACCAGTCAGCCGCCGACCAGTGTTCCGTACGGTCAGTTACTCAGTTACAAGATGGATGCCTTCGATGCCAATCATACTGGTAGAGGCGATTTGACTTGGGAGGTTGTTTCTGCGGTCACGAGCCCGCCGCTTGTAGAGATGTTCTCGAATCAAGTCACGATTGAGGATTCACCTGACCCAAGCGATGGACCAAATATCGCAGTCTTAAAGTGGGACGCAGTGACTGTAGCTCATGAAGATATTGATTCGGTTACGTTTACGGTTGAAGTCAGTGATCCAAATGGTGCGTTTGATGAACAGACATTTACAGTGCAAATTGAGGACAATCAGGGGCCGGTTATTGAGACGATTTTTCCCCATACGGTTCAGGTAGGCACGAGTTATGTGTTTGAACTCCACGCCAGCGATGCGGATCATGAGGATCACGAGCTGCTTTGGTTCGGGTTTCCCGGGGCGGGCGCAGCTGGCGATGTTCCCAAGTTGACTCAACCCAGTATCGGATATCCTGCCACCTTCTCATGGACGCCATCAGTTGCAAACGACGCTTACCTTTATCATCTTGCCGTGCGGGACGACTGGTCCACTTACGGCGCTCAGATAATTTTCAATGTCGTTGATGCCGGTACACTCGTTGATGAGCAGGATCCCCAGATATCAATCTCATTGTCTGTATCGTCGGTCGCCCTTGAGAGCCATTCAGCGACTGACATTAGCTTGCCTTACGTGGTGCTGGTTGATGACGATCAACCGTTGCCTGACCAACCCGGAATCAACATTAGTGTTGTCCGTTGGGATGGTATCAAACATACAACTGCATATTCAGGGTTGCTTCCTCTATCGGACGCTCTCCCAGAAGATGGGCTCGGCGCGAACGGAAAACGTGCGACAGGTGTAGTCGTCCTGTCGGCACCGTCTTCTGCGGCAGATGAAGATAGGCAAGGCGCATATCGATTTGAAGCAAGTATCGTTGATGCCGGTGATAATGAGTCCTCGGCAATAGCGGTGGCGAATGTTTACTTTGACTCCACTTGCCCTCTGGCGCAGGAAGTTGACTGTTTGCAGGGAGAGATTACGGGGTATGCCGACGAGGACGGTAATCCTGTTCGATTGTTGGGCGAAGCATCGGAGGTTCCAGAGCTGACAGGGCCAACGATTATTCGCGGCTTCTGTCACGATATCAGAACGGATAATCCTGCGACTGGACAATATGGAAATGAATTCGAGCGTTATGAGTTGTCTTATCGACCGGTCGGAATGCCCGATGAGGTTGAACCATTTGTCTTCGCGACGAGTTACGCGCCGGTTCTTCCCGGCAGCGCTGACGATACACTTGGCGTTCTCGATGCAACGGCGATGTTAAATGGCACCTACGATGTTTTCCTGACCTGCTTCGGACTAGACGGTAGTAGTCGCTCAATCATCGATACCGTTATCGTCTCGGGCAACCGCAAGGTGGGTAACTTCACGGTTTCCTTCAATGACCTGCAAGTACCAGTCGTCGGGATTCCGGCCACAGTAACGCGCACCTACGACAGTCGGGATAAGTTCCCGCGTGATTTTGGCGTGGGCTGGCAGATGGGTTTTGCCAGCATGAAGATCGAAGAGTCTTATCCGATAGGATATGACTGGGGTGTTGAGGGCGGCACACTGGGATGCTATCCGTTACAGGTCTCGCCACACACGATATCAGTACAGTGGCCAGACGGAAGATTGGAAATATTTGAAGTTAAAGTCAATGGATTCTTGGATGATAATCCGCAAGCAGGCGACGGCTGCTCAACATACACGTTAAACGACCAAGTACCAATTGAATTTACGCCCCTCACACGCGGTGGCTCGAAGCTCACTGTACTTGCCCCTGCGTTGCCGCGGACAGTCGCGAACGCAGTGGCGGCCAATGGCCTTACGGGTGTCGGCGTGCTATCGACGTCACCGGATGCCCTCTCTCCCGTGCCATTCGAGCCAACCGGCTATCAAGTCGAAAGTCCTGACGGCGTTGTCTATGAGTTCAAGAGCGATTCCGGACCATATGAAACCCCACGTGGCACCTACACTCTCAGCAAGATCATTGATCGCAATGGTAATATTCTCGAGTTCACTGAGGATGGTATTCGCAAGAATAATAACGAGATGGTGATCCGGTTCGAGCGCGACGAGCAGGGCCGCATTAAGCGAGTATTTGATCCCGATGATCGGTACATTGAATATGAATACGATGACGCGGGCGACCTCGTTCGTGTTACCGATCGCACCAACCAAGCTACCCGTTTCGTTTACAACGATTCCCATGGCTTGATTGATATTCTCGATCCGCGTGGGGTGCGGGCTGTTCGGAACATCTACGATGACGAAGGACGATTGATCACCGTCATCGATGCGGCGAGCAATCGAACTGAGTTTGTGCGTCCGGGACGTGACGAGCCCTTACCGCCGGGGTATCCGACGATTGATCCCGCAGGCATTGCTGCACTTACGGCTAACGATATGGCGTCTTCGTACGACGTTTCGTTCTTCAACGGAGAATGTGAGAACTACGAGGCGGTGATTGATCCGCTTATGCTCACGACGTTGCACTGCTACGACGATCGCGGAAATGTGGAGGCGACGGCGGTACTCAGTCACGAAAGCGGTACTTTCCTTGAGTCGCTGACGCGGATTGACTACGACGAATTTGGTCGTCAAACCCGCACGACCGACGCGGTGGGTCGGGTTTCCGAAGTCGTTTATCGCGATAGCGAATCCGATTTGGTGACCGAGCAGCGCAGCGGTGGTCGCATCGACGGCGACGGTGACTACGTCGATTACCGCGTCACCAAAATGCAGTATGGCGAATTCGATCAGATCACTGCGACATGGGATGCCGCGAATCTAGCGATGCATGGCGGCAGTACGGGTGGAAATAATCAAGTACCCACTGCGGAGTTTGTTTACGATTCTGTCAACGGCAATCTTCAGGTTGTTAAGGATGCCGAGGGCCGCGAAACAGTACGTGATTATTTCTCCGACGAATCGCCCTCGCGTGGATTGGCCAGGAAGGTTACAGATCGCAACGGCGTCGAGACCAACTATACCTATTATCCCGATGGCAATCTGCATACCGTGACCGACGACGATCTCAATGTCACCACCTATTACTATGACGAGGTCGGTCGGCGCACGCGCGAAGTGCGGATGGTCGAAGTCGACGGGGCAATGGTCGAGGTCGAGTCGATCACCGAATACGATGCATCGGGGCGTGTAACGCGCCGTATCGATGAGCAGGACCGCGAAACCATCACCACTTACAACAGCATCGGTAAAGAAGCGACCGTCACCGATATCAACGGCGGTGTGACCGAATACGAATACGACATTCGTGGGCAAGTCAAACGCGTCATCGGCGCAGACGAGACGGAGACGGCGTACACTTATGACGAAAAGGGGCGCCAGTTAACGGTCTCCACCAAGCAGAAGTATCATCTTAGCGGCGACACGATCCGGGTTACCAAATACGAATACGACCAAGCGGGGAATCGGGTTAAAACATATCTACCGGATGATACGCCCGAGGATTGGTCGGACAACGTTATTCAGCAAACGGCGTACGACGCGGGCGGGCGTGTGGTGCGAACCTACGCGCCGTACCGTGAGGGTGAAACGCAGCGCGTGGTGTCGGAATATTTCTACGAAAATACCGATTTTGACTACACGGTAACGGTCGCCAATGGAGGGGCATTACCCGCCATTGGCCAAGAGGTGCCGCTCAACGAGCAGTGGGTATTGACCTATGTCGAAGAATACGACGCAAACTTCAATACAACGCCGCTCATCAACGGCTACCTGACAAAGGCCTTCTTCGATGAAGGCGGACGTCAGTACAAGACCGAGGACGCGCGCAGCACCGCAACCAACGGTAACTACTTCACCGAGATCGAGTACAGCGTGCACGGTCAACAGTTGCGCACCATATTCCCGGGTGCGGCGGCCGGTTTGCCGACGACCTGTACCAAGTCGGCCTTCGATCCCGGTGGGCGCAAGATTTCCGATACCGATCAGAACAATCTGGTCACGGGATACGGATATGACAACCTGGGTCGCACGACATCCATCAGCGATGCGATGACGTTCGAAACAACCTACATCTACGATTTGGACGGCAATTTGGTCGAACAGTACGACGCCAATTTGAACAACCCGCCCATACTCATGTCATACGACGAGTTCGGTCGGATGATCAGCCGCACGCTGCCAGAGGGGCAAACCGAAACGTGGACTTACGATCAATTCGGCAATCAGGAATCGTACACCGACTTCAACGGCGTGACGCAGTGGTTCCAGTACGACGATCAGAATCGCCTCACGTATCACTATCTGCCCAGCAAGGACATTACACTTTCGTTCACGGAACAACAGGACGACGTGCCCGCCCCGGTCGGTGAATGCAGTCTGCGTGTCAGCGGGATGAGCGATTTGATCATGCTCGATTGCACCGTCGATGGATTTATCGCCAACGACAACGAATACACGATCACCCTCGAATACGCCTATCCGGATGCCGGCGAGCCAAACGGTATAAAGGATGAGCTATTCGATCTCACGGCGAATGCAAACATCTCCACCAATCCCAACACCAGCTTCACGCTCGATATTAGCATCGATTCGTACACGCAACTGCGCGAAGAGATCAATACCGACGTCGCTCACATCGTGATCGATCAGGACGATAACGGCACCTACCGCCATGCCGAGATGGCGCTTCAACTCCCGCCGTTGACCGAAATCTACTACGACTACGACGTCTACGGTCAGCGTACCGTCGCTGGGGAGCGCGTCGTTGAAGGCGACTATTCCGCCTCGTCCGATCTGTTCGATACCTACGATTACGACCGCCGCGGCCAGCTCATTCGCGAAACCAAGAGCAGCGGCGATGTACTCGAATACGAATACGACGACAGCGGTAATCGCACCCTGCTAAAGGTTGCGCTAGCCAATGGCGAGTTCACCTACACGGCTTATGGCTTCGATCGCCTCAATCGACTCATTCGCGTGGAAGATCACAATACCGATAGCGTTGGCGATCCCACTGGCACGCCGCGAATCACGTACTATCGTTACGACGCCAACGGCAATCGCGCGGGCGTGAAACACCCCAACGGTACGGTGGCAAGCTACGAGTACGATCGACTCAATCGTCTCACGCGGCTCACCAACCGGCGCGCCAACATGTCGGTCATCAGCGACTACGTCTACACGCTCGATGAGGCGGGTAATCGCACGCGCGTGGTGGAAGAACACACCAACGCGCCGGGCGCACGCCGCACCGTCGACTATGTGTACGACGATAACTATCGCCTGGTGGAAGAGCGCATCACCAACGACCCCGATGGTAAGAACGGCATCATCAGCTACACCTACGATCGCGTCGGCAACCGCCTTACGCGGCAAAGCACGGTCGACGGCATGCCGTGGCTGGTCGAGTACACCTACGACCATAACGATCGGCTGATCACCGAAGAGATCACGGCCGAAGCGATCGGTGCCGCGCCCAACGAGATCGATCCCAAGGTGTACGCCGCCGCCGGGGCTATCGATCCGATGGCACCGTACAACGCCTACCCGTCGGTCCCGACCGATGAAGAATGGCGCGCGGGCGGTGGGGCAGCGACAAACGTCCAAGCCGATGGCGATGCCGCCACGGGTAGGGTGGGTGGTACGCGACCCACCGCAGACGCGTCAGCGGTTTCTTCCAACGTCGATGCCTTGGCCCGCGCCGGTGTTACGCTCTCGCGCGGCGCAGGGCGCAATATCGATCAAGAAGAAATGGACCGCCGCGCCGGCAAGCCGCAGGTGCGGTATGTCTCTGCCGATGGTCGTCGCCCGCATGAGCCGTCGCCGTATAGTGGCTGGCTGGTGGCGGGCTTTACGCTGGCCAGCTTCGGCGCGCTGCTCTACCCAGTGGCGCTGTTGCGCTCGCGCAACCGCGGGCGGCGCGCGGCGCGGCGCGGGGGCGGTGCGCGCTCGGCTAATGAAAATGCCGACGACCCCGACTCTGAATCCGACCACCTATTCCCCCTAGCAACCGAAGGTGCGCGCTCGCGCCGCCGCCGCATCTGGCGCGGCACCATCTC
>JGI12316J15309_10003199_pt1 | contig 19974 bp, 15 predicted proteins | sample MarCyaLeptolynsp_FD_15309 | JGI IMG/M metagenome (IMG submission 15309) | reverse complement strand
GGTCATATAGCCGGTAAACTCGATATGGTCGGTGAGTTTCAATTCTGCGGACAGGGCACACAGCCGGTCGTAGTCCGGGCCATCACCGATGATCACGCAGCCGATGTCGTCTCGGCCCTGGACATTCACAATGTGGTCCATCGCCTTGACCAGATATTCAACACCATCCTGCTCGGCCATAATGCCGACATATCCTGCCAGATATCGGCGGCCGCGTTTGGCATTCTCGTTCGGTTCGGTTCGTTTGAACCGCTCGATATCAGGAAAACTCCTGACCACCCAAACCTTGTCAGACGGCATTTTGCCGGTGTGAATGGCACGTTCTTTCAGGGTTTCGTTGGTGGCCAGGCTTCCATCCGCGAGTTTGAACGTGCACTTCTCGAAAAACGTCAAAAGGCGGTGAAAGAAGCCCTTTTTGCCGAATTTGACCTCGTAGAGTTCCGGGTTGATGTCGTGCTGGTCGAAAAGGAATTTCTTGCCGAAGAAAAGCTTGTGGAACATGGCGACAATGAAAATCAGGTCAGGCGGATTGCAGGCATGGATCACGTCGAAACCGTGGCGCCGCAACACCTTGATCGACAGACGCATTTCATGAAAAAGAGCAGCAGAATATTCGGCGAGATAGCCCAGGGCACCTGTTGCCTCGAGTGGCAGGTTGTGCCTGTAGATATGAATGCCGTCCAGCGTCTCTTCAAAGGAAGTGTGCTTCTTTCCGGTCGGGCAAATAACTGACACCTCATACCCGGCCTCGCGAAGAGCCGTTGCTTCCTGCCACACTCGGCGGTCAAAGGGGACTGGAAGATTTTCAACGATAATCAGGACTTTACCGGCCACAGGCAGTGGTTTGCTGTTCACTTCAGCCAACGTTCCAACTCCTTGACACGCAATTCGAAATAAAAAACATCTGTGATATATGGCCAACACGACGACGAGGTCAAACAGAACCCTCTCGAGATCGAAACAGATCGTATGTTAAGATTAATTCGTCACTATTTTTATTAAAAATCTCATGATCCTCGCAATCTCACTAATAATTTAGTTACAAAGCCGCGACGGATATGGGAATGTTTGTCCATCATTTAAGTCTGGCCGTATTTGTGGCCAAAGCGTGAATTTTGAACGGAAAATATTCATGACGGCCGATATTCGCAACGACAACACCGCATTGCCGGGCGACATTCTTTCGCTGACGAAGCGTGCCATTCCCTGGATAATCGTCGCTTCGCTTGGGGCCGCCGCATTCTTCTGGGACGGTCTGATTTCTCTCGGCGCTGCCTGGTCGCGTCCTGAATACAGCTATGGTCCGCTTGTTCCTCTCATCACGCTTTACATGACACTTCTGGAAATCCACCGGCATCCGGTAAAGCCCGATCACGGCAGCCGCATTGTCGGAATGGTTGTCTTTGTGTTGTCTCTCCTGGTCGGTTTGATCGGGAACCTCGTTGAAATACCTGACATCATCACCTACGGCTTCATTCTGTACGTGGGTGCTTTCATTTTGTTGCTTGCCGGAACCCGGGAAGGTTTCAGGTTCTGGCCGGGCTGGCTGCATCTGATTTTCATGCTGCCTCTGCCTCAATTCATTTACTTGAGCGTGTCGACGCATCTCCAGGCCGTGTCTGCCGAGATTGGCGTCTGGGTCATTCAACTGATGGGTATTCCGGTCCTGCTCGATGGAACGGTGATCGATCTTGGTGAGTACAAGCTTCTTGTTGCCGAAGCCTGCAGTGGCCTGCGTTACCTGTTTCCGCTTTTCAGTTTCGGCTGGCTCATGGCAGTTCTTTATAACGGCCCAAACTGGCATCGGGTTGTGATTTTCCTGGCCACCATACCGGTAACGATTTTGATGAATTCTTTCCGGGTCGGCATGATCGGCGTCCTGGTCAATCACTTCGGCATCGGCCATGCGGAAGGTTTCATCCATTACTTCGAAGGCTGGGTGATTTTCGTCTCGTGCACCGTGATCCTCTACCTGTTGGCAGTGATCCTTTCCCGGTTCTTCTCGTTCGGCCGCGAGCGCCCGAAATACATTATCGGGATGGATTACGAGGGTGTTCTTGGTCCACTGAAGAAGTTTCCCATGGTGACCACTGGTAAGGCCTTCATTGCGGCTTCGATCATATCGGTGATCGCCGGCATTGCCTGGCAGTTGACCCCCGCGCCGTCAGCGGCCTCCATCAACCGGCTGCCGCTTGGGATATTCCCGATGCATGTTGACAACTGGCAGGGCAAGGCAACGATCCTCGACAGAGACATTGAGCGCGTTCTCGGCGCGGACGAATATCTCCTCGCAGACTTCGAGAGTGAGAATGCCAACGTCAATCTGCTGATGACGTTCTACAAGTCGCAGACCAATGGCTCCGGGATTCACTCACCGGAGATATGTTTGCCAGGGGGCGGCTGGGAAGTTTCCAGTTGGCAACAGAAATCCATCAACGTTGGAACTGGCCAGGGTGCGAAGACCATCAAGGTCAACCGTGCCGTCATTCAGCTTGGCCTGCAGCGCCAGCTCGTTTACTTCTGGTTCGAGCAGCGTGGCAGGCAGATCACCAATGATTTTGAAGCCAAGTTCGTTTCCATGTGGGATACTTTCTCGGAAGGCCGTTCGGACGGCGGGCTTGTGCGCGTTGTAACACCAATTGCGCCCGGCGAAGATGTTGAGCGTGCCGATGATCGTTTGCAGTCGTTCCTGGACGATGTCGTACCGATGCTGCCGGAATATTTCCCAGGCATAGAGGCTTAGGTGCACTGACGGCCCCAAAAGTGCGCCGTCCTTTGGCCGGCCCGGGACTTGTTCCCGGGTTGCGGAACCAACCGTTCTGTGTGCCCTAGGAATTCCGGGGTGCCGAAACGTCGCGGCTTTTGGCCTTGCATTTCATTGAACGCACATGGGGCTCAGAAAAGCCTCCGAATTTTGATACGTGGCGAAAAAAATCGGATAAGACGTGGCAACGGCCGGTCAGGTGCGGGACCTGGCTTCGTCAAAGCCCTCACGAACGACACTGTAAGATGACACCTGGAACCCAAACGTATTCCGCCCTGCTTGACCGCATTGAAAACAAAACTGCACTGATCGGTGTCATTGGCCTTGGCTATGTCGGGCTGCCGCTCGCTGTAACAACCGCGCTTCGCGGATTTTCGGTCATTGGTTTTGACATTGATGATGAAAAGACAAAGAAGCTGGCTTTAGGACAAAGCTACATCGCCGCGGTTACGAATGACATGCTCAACAAGGCCGGCGAGGCCGGTTCAGTAACGTGGACGGCAGATTTCGCTAGGTTGTCGAAATGCGATGTCATTGTCATCTGTGTGCCGACCCCTTTGAACAAACACCGCGAACCAGACCTTACATTCGTTGAGGACACGGCGCAGACCATCCTGCTGCACATGAGTCCCGGTAGTTTGGTTGTGCTGGAATCCACCACATTTCCGGGGACGACGGAAGAGGTTTTGACCCCGATCCTGTCCTCGCACGGCTACCGTCCGGACAACGACTTTTGGGTCGCGTTCAGCCCTGAACGGGAGGATCCGGGAAACGAAATTTACCGCACGCACACGATACCGAAAATTGTCGGTGCGGATTCCCAAGCGTCGCGTGCTTTGGCCACCGCGTTTTACGGGCATGTCGTTGAAAAGGTAGTTCCCGTATCGTCTGCAAAGGCGGCTGAGGCGGTTAAGATAACGGAGAATATCTTTCGCGCTGTGAACATTGCGCTCGTGAACGAATTGAAAGTCATTTACGACGCAATGGATATCGATATCTGGGAAGTTATCGATGGGGCTGCGACCAAACCGTTCGGCTTCATGCCTTTTTATCCAGGGCCAGGTCTTGGAGGACACTGTATCCCGATCGACCCGTTCTACCTGACCTGGAAGGCGCGCGAATACGGACATGCCACACGGTTCATTGAACTTGCCGGCGAAATCAACGTGAATATGCCGAACTACGTAGTTGCCAAACTTAGAGAAGTTCTGGATTTTCATTGCGGGAAAGGGCTGTCCAGAGCCAAGATCCTGCTGGTTGGGATCAGCTACAAGAAGAATGTTCCTGATATGCGTGAAAGTCCTTCAGTAGCGTTGATGGACATGATTTTGAAAGCCGGTGCGGAGGTGGACTTCCTGGATCCCCACATTCCGCAGATCCCGCGCATGCGGGACTATCCCCATCTGCAGAACCGGGCTGCTGTGGCTATGGAGGATGTGCACGGCAGTGATTATGATGCCGTTCTTGTCTCGACGGACCACGATGCCATCGACTATGCGCGCCTGGTGGAGCTGACAATTCCTATCGTTGACACCCGGAATGCCATTGCGTCGCGCGGTCTGCCGACCCAGCTGGTCACAAAGGCGTAACCTTGGGTGTTTCAAGACAAAGCTGAAGTCCGTCCGCTCGGTCGCTTTGACCGACGTTGGGAATTTACGCCTCAACAGCTTTTGTCATAGGCACCAAGCCGCTCAAGGACTAGCTTAAGCGAATGTAGAATTATTGCGAAAGCGCCATGTCCGGCTGCATGGAGAACACACCAAATCGACGTTTGTCATCGAGCACGCGTTTGACAATGTCAGGAGTGATTTCCTCTGCCTCGGTGGCAAAGCCATAGAGCAGGGCGGTGTCGCAGATCGTGTTGATAAGACGGGGTGTACCCTGCGTCGCATAATAGATCAGGTCGCAGGCCCCCGGTGTAAACAGCGGCCGGCTGGCACCGGCGACCTTCAGCCTGTGCGCAATATAGCTCGCCACTTCCTGCTGTTCGAGAAACGACAAGTGAAAGTCGGACGTGACGCGCTGAACGAATTGTCTGAGGCTGGGTGCGGCCAACAACGTTTTCAACTCGGGCTGCCCGCTCAGGACGATTTGCAGCAGCTCCCGGTTATGCGTGTTGATATTGGAGAGCATCCGCAGCTCTTCCAACGTTTCCGAACCTAGGTTCTGCGCTTCGTCGACAATCAGCACGGTCCGGCGGCCCTGTTCATATTCCTCAATCAGGAAATCTCTGAACTGCTTGTAGAGCTTTACGTGTGAATCGGTATCGAATTCCTGATCGAAGGCCATCAAGACCCATTGCAGGAGCTCGCCGCCGCCGCCCGTATTCGAAAGCAATCCGACACGCACGTCGCCAGGCAGCTTGCTAAGAAGATGCTGGATAAGCGTGGTCTTGCCGGCACCGACTTCGCCTGTGATAACTGTGAACCCGGCATGATTGACGATGCCGTATTCCAGCATGGCAAAAGCCATACTGTGCGGGCCGGCCCAGTATATAAAACGCGGATCCGGAACCAGCGCGAACGGCTTTGTCAGGAGGCCGTAATACGGCTCATACATCATCGACCCCGAGGTGCGTGACTGTTCAAAAGTTTCGTTTTGTTGCATCGTTCACTATCGGTAAAATAGCAACATATTGTTAATTATGGTACGAAGCTTACCTTACCGATTCACTCTGTTGCCAATAAACAATTTTCTCGCACATTTTCAAGCTTTTACTTGAAAAACAGTAAATACATCAACGTGACCTTTTAGCACATTTTTCTGTCTCGTTGCCAGTTAAACTTTGTTTAGCGAGCAATTCTAGACACGGTTTGTTGAACGTCAGGGTAGTGAACGAATCTGGCTGAACAGGCTCCAGTGCCAACCAACTTGAGCGGGGAGTTGGCCTGACACTGCGCCCTTGTCGGGAGCCAACTGGCCAATAGGCCGGTACGCAATTCGTAGTTACCCGCATCACCCGTGAAGCAACCTTGATCAGCTTTTTCTGCGCCGCTGGGCAAGGTAGATGCCCGACAGACCACAAGCCAGCAGCAGGCCCGCTGCCGGGATCGGAACCGGTGTTGCGCTTACAAGATTCTGGCTGTAGCGGCTTTGGTCCCTGCCGTAGCCGAGCGACTCGTAATAGTCGAGTTTGTACGACTGTGTGATCGCGCCGCCGAGATTGCCGAGAAAGGTATTCGCATACTCGCGCGCAGCCGTGTCGCTTGTGGACTTGAAACTGCCGTCCTTCACATCAAGCTTCCCGCTGTTCTCGTAAAGGATTTCCCATAGTGCCAGCTGGAAACCTGCAGACTGACCATTGCTGTTAAGGTCCAGGTTGGAATAATTCGTCTCAAAAAGGCTCTTGATATTGTCTTTTTGAACCTGGCTGAAAGCAAAGGTGTTCGAGAAGGGAACGTTTGTTACCTGGTAGAGACCCTTGAGCGACAGATTGTGCGCAATGTCGACGCACCACGCGATAATGTTGGCAGCGCCTGTGCTCAGACGGAAACCGCCCGCAGTCACATTCTGATCGATCACTGGATCGCTGGTGTTGGTGATATTGAGATAGGTGCGCCCGCCGTTGTCGAAAACACTGTTGGGATTTGTCCTGCTGAGCGACACGGGTGCCGCAAGCGCCACACTCGTTCCTGCGGCAAAAAATGCCAGGGCTGCAATTGATGTTTTGATGTTCATAGTATTTTGGCCTCAAATATTATTCGGATTTGCAACGAATTTTATCTAAATTTGAAGTAGCATTCATAAGTTGGGGCAACAAGTAATTTAATGGATTGAAGAAAAAATTGCGCGATTATAGTTATTTTGTTGCGTTAATATTTTTGGTTAAAATAGAGGGCAATGGGTAAGTTTTGGTTTTAGCAAGATTTTATTTGACGCTGACCGGATGGCCGTTGCTCAAGAGCGCACGGTACCGACAGATCTCAGCTTTGGCTTTTCAGGAAAAGCCAACCCAAATATACGGATCAGTAATAGTAGTCCTCTGTCGGAACGTCTTCGCACTTGTTCAGGACGATACCGAGCAGTTTGTCCAGTTCGCTGATTTGAAGTTCACATTCATCGACCTCAGCGGTCGTGGTCGTTCCGGAGGCAACCACGAGCAAGGAGGTGTCGACCCGGGGCAAGAAGCCAAGCGCGTCGTCACTGCTTTTCATCGGGGGGAGGTCGAACAGGATGATCTCCGGCTTGAGCTCTTTTTCAATGAAACTGAACAACTCGAGCATTCTTGGAGCTTGCAGAAGCTCTGACGATGCCGGTGTGTGGCCACTGTTCAATCCCAGGTACAGGTTTGGATCCGCCTGAACGAAGCAGTCACGGGCATCATCAGCTCTCTCAAGCAGGTACTGGGCAATCGAGCGATCAGGTTCGATGTTCAGTGTCGGAGCAATGGAAGGCCGACGCAGATCGAGGTCCACGACAACGGTCTTTAGACCGGGATTTCGCGAAAGGCTGAATGCGAGATTAAGCGTCACCATTGTCTTGCCGCAGCCCGGCGTAGGCGAGGTTATGGCAAGCGACTTCCACTTGTTGTCCGACATGGCTTGCCGAACACGCGTGCGCAACAGATTAAACGCAATGTGATTCGGATCATCCATCGATTTTGAGACGATCCTTTTCCGCTCGAGATGTTTCAGATCGATGTCGACTTGACGAAGCGGCTTTATCTCGCGGACTGGTGCAGCCTCTTTGACGGTCTGCGGCTTTTGTGCATTCTGAATTGCGGTTTCGATCCTGGGAGCGATCGGTTCCGTTTCAAAAGCCTCGCCGTCAGTCACTCCCGCCTTTTTGAGAGCACTCTTGATGTGTTCCACGTGGTAAACTCCAACTACTATCTCAGCGTATTCAGGGCCTTAACATGCCAGGCAAGAAGGGCTCGATCTTAAACCAAACCCGCTCTGCCAATATGTCGAGCGGCGTGACATAAAGGTGCGCGATTGCCAACGCAGCGACTATACCAAGCAGGATAAGGCAAACTGTTAATAGGCGTCGCAAAAGTTTGCTAATTCGCTCTTGTCTTGTGCTGACATAGGGAATGACGGCAATCGGCCGAAGTTGCAGCCGTCGTTCCAGGTCTCCTGCCGTTCTGATGCTGTTGTCCAAAAACTCCAGAAGAACGACAAGCGCTAATCCGATCGCCATTGCACCACCACCACCGGCGGCAACGATTTGGACACGGCTTGGACTATTGGGGGAATCGGGTGTCGTCGCTTGTTCTAGCACTTCAAAACGTTCGGCTTGCCTGTCTTGTTCAAGTTTCTCACCAATTTCTGCGTCTGTGAGTTTGGATTTTGTTTGGTTGAATTCCGAACGAAGGTTTTGATATTCCCGAGCCATGGCTTGCAGCTGAACTTCAACACCAGGTGTCGCCGAAATACTTTTTTCCAAGTCGTCGACCTGAATTTGCAGCTCTTCTTGCTGCAGTGTAAGAAGTTTTATTCTAGTCTTGGGATCAGCTGTAAACCCGAGTTGTGCCATCTGAGATTTTATCGAAGCCATTTGAATATCTGACTGAGCAATCTGCCGGTCCAGTCCATCAATTGTATTTTTCGACACGAACCCCTTATCAAAGAGAGGGGACAGTTGCTCTCGCCGCTCCAGCAGCGCTTTGTGGTTCAATTCGGCAGACTGAAGTCTGAAGGAAAGTTGCTGAGCACTGTTTTCATCACTTGAAATAGGGGTGCCCTCTACCTCGTTTGCCGCTCGCAGCTGCTGTTCGATCAACCTGAGTTGCGCGGAAACTTGAGCAAGACTTGAGCGGCGAGCGCCCAGTGTTTCAGGCAACGTTGCTTCATGTTCGCGTTTGAACGCTGCCATTTTCTCTTCCATTTCAAGCAGGTCTGCCTCCAGCTCTTGAAGTTGCTGCTCAAAAAATTCACTCGTCTCCGCAGCCCGGCTAAGTCTGGTTTCGAGGTTCTGAGAAAGAATTGAAGTCACGAGTTCATTTGCGACTCGTGCAGCGGTGGAGGCGCTTGCATACGTGAAAGCGACTTCAAATCCAACGATTTGCGTGTTCCTTCGCGATCTCGCAACTGCAATCTGCGTGATTTTGATGGCGGAGCGCATCTTTTCAACTATTTCAGTGGGTGTCAGAGGAAAGTCTGAGCTGCGATACAGACTGTAATCGCCTGCAATACTCAATAGGTTGTTCCGCGCCAATAGACGCTGCTCAATTACCTTTAAACGCTCTCCTGGGTCAGCGTTAACCGTCGCAGAAGCAAGCTGGTTTGGAATGCGTTGGGACTCGATTAGGATCGTTGCTTTTGCTTCGTAGCTTTTCGGAAGCGAATAAGCCACAGCAATCGCTGCGCCAAACAGGATAACAACGGGAATGAGAAATTGAACGAAGCGTCGCTTTGCAATTGAAGTTATCGTACCAAGGTTAAAACTCTGTTCCATCAATCCTTAACCCATTTGACAGAAACACCTTACACACTGGCGTTCTTGATTTAGTTAGAGCCTGCAGACTTTTCCGGGTTCTGAAGTTTTTCCAAAGTCTTTTGGGCGAGATCCTGATCTTGTTGTGTCATAAGTGACTTAAGATCCAATGCACGTTCAAGCGCTGCTATCGCCTGATCTCTTTGGTTGAGCGCGGCGAGTGTCATGCCGTAGTGGTACTGCGCAAGACCCATATTAGGAAGGCCTTCGGCTGAAGATCGCAAGAGCGAAAGCGCTGAAGAGTACTCTCCCCTTAGGTAGTAAATCCAACCAAGTGTGTCTTGGTATTGGGGTACTTCAGACGTCCGAAAACGTTGAGCGATTTCCAACGCGCGATCAAGGGATGCCTCATCTCCGCGTCTTTCTGACAGCAGGCTGGCCAAGTCGTTCGCCACAACCGTGGAGCCGGGGTTTTCTCTAAACATCTCTTCATAAACGGCAATTGCTTCGTCGAACCGTTCCGTCTGTTGCAAAACCGTTGTGAGCATGAACTTCAGCGCAGCGCTGTTTTCGTCCTTTGCAAGACCCGCACGAATGGTCTTTTCTGCGTTTTCGGCCTGCCGCGTCGAGAAATAAAACTGTGCAAGTGCAGTATCACCAAAGGCGCTAGTTTCGTCTTTGGCGGCACTTTTGAAGGTTTGTTCTGCTTTTTCGATTTCTCTGGTAGACATGTATAGACGTCCGAGCAGCACAAGAGCTTGCACGTCCTGAGGGTTTTGGCTCAGAACAGATTGCAATTTCTCTAAGGCAAGTTCCTCTTGGCCGGAGCGAATGTAAGCGCCGATGAGGTCGGGAAGAAGCTGACGGTCTTCTTCAGTCGCGGTAGCAATTGATTTTTTGAGAAAATCCAAGCTTTCGTCGTGCTTATCTTGAGCACCGAGCGCCGCAGCGGTTATCCGGTCGGCAAGCCTTGTTTCGTTTTGATCATCGGAGTTACGAATGATGTCTGCGATTTCCTGCGCGCCTGCGAAGTCGCGTTTCGCCAGTTTTTGTTGCGCGATGAGTGCAAGCACTTCGTGGTTTAAAGGGTCTTTCGCGCGAATTGTTTCCAATACGCGTTCCGCTTGCTCTGCCCTGCCGTGGCTGAGCAAGTAGCGCACCATTGGCAATCCGGTTTCAGCGGATTGGTTGTCCAATGCGAAAGCTTTTGCATATTCCTCTTCAGCAAGGACTGAGGAGCCGTTCCTCTCGTGTGCATTTGCAAGCATGACACGTAGACGTGCATCTTGTGGTGCTTCATTCAGAGCAAGAAGTATGTCATCAGCAGCACCGGCGCTGTTGTTTTTAGAAAGCTTGATCGTAGCATTCAGTCGAAGCGCCTCAACATTCTTTGCGTCAGTATTAAGAATTTCCGATACATAGGTTTCCGCTTGGTCTACGTTGCTGGTCTCCAGAAGCATCGCCGCCAGCATCAGGCGAGCCTGATTCTGTTTCTCCGCATCACTCGCTTCGTTTAACACGGATTGCATATATTGAATGGCCTCCCGACCATCATCTGATGCGAAACTAAGTTGCGCCAAGGCTGCCTGAAACGGGAAAGGGTCACCGCCGGCGTTTTTTCGAAACTCGATCAGTGACTCGAGTTCTCTTCTGGCAGCTTCCCGACCTTTCTGAGACAGCAAAAACGAAACAAGACGTCCCTGCGCTTCATCGTCGTGCGGTCGGTCTTCCACAGCCTGACGCATTACTTTTTCAGCATCATCCGGTCGGTTTTCGCTCAAATACCATTGAGACCAAGCAGTGGTGAGTTGCGGGTTATCCGGAAACTGGTCCACCATTACAGCCAGCTGAGCTTCAACCTTCGAATCGTCGCCGAGCGCATCCAGGACGGAAAGCCGCAGGATCTGCAGCCCAAGATTTCCGCGGCTGCTTTCGGGCGCCCCGTCCAGATACTCCAAGGCACCCTCAGGATCGTCGGAAACCATGCGCGCTGAGGCAAGAACGATGTAGGTGTCTTCGAGTTCGGCGTTTCCCTTCAGGGCTTCCAGTGCGAGTTTCTCAGCTTCTTCGGGATTGCTGGTCTTGAGTTCATATGTCGCATTCGCGACGAGGACTTCTGGGTCTTTTGCGGCGAGGGCGTTGGCCTCGTCCAGAAACTTGCGTGCCTGCTCTGCCTGGTTGGCGGTCAAGAGCATGTAGACGAGCTTCAGGCGCACGGCCACATGATCTTTGGCCTGCTCCGCAACGCTGTTATAGATCCGGAAGGCCGACTGGATTTCACCTTGGCTTTCCTGCACTTCGCCAAACGCGAATAGTGCATCGGTATGATCAGATTTCAGCTTGAGTGCATTTCGGAATTCCAGGCTGGCTTTCGCGAATTCGCCTTCCTCAACAAGCTCCAAACCGCGCTTGTAGTGGTTTTCCGCTCTTTCTTCTGAAGAGCTGCAGCCGACCAGAAATATTAGGCCGAAAATCGTCACAAAATGAGCGACTGCCTGCTTGAAACGCGGCGTCGAAGTCATGAAAATTGCTCCTGCAAACTGCCTTACCATTGCAACACCAAAATAGGCCTTCGTTCGTTAAATTTCGAGGCACATTTTTCTTATAATTGTCTTAAGGTTAAATCGTGGTCTTAGAAAGACAATAAGTCTTTGTTACGAAACGGACACCCCTCAACGACGCTTACTAAGCAACCAAGTCCAAGGGCGCATGGTTTCTATTGTAGGAGTATTCAAGCTTCGATTCTGCAGACACCGAACCATCCGTCGATTTATGCGGTTTAAGATCTGATCTCATCACTCGGTGCCATCCGTTTGAAGCTCTGGTTGGGGTATTGGTCCGTGGTTTGTGGCACTCGTTGCGTGAGTGAAACCGCTTCTGATCTCGGTTTCTTCGTCAAGTTGGTCCAACATCTCTCTCCTTTCGGAGAAAAACGATCAGTGTCAACACGGATACGGTTAAGGGCCACACGATCGCCGAAAGGCTGGCCAGTGAAAGTGAAACTGCGTTTCCGCGACCGGTCTCCAACAGCTCCATCGCACTCAAGGTGAAAAAAACAAACGCAATTGCGCAATACAAGAGTAGAACGAACCCAAAAAACAAAACCATTGTCAATTCCTGCAAGTTAGCCACGCAATGCATGTGGCTAATGCTCCAGCTTGGTTAACAGTTTAATACTTTCGCGCAAAAATAGCAAAGGCCAGTGGCCCGTATCACGAAGTTTCTACCGAGAGGACAACGCGCCGATACGCCGCTCTCTAATGCGGCTTGCAAATCGGAAAACCTCATGTTTTCCGGTGGCGTTACCCGAAAGGTACACTTGTTGTTTCACAGAAAATGGCTCATCTCGGCGCGTTCCGCTGAGACGGAGCTTTGGTAAACGCTTCAGGTGTTTCAGTGCCGCTATGGATGCGCTGCCGGCCGGCTGCTTCGGCCCACCAGAGAAGCTGTTTCACCGTTCTGTCGAGATAGTCGTTCCAGCGATCGGCTTCAGTCTCCTCAAGATAGGCCCCCGTTTGGTCGAAAACTTCATGTGCCTTGGGAACATGGATCATCGCTGAGACGGGAAGGCAGCCCAGTTCGGAGAGGTAGGTGCGCATATTGACGGCGGCACGCGCGCCGCCCCATTGCCCGGCGGAGTAGGTCACGATTGCGCTGGGCTTGTAGGAAAACAGCGAGCTGCCGAAGTGGTTCAACAGATGTGCCAGTGCCGGAGACATGGAGTGATTGTATTCCGGGCTCACCATGACGTAGCCAGCGGCGGCTTCGATCTGGCGGGCAAGACGTTCAAGCGCTTGCGGGGCTTTGCCCCGCGCATATGAAAAATGCGGTTTGAACGGATTTGGCAGCTCGATATTCAGCGGGTCGACCAGTTCGTTCGGCGCGCTGTTCGCTGTCAGTCGGAGCGCGCAGGCCTTGGCGACCCGTTCGCCCAGGCGCGCCGGATGTGGCGGCGTGCTCTCCCGTTCCGAGCCTATGAATACCAGGAATGTCATGTGGTGCCATCAGTTTGTTCTTGGGCACGGACCATAGAAGGTCGACGCGAAAAAATGAACGGAAAACCGCCTGAAACGTCACTTGCCATGGGGAAGTCGAGGAGTTAACAGCGTAATACCTTTGCAATGCCTTTGGTTGCCGTACAGCCATGCGTCGACCGGAAAATGCGGGTTCTGATCGGGAATTTTGCGAAAAGTCGTGTGATTTCCCAAAGGGAAAACTTAACAGTCGACAAATGGTATTAAATAGGTATTATATTTCCAACGGCTGACGGGAGGGCCTTGCCCGGGTGTCGAATCTGCAGAGCGCGCGTGGGCAGGCTGGCGCTGGATTTTTACCGGAAATGGCAGGGCAGGGTGTTTTGCTTCCTTTCGTCGGACCGGATCGAACAAGAAGAAACCAACGTTTGAAAACAGGGAACAGCGCAATGACACGTAAGTTACTCTCTTTGGCCCTGGTCGGCACGGCCCTAGCAACAAACAGCGCGTTTGCGGAAGACGTCACACTGACGATCGAAAGCTGGCGAAACGATGATCTGGCCCTTTGGCAGGAAAAGATCATCCCGGCATTCGAGGCGGCCCACCCCGGCATCAAGATCAATTTCTCGCCGTCCGCACCGACCGAATACAACGCTGCTTTGAATTCCAAGCTGGATGCAGGCTCGGCGGGCGACCTCATCACCTGCCGTCCGTTTGACGCCTCTCTTGCGCTGTTCGATGCGGGCCATCTTGTCGATCTTGACGACATGGAAGCCATGAACAATTTCTCCGACGTCGCGAAGGCTGCCTGGCAGTCCGACGACGGTTCGGCGAGCTTCTGTGTGCCCATGGCCTCCGTGATCCACGGGTTCATCTACAATAAGGATGCGTTCAACGAACTTGGAGTTTCCGTGCCGGCAACTGAGGAAGAGTTCTTCGCGGTCCTGGACAAGTTCAAGGAAGACGGCAACTACATCCCGATGGCAATGGGCACGAATGACCAGTGGGAAGCGGCCACGATGGGATACAACAACATCGGTCCGAACTACTGGAAAGGGGAGGAGGGGCGCAACGCACTCATCCGGGGTGAGCAGAAGCTGACCGACGAACAATGGGTCGCACCCTATGCTACGCTCGCCAAGTGGGGGCCTTACCTGGGCGACGGTTACGAAGCCCAGACCTATCCGGACAGCCAGAACCTGTTCACGCTCGGCCGGGCTGCGATCTACCCCGCAGGAAGCTGGGAAATCTCAGGCTTCAACAGCCAGGCCGATTTTGAAATGGGCGCATTCAAGCCGCCGGTCCAGAATGCCGGCGACACCTGCTACATTTCCGACCACACCGACATCGGCATCGGCATGAACGCAGCGACCGAGCATCCCGAAGCGGCGAAGACGTTCCTCGCCTGGGTTGCCTCGCCGGAATTCGCCTCGATCTTCGGCAACGCCCTGCCGGGCTTCTTCCCGCTGTCGAAAACACCGGTTGACCTCGAAGACCCGCTCGCCAAGGAATTTGTCGGCTGGCGCGATGAGTGCGAAAGCACAATCCGTTCGACCTACCAGATCCTGTCGCGCGGCACACCGAACCTGGAAAACGAAACCTGGGGCGCTTCGGTCGCTGCCATCAAGGGCACTGAAACACCCGAAGCGCTTGGCCAGAAGCTCCAGGACGGTCTTGCCAGCTGGTACGACAAGCACAAGTAAGCCGCTTCACTGAAAACCAAACCCGGACGGGGAAACCTCGTCCGGGAAGCACTGACCGGAGCTTCGAATGAGCAAGCCGCGCTTTCGATGGCATATCGTCGTGTTTCTGGCCCCCGCGGTCCTCGTCTACACGGCCGTCATGATCTTCCCGCTTTTCAACACGTTGCGCCTTGCCCTTTACAGCAAGATCGAGCAGGAACGCGTGTTCGTCGGGATGCAGAACTTCACGACGCTGTTTGGCGATCCCATTTGGGCGGACCAGTTCTGGAACGCGCTGGGCAACAATTTCTGGTTCTTTCTGATCCACATGCTTGTTCAGAACCCGATCGGAATTGCTCTGGCGGCCATGCTCTCCCACCCGCGGCTCCGGTTCGCGGCCTTCTACCGCTCCGCGATCTTCATCCCGACCATCCTGTCCTTCGTGATTGTCGGATTCGCCTGGAAACTGATCCTGTCGCCCATCTGGGGGATTGCGCCGTCGATGCTGGACGCCGTCGGCCTGAAAGCGCTCTACGCCCCCTGGCTGGGCAAGGAGGAATACGCACTGACGACCTTGTCTCTGATCTCGGTCTGGCAGTTCATCGGCATTCCGATGATGCTCATCTACGCAGCACTGCTCTCCATTCCCGAGGAAATTCTCGAGGCAGGCGAGATCGACGGCATAACAGGCATGTCCGCGTTCTGGAAAATCAAGCTTCCGCTGATCCTGCCGTCCATCGGCATCATTTCGATCCTGACCTTCGTCGGCAACTTCAACGCCTTCGATCTCATATACGCTGCTCAGGGAGCGTTGGCTGGTCCGGATTTTTCCACCGACATTCTCGGCACGTTCCTTTACCGGACCTTCTTCGGCTTCCAGCTGCAACTCGGCGACCCCTATATGGGCTCTGCGATCGCCAGTGCGATGTTCGGGATCATCCTTGTCGGCGTGTGCATCTATCTTTTCGGCATCCAGACCCGGATGCGCAGATACCAGCTGTGATGGGAAGGGAACGATGAACAAGGCGCGCTCCAATCCGATCAACACCGCCGCAATGCACGGCGCCCTGATCCTTTACACGCTGATCGCTCTCTTTCCGGTCTTCGTGATCCTGATCAACAGCTTCAAGAACCGGAAGGCGATCTTCCGCGAACCGCTGAGTCTTCCCAGTGCCGACAGTTTCTCCATGATCGGCTACCAGACGGTCATGAAGCAGGGAGATTTCTTCCTCTACTTCCAGAACTCCATGATCGTCACGGTCGTGTCCCTCTTTTTCATCCTGCTCTTCGGCGCCATGGCGGCCTTCGCGCTCAGCGAATACAGGTTCCGCGGCAACATGCTGATGGGCCTGTACCTTGCGCTTGGCATCATGATCCCGATCCGGATCGGTACAGTCGCGATCCTGGAAATGATGGTGGCAACGGGACTGGTCAACACGCTGACGGCCCTCATTCTGGTCTACACCGCGCAGGGGCTCCCGCTCGCCGTGTTCATTCTTTCCGAATTCATGCGTCAGGTTTCCGATGACCTGAAGAATGCCGGCAGGATCGACGGGCTCTCCGAATTTACGATCTTCTTCCGCCTGGTCCTGCCGCTGGTGCGCCCCGCCATGGCGACCGTCGCCGTCTTCAATATGATCCCGATCTGGAACGACCTCTGGTTCCCGCTCATTCTGGCGCCCGCCGAGGAAACCAAGACGTTGACGCTCGGCAGCCAGGTCTTTATCGGCCAGTTCGTGACCAACTGGAACGCGGTCCTGTCGGCGCTCAGCATGGCAATTCTGCCGGTTCTCATTCTCTATGTGATCTTCTCGCGCCAGCTCATTCGCGGCATCACTTCCGGAGCGGTCAAATGATACGTGTCTTGATTGCAGGCCTTGGCAACATGGGGCTCTCGCATGCACTGGCCCACCACAGAAACGGGGCATCCGAGATTGTCGGTCTCGTCAACCGGTCCGGTGCGGTCGATCATCCGGAACTGTCCGGCTATCCGGTATTCAACGATTATCACGTCGCACTGGAAAAGACGTCTCCCGACCTCGTGGTGATTGCCACCTATTCGGACAGCCATGCGGACTACGCGGTCGCAGCCATGTATGCCGGGGCACATGTCTTTGTCGAAAAACCGCTCGCAACAACGGTTGAAGATGCCAGACGCGTGGTTGAATGCGCGCAGGAGACGCACAAGAAACTCGTTGTCGGGTACATCCTTCGGCATCACCCTTCGTGGATGAGGCTGATCGAGGAAGCGCGCGCCCTGGGCGGTCCCTATGTCTTCCGCATGAACCTCAACCAGCAGAGTTCCGGCGCGGAGTGGGAAACCCACAAGGCCCTGATGGAAACGACGGCACCGATTGTGGATTGCGGCGTGCATTATGTCGATGTCTGGTGCCAGATCACCGATGCCAGGCCGGTTAGGGTCCATGGCATGGGACTGCGGCTTTCCGACGAAATCGCGCCGGACATGTACAACTACGGTCAGTTCCAGGTGATCTTCGACGATGGGTCCGTCGGCTGGTACGAGGCCGGCTGGGGCCCGATGATGTCGGAGACCGCGTTTTTCGTGAAGGATGTCGTCTCGCCTGCCGGTTCGGTGTCGATCGTGGAAGGCAACAAGGGGGCGTCGGCGGATGTCGACGGCCACACCAAGGTCGGCGGTCTGCTCGTTCATCGACCGGAAGGCGACAGGAGCGTCGAGCTTCCTGGCGAGCCGGGCCATCAGGAGCTGTGTGATGCGGAACAGGCCTACGTTCTGCGCGCCATAATGGACAACCTGGATCTGTCCCGGCACATGCAGGACGCGGTCAGTTCACTGGCGATTTGCATCGCCGCAGATGAAAGCGTCCGCACAGGCCAACCCGTTTCATTGAAGGAGCCATCGTCATGACGGCGCTCATGCTCAAGAACGTGAACAAATCCTTCGGGTCCGTTCACGTCCTTAAGGATGTCAATCTCGAGGTCGAGGAAGGCGAATTCGTCGTTTTCGTCGGACCGTCCGGGTGTGGCAAGTCGACCTTGCTGCGCGTTATTGCCGGTCTGGAGGATGTCACGTCAGGCGACATTCATATAGGTGGCGACCATGTCAACTTCACTCCGCCCTCCAAGCGCGGTATCGCGATGGTGTTCCAGAGTTATGCGCTTTATCCGCATCTGAACGTTCGGGGCAACATGTCACTTGCCATGAAGCAGGAGCGCCAGCCGAAAGACGTGATCGATCAGCGTATTGCAGAAGCAACGCGGATGCTCAATCTGGAGGACTATCTCGACAGGTATCCGTCGGAGCTTTCCGGCGGTCAGCGCCAGCGCGTCGCGATCGGGCGGGCAATCGTGCGGCATCCGAAACTGTTTCTGTTCGACGAGCCGCTCTCCAACCTTGATGCCGCACTCAGGATGAACACGCGCCTGGAGATTGCCAACCTCCACAGGCAGCTCGAGGCATCGATGATCTACGTGACCCACGACCAGTCGGAGGCGATGACCCTGGCTGACAAGATCGTGGTGCTGCGCGACGGATATGTGGAGCAGATCGGCAGTCCGATGGAGCTCTACAACAACCCGGTCAACAAGTTCGTTGCTGGTTTTCTCGGATCGCCAGCCATGAATTTTCTGCCCGCAGGCCTATTGAGCGAAGGCGACGAGCGCACGCTGGGGGTCCGTCCGGAAGACCTTTATCTGTCGGAAAACGGTGGGCTCCAGGCAACCGTTGAACATGTTGAGCATCTCGGCGGCGATACCAACGTGATCGCGATGGTCAAGGGACATCAGGTCACTGCACGGCTTTTCGGCCAGCACGCCATTGAGCCGGGCAGGGAACTGGACCTTTCGATTTCCGAAGGAAAATCCTACTACTTCGATGCATCAGGCGACCGGCTGAGCGCGTGAGATCTGGCCCGGTTTCCAAGCGGAGCACTTGCGTTCGGAAGAAGTGTTTTGGTTGCAACCAGCGAGGCCGCCTGCGCTAGGCCGCGCGACGCATAGGTGCAGCCGGGGGTGCTTCGCGCAGCAGATGCCGCAGCTGCTCTTTTGCCCTCACGATGCGCGTCTTGACCGTGCCCACCGGGCATCCGAGCATCTCCGCGATTTCGGAATAGATGTAGCCGTGGAAGTAGCTGAGTTCGATCACGGCCCGCAATTCCGGCTTCAGCCGGTCCAGCGCCTTGAAGATGTCGCGCCTTTGGATCACCAAGGCAGCCACGTCCCGTGTGTCGCTGATCGTGCAGGCATCGATATCGAGATCCAGATGGCGTCGGGCCAGTTGCTGGCGTTTCTTCTTCGCGATCCGGTAAGCAATACCGAACATCCAGGTCGACACCTTGGACCGCATCTGAAAACTTTCCGACGAACGCCAGATGACCAGGAACGTGTCGTTGGCCACTTCCTCTGCCGCGGCATGATCGCCTGTGACCCGCTGCGCGAAAGACATGAGCTTCATGAAATGTCTTCGATGAATTGTCTTGAACGCCTGCGCGTCACCCTTCGTCACAGCTGACAGCAGCTGATAGTCTTCCCCCGGGTTGGTACGCAGGATGTCGTCTTGAGATGAACCGTTCTTTCCCATCACAGCTATCGAACCTCAGGCATGGAGCGCGCGTGCACCGGTATGCGTGGCACCGGGGTTCACGGTTTCCTGTTGTTAGTGATCTGATGTTCCTGGGCCTTCCGAAGAACATGCACAGATGATGACGGACGGTTGATGCGTGCGCTTATGACGGGCGTCACAACCAAGGGGCGTTCATTTGGGTAGGCGCACCTGTCCGCTGCCGGACCGGTCTTTGCTCCGGGGTTCGGCATGCAGCTGCCTGGTTTTGCCGAAACGGATCTCGCGTCGCGATTCACAATAATTGAAGTTGTCATTCCGGCTGAAGCGCAGCGGAAGGCCGGAACCCAGTAACCACCAGGTTCTCCTTAATCGTTTAGACTTCGGACGCTGGGGATACTGGTTCCCGGTCTTGCCGCCGACACGGCAAACCGGGAAGACAAAGCCGGAGAGCAGCGTGCCAGACGCTGCAAAAGCGCCAGGTTGCAGCAGGACAAAAAAATCCCGCCGGCCTGGGGACCGGCGGGAAGTGTGCAAATGTCTGGCGCAGACTTTATGCGAACAGGAAGGAGTCGGTGCTGAAGTCCTCCGCCGACGCGTTTTCGAAGGTCAGAAGCTTGCCGTTGACATCCAGTTGCACAT
>JGI12316J15309_10016992_pt1 | contig 20033 bp, 20 predicted proteins | sample MarCyaLeptolynsp_FD_15309 | JGI IMG/M metagenome (IMG submission 15309) | reverse complement strand
GCCATATGGTTTTACATCGCCACATTTGTAACGGTTGCTGTACTCCATGTAGTTAACTCATTTGAGATTCCAGTAACCCTTTTCAAGAGTTATTCCTGGTACGCTGGGGTTCAGGATGCCTTGGTGCAATGGTGGTATGGGCATAATGCTGTGGCATTCTTCCTTACTACACCTTTCCTGGGACTTATGTATTACTTCCTGCCAAAGGCAGCGAACCGGCCTGTGTATTCCTATAAACTCTCTATCATTCACTTCTGGTCACTCATTTTTATCTACATCTGGGCAGGACCACACCACCTTTTATATACTTCACTACCCAACTGGGCGCAGTCTTTAGGTGTGGTGTTTTCAGTAATGTTGATTGCACCATCTTGGGGAGGTATGCTCAATGGTCTATTGACGCTTCGTGGGGCATGGGACCGTGTTAGAGAAGACCCCGTGTTGAAATTTATGGTGGTTGCCGTCACTGCCTATGGTATGTCTACTCTAGAAGGGCCGCTGCTTTCAATTAAAAGTGTAAACGCTATAGCCCACTTTACGGATTGGATTATTGCACACGTCCATGTGGGAGGTCTTGGCTGGAATGGCTTTATGATCTTTGGTATGCTCTACTGGCTTGTTCCAAGAATGTGGGGTACCAAACTATGGTCAACCCGAGCGGCTAATCTACACTTCTGGTTGGGTACACTGGGTATTATTGTCTATGCATTGCCAATGTATACTGCCGGAGTTGTACAAAGCTTAATGTGGAAAAACTTTAATGCAGAAGGCTTCTTGGAGTATCCAAACTTCCTGGAAACCGTGACCCAAATTGTTCCACTTTATATGATGCGTGCCATCGGTGGGCTACTATACTTCTCCGGGGTAATCATTATGGCCGTCAACCTGATCAGAACTGCTAAGCAAGGTAGCTTTGTTCCTAATGAAGCTGCTGAGGCTCCGGCACTCGAGAAGAAAAAAGTCATAGGCGGTTACTGGCACAATCGCCTGGAGCGCAAGCCAGTCATTTTTACTACTCTGGTACTCATCGCAATCGTGATTGGCGGGGTGGTTGAAATGGTGCCGACTTTCCTAATCAAGTCTAATATTCCTACCATCGCCAGTGTGAAGCCTTACACGCCATTGGAGCTCCATGGTAGAGATATCTATATCAGAGAGGGTTGTAATAACTGTCACTCTCAGATGGTAAGACCGTTCAGATCCGAGACTGAACGCTATAAAGGAGAATACTCTAAAGCAGGTGAGTTTGTATACGATCATCCATTCTTATGGGGGTCGAAACGTACCGGCCCAGATTTACACAGGGTAGGAGGAGCCTACAATAATGTCTGGCACTTTAACCACATGTTGGATCCAACTTCAACCTCGCCAGGTTCTATAATGCCACCGTACCCATGGTTATATACCGATCAGATCAACCCAGATAGAACATCTGGAAAGATCAAGGCTTTGAGGACTGTTGGCGTACCATATGCTGAAGGTTATGAGGACATCGCGAATCAGGACCTGAAAAAACAGGCTCAGGGAATTGTCGAAGACCTGAAAACCTTTGACGTGGATATTCCGGAGACAGCCGAAATAGTAGCACTAATAGCCTATCTACAGCGGTTAGGTACAGATATTAAAGTTGAACCCGTAGCCAAAAATCAGTAAGCCATGTTTAAATATTATTTCGAACAAGTAGAAAATGTAGCGGTTTGGCCGATCATTTCACTCACCATATTCTTCGTCTTCTTTGTTGGTTTGATCATATATGTTTTCAAAATCAACAAAGGGTATCTCAAACACATGGCAAAACTACCGCTGACGGATGATCAGGATGGTATTGATAATATCTCTAACGCTAAACATCAGATTCATGGATAATTCAACACTTTTTAGTCAGGAAACGATGATTTATATCACCTTCGGGTTGGTCATTGTGGTGGCACTGTTGGTTTTGGTTGTGGCACTCTATGTACTGCAGCTCCTTAAAACATTTATGAAACAAGGAATGAGTGAGGAGGCCCTGGCCGCAGAAGAAGCCAAGCCAAGCATGTTTGCCAGCCTTTGGGATAGGTGGAATGCTCTAAAACCTATGGAAGAGGAAGAGACCATACTGTTGGATCATGACTACGATGGTATCAAAGAGTTGGACAATCACTTACCGCCTTGGTGGAAAGGCCTTTTCTATGTCACCATTGTGTATGGTGTCATCTATATTCTCATCTTTCATGTATTTCAGAGTTCTCCGCTTCAGGAGGAGCAATACGAACTTGAAATGGCAGCAGCTGCGGCTTTGAAAGCAGAGAATGAAGCTGACTTGGTCTTCGATTTTGATGAAAACACAGTAACTCAGTCGACTGATGCCACTGAATTGGCAGACGGTCAGGCATTCTTTGAGCAGCAATGCGCTATTTGCCACAAGGCAGATGGAGGAGGCTTAGCCGGACCAAATCTCACTGATGAGTATTGGAGAAATGGAGGGAGCGTTTCAGATATCTATAAGGTGATCAAAAATGGGGTACAAGGGACTGCTATGATTGCCTGGGAGTCTCAACTTAATCCGATTAAACTTAGAAATGTAACTTCTTATGTGATGAGTCTGCAAGGCACTAACCCACCGGGGGCGCTGGGACCTGATGGAGATTTGTACACACCTGAGAACTAATTGCTAATTAGCAGGGAATGGCAGAGGACAGTAATATAAAGGACTTATATCATTACGATGAACAGTTTCGTGATGCCATAGCCACTGTGGATGAACAGGGTAAACGCATTTGGATTTACCCAAAGAAACCTAAAGGCAGGTATCACAACAAAAGAGTCATTGTTACTATTGTTCTTTTGTCCATCCTTTTTGCAGGGCCATTTATAAAAATTGGAGGAGAGCCTTTCTTATTGCTCAATGTATTCGAGCGCAAATTTTCAATCCTCGGGGCCGTTTTCTGGCCCCAGGATTTCTTTATTCTCACACTGATTGCCATTTCTTTCTTTGTCTTCATTATCCTTTTTACGGTGGTGTTTGGACGTGTTTGGTGTGGTTGGGCTTGCCCTCAGACGCTCTTTATGGAAATGGTATTCAGAAAGATTGAATATCTCATCGATGGGGACGCAGGTCAGCAGCGAAAGCTTAAAAAGATGCCTTGGAATGCAGAGAAGATTAGGAAGAGGCTCTTAAAACACTCGATTTACTTGATCATTGCAATCCTTATTGGTCATACCGCTATGGCCTATTTGATTGGTATAGAACAGGTCAAAGAGATTGTGACTAAGTCACCTGGTGAAAACTTAGCAGGCTTTATCGGGCTTGTTGCTTTCAGTGGCGTTTTCTATGCGGTTTTTGCATACTTAAGAGAGCAAGCCTGTATTGCAATATGTCCTTACGGAAGGCTTCAAGGCGTGCTTTTGGTTAAGAACTCCATGGCAGTGATGTACGACTGGATCAGAGGTGAACCGAGAGGCAAGCTGAAGAAGGCTGAGCCTCAGAAGGAGAAAGGCGACTGCATAGATTGTAAACTGTGTGTTCATGTTTGCCCAACGGGTATTGACATTAGAAATGGTACACAATTGGAATGTGTAAACTGTACTGCTTGCATCGATGCTTGTGATGACGTAATGACTAAAATTGGCAAGCCTACCGGCTTAATTAGGCCAACTTCGGCTACCGCGATAGAGGAAGGAAACCAGAAGATTTTCACCCCGCGGGTGGCGGGTTATACCGGGGTGCTGTCAGTACTAATTGTGCTTTTGACGGTCTTTGTCTCAGGTCGGGCAGATGTAGAGGCGACTGTCTTGAGAGCACCTGGTATGATTTATCAAAAACTTGATGATGGCCTTATTCAGAATATCTACAATATTCAGTTTTTGAATAAGACATCAGAAGATATGGAGCTGGAGGTGACCATTAAAAATATGCCGAATGCCACCATTGAAAGAGCTGGCGGTGGGTTAATAGATTTAGATGCGAAGTCAAAATTCGATGGTGTATTTATCATCAAAATACCTGCCGAAGCATTGGAAGACAGAAAGAACCAAATTGTCCTAGAGTTACGATCGGGCGAAGAGGTAATTGACGAATTGAAAACGAATTTCCTTGGACCAATAAAGTTTTAATCATGAATTGGGGTAAAAAGATCATACTATCATTTGTAGTGTTTTTCATCCTACTATTCACACTAGTGTATGTAAGTGTAAACACGGATTTTTATTTGGTGGAAGAAGACTATTATGCACAAGAGTTGGCCTATGAAGACCAAATTCAAAGAATTAAAAACCATGATTCACTGGTCGAAAAGCCCGTCTTCGAAATAGATCGTAGAGCATTCACCGCTGGCCTGAAATTTCCAACAACGCTAACCGAGCAGATAGTAGAAGGAAGTGTAGTCTTTTATCGGTCAAACTCTGCTAAGCTCGACAGGGAGTTCGAACTGAAGCTAAATGAAGAGGGTGAGTTTGTGGTGGATATTTCAAGGTTTGCCGTTGGAGCCTGGAAGATGAAGATTAATTGGACCGATGGGGAAAAGGAATATTATAAAGAGGTTGCCTTTGTAATTTAATGCTACTCGCGACAGCCATAGGATTCGGTTTTTTGGGCAGTCTGCACTGTCTGGGTATGTGTGCTCCCTTACTTTGGGTCATTCCGGAGAACCCTGAAAAAAGAAGCCAATGGTGGCTTAATAAACTGATCTACAATGCTGGTCGCATATCGACTTATGCATTACTAGGATTGGTGATTGGACTAATTGGTGAAGGGGTATCTTTGGTGGGTTGGCAGCAACATATTTCGTGGATTACGGGTGTCTTACTCATCCTGGGTTTAACCCTGAGTATCTGGGGAAAACGAATCAAAGCTTTCAATTCATTCTCCAATCAATTCAATCAAAGGGTCAAAAAGGGCCTGTCAAAAACAATGGCCAGAAAAGGCCTTGTTGCACAACTTATGTTTGGTGCATTTAATGGCTTGTTGCCATGTGGATTGGTTTATATGGCACTTATTGCAAGCCTATCCATGACATCTGTTCCTGGCAGTATGGCCTATATGGTTTTGTTTGGATTAGGTACTGTACCCATGATGTTGGGTGCTGCCATATTCAAGAAGTCCATACAGGCTCTGAGAAATGTACGTTTCAACAAGTTATACCCTAAGATTGTCTTGACCATTGCCATCTTGTTGATTGTTCGGGGCATGAATTTGGGTATTCCATATTTGAGCCCAAAAGTGGCTGGTACTTCAAGTATTACCATCTGCGAAACCCCTGAATTAGAATGAACTTATGACGCAGATCATGAGTTTTTAAGTTGAAATTTGCGTATTTGAACAAAGTAACAAGCACTTAAATCATATATCATGAACACAATACTCGTCCCGACAGATTTTTCAGTCCACGCCAATAATGCTTTGGATTTAGCTGTGCAAATAGCCAGAAAATCAGGAGCAAAAATATTAGTGATCAATGTTATTGAAGGTCTCCGAGACTTTTCTTTCAATACTATGGGGGAAGCAGAGGGTGATGCAGGCGAAGAAGTTTTTATCGTGCAAAAACTGATTGATCAGGTGAAACTGCGATTAAGTGAGATCGTCAACCATGAAGGATTTGCTGATGTATCGATCGAGTCGGCTGTCGAAATGGGAAATGCTTTCGAGAGTATCTCCAAGGTAATAGCTGATCATGATGCAGATCTTTTGGTTATGGGCACAAAGGGAACGAGTGGTTTGGAAGAAGTGCTGATAGGTTCCAATACGGAAAAGGTCGTTAGGTATGCAAAATGTCCAGTAATCACGGTAAAGGAGAAAGTCAACCTTGGGCAGATTAAGAACATTGTATTTGCCAGTAACCTGCAAGATGAACAAACTGAACTTGTGGCAAAACTCAAAGTGATTCAAGATATCACCGGTGCCACTTTACATCTTGTAAAGGTGAATACACCAAATCACTTTAGTACACAGCGTCAGATGATGAAGGAGTTTAGCAGTTTTGTTGATAAGCATAACATCACCAATGCTTCTACCAGTATCTACAATGAGGCTACAGAAGAGGATGGCATACTTTACTTTGCAGAAGACCTTGGTGCTTGTATGATTGCTATGGGTACTCATGGAAGAACTGGTATTCTACACTTGCTCAGTGGTAGTATTGCCGAAGATCTTGTCAACCATGCTCAGGTACCGGTCTGGACACTGTCGCAAAAGCACAGAAGATAGAATATTCAACTTACCGGCATTAAAGTCGTTTAGTCTTTGACTGAATGACTTTTTCTTTTTAGTACTTTTGAACTTATGGGCAGAAAAAATAACCGTGATAAGGGAAGGTCTGGAGTAGTGTATTCAACTAATTCAGATTATTCCTATAATTATGAAGATGAGTATGAGGAAGAGACCTTGGATCCTTCAGCTCAAAACCTAAAAGTGATGCTAGACAAAAAGAGTCGTGGAGGAAAACAGGTGACACTCATTGAGGGGTTTGTTGGAACGGAAGAAGATCTGAAAGACCTCGGGAAAATGCTCAAATCTAAGTGTGGTGTTGGTGGATCGGCCAAGGACGGAGAAATACTAATCCAGGGTGATCATAGAGATAAAGTATTACAACTATTACAAAAGGAAGGTTACGTAGCTAAAAGGGTCGGGGGCTGATGAGGTGTTTTAAGTCAGTTTGTAGTGTTTTCGTATTAGCCTTTATTAGTCTTGGTTGTTCTGTTGATCGATTACCAATAATCGAAGGGTCACTTAAGATCAACGGATCTGACGTCTATTATAAAACCATTGGGGAAGGTGAGCCACTGGTGATTGTTCATGGTGGGCCAGTATTAGATCACTCTTATTTGCTACCTCACTTAATAGAACTATCAAAAACATATAAACTGGTTTTTTACGACCAAAGAGCAGCCGGTAAATCGTCCATTCAGGTCGACCCTACTACCATGACTTTAGATGGTTTCGTAGAGGATATTGAAATCTTAAGAGAGACCCTTGGGCTTGGCAAAATCAACTTGCTGGCTCATTCTTGGGGTGGCCTGATCGCTATGAAGTATGCACTCAAATACGATGACAATCTGAATCATCTAATCTTGTCTAACGCAATGGCACCCAGTGCTGTGGATTGGCAGGCTGAGAGCCAACTGGTAGGGCAAAAGACCAGTAAAGAAGACCAGGATAAGCTCAATAACCTGACGAGTAGTGGACTATTGAGAACAGAAGACCCGTCAGAAGCTATCAAGGAAATGATGAAGATTTCATATCGGGTCCATATGTATGATAAAGCCAACATCGATAAACTAGAGCTTTACATTCCTAAAGATTTTGTGCTCAGAAGTCAGGCTTATGGCACACTGAATAGTGATATGAGTGGTTATGATTTGTATGATCAGCTCATTACCATCAAAACCCCAACGCTTATTATGTTTGGCGAAATCGAACCGGCACTGGAGCTGCATGCCGATAGAATGGCCGAATCATTTGCTGACTCTGAGTTGTACATTGTTCAAAAGTCAGGGCACTTTCCTTTTGTTGAAGCCAGAGAGGATTACATGAATAAACTGCGTTCGTTTTTGGCAAACTAACAAACCTCTTTGACTAGGTATTCTTCATTTAGCCGGCTTTTGAAGTGAATGATTTTAGTTGATTTTCAAACTCCTCCCTAAGAGATGCATCCGCAATACCGCTTTCAGATGAGAAATTCTCATTAAAGGATGGTAGAGAAAATTCTCCTGCAACATCACCTCCCTGATAAGGAAATGTAAGAGCCGCTTGTTTCAAGACATTCATTCCACCTCGAGGGCCAGGAGAAGTCGCCATGATAAACATAGGTTTGTCCAACCAAATTTTGCCCTCTAATCGGCTGTTCCAGTCCATAATGTTTTTGAATGCACTTGAATAACTGCCATTATGTTCTGCAAATGATATGATGATGCCATCAGCATCTGCCAAGTGTTGTCTAAAGTCTTTGGCCAATTGTGGGATACCAGTCGCTTTTTCCTTGTCTGTACTGTAAATGGGCATTTCATAATCGTTGAGGTCAAGTATGTCGATTGATGCTCCTTCGACTTGTTGAGCTGCAAATACTGCCAGTTTTTGGTTGATGGAGGTGCTACTTGAGCTGGCTCCAAATGCTACAATTTTCATTATTATTAATCTTTAAGTTTCTGAATTATTCTTGTAAGGTCTTGGGCATCTTTTTCGGATATTTTGGACATCATAGGTTTATGAAATTTGGAGACTTTCTTGTCCAGAAGTTTCAAGAATTTCATGCCTTCATCCGTTATGGTGATATCCATCTTTCTTCGATTTGTTTTACACTCTTCTCTGCTCACCAGGCCCCGCATTAAGAGTTTATCTATTAATCGAGTCACATTGCTGGACCTATGAACCATAAGTTCGGTTATGACCTCTACAGTGATTGGGCTTCCTTTTTGACCTCTCAGAATCCTCAGTACATTAAATTGTGGTTCAGAGATATCATATTCCTTCAACTCTTGTGAAACCATATCAGTAATCCAATGACCCGTTTTTATGATTTCAAAAATGGCGCTGTAGTAGGTATTATTTTCCATGTACATATATACAACTATTGTATATACAATAATAGTTCCTCGAGAAAGAAATTCTTTTATGGATTTCTAATTGCCTGGAGAATTTACCGTTGGCAGAATTTTGAATCGTTATGGATTCAACCTGATTTATATTGAGTTCTATTCAAAGCTTTATCTCATGAATCTCATCAGAATATTCCAATCCCTTCTACTTCTAGTATTTACCTCTGTGTTGACTTTGGCTCAGACTGATCTATCAATGTTCGAGGCAATGAAACCACGGTCTATTGGTCCTGCAGGGATGTCAGGAAGGGTCACCTCCATAGATGTAGTTCGTCATAACCGAAATATCATTTATGCTGGAACCGCTTCGGGAGGTCTTTGGAAATCTGTCAGTGGCGGTACAAGTTGGGAGCCGCTTTTCGATAAGGAAGAGGTGGCATCCATAGGAGTTGTAACCATCGATCCCTCTAACGCCAGTACCATCTGGGTGGGGACCGGAGAAGGTAACCCAAGAAACTCATTGAATGGTGGGTATGGTGTATATCGAAGCCTAGATGCGGGCCGCACTTGGCAACATATGGGATTGAAAGAAACCAAGAATGTACACCGTCTAATTGTACATCCAGATGATCCAAATACGGTGTGGGTAGGAGCAATAGGTTCACCTTGGGCGGAGCATGAAGAGCGAGGAGTTTTCAAGACTACCGATGGGGGACTTACCTGGAGAAAAGTCCTCTACGATATTCCAGGGGCAGGAATTGCCGATTTGGTGATCGATCCTAGCAACCCCAACAAACTAGTAGCAGCCATGTGGGAACATCGCAGATGGCCCTGGTTTTTCAACTCTGGAGGGCCTGCTTCAGGCATCTACATTTCTTATGATGGTGGTGAAACCTGGGACAGAAAGACTTCGGAGCATGGATTGCCGAAAGGCGACTTGGGTAGAATAGGCTTGGCAATTTCACCGTCAATGCCTGATCGTATCTATGCCTATGTTGAGTCGAAGGAGAATGCCATCTATCGTTCTGATGATGGTGGCAATCGATGGAGAAGGGTTTCGAATAAAGGAGAAAGTGGCATTGGCAGCAGGCCATTTTACTATGCCGATCTCTATGCCGATCCTGAAAATGAAAATAGGGTCTATTCCCTGCATACCACGGTTACATCTTCAGAAGATGGCGGCAAGAGCTTTAGCACGTTTGTGAACCCAGGCTTCATCCATGTAGATAACCACGCTTTTTATGTACATCCGGACGACCCTAACTTTATGGTGTTGGGTAATGATGGTGGCATGGAAGTGAGTCGTGATCGTGGAGGTAGTTGGCATTACATGGAGAACTTACCGATTGGTCAATTCTACCATGTGAGTTACGATATGGAAACGCCTTATAACGTAATGGGAGGAATGCAAGATAATGGTGCCTGGTTGGGCCCAAGCCAACTTTTGAAGCAGGGGGGAATCCGTAATGGTTACTGGGAAAGAATTGTAGGTGGCGATGGCTTCGATGTTGTACCTGATCCACTAGATACTCGTTTTGGCTATTCATTGAGCCAGGGTGCTAACATTCAACGATACGATAGAAAAACGGGTGAAATGGTGGGTATAAGACCAGAACACCCAGATGGAGAGCGCATTCGATGGAACTGGAATGCTGGAGTCAATATTGACCCTTTCGATAAAAAAACAATCTACCTCGGAGGGCAATATTTATTCAAGTCTCCTGATCATGGAGATACCTGGGAGGTCATCTCTCCAGATCTGACCACAAACGATCCTGAAAAACAGAAGCAGGCCGAAACGGGAGGTAAACTTAACTTGGACAACTCCGGTGCTGAAATGCACACGACCATTACGGTAGTGGAGCCAAGTACTTTGGCAGAAGGAATGCTCTGGGTGGGTACAGACGATGGCAATGTACAATTGACCAGAGATGGTGGGCAGAATTGGGCTAATAGTGCGGGTAAATTCCCTGGACTTCCGGCCAATAGCTGGGTGCAGCAGATCAAGGCTAGCACTTATGATGCTGGTACAGCATTCGTAGTATTTGATGAGCATAGACGAGATGATTGGAGTCCTTATGTTTATCAGACGACTAATTATGGAAGGTCATGGAAACGCATTGTAAATGAAGGTGATGTCTTTGGCTTTGCTCTATCAATTGTTCAAGACCCTGTCGAACCGAACCTGATGTTTTTAGGCACTGAAAGTGGCCTTTATGTGACCATGGATGGCGCTAAAAGCTGGGCTAAGTGGACCCATGGATATCCTACTGTTCCGACCATGGATTTACAAATCCATCCTAGGGAGCATGACTTAATCATTGGTACCTTCGGTAGGGCCCTATGGATTCTAGATGACATTCGACCACTTCGCGAAGCGGCTCAAATGGGCCTGTCAAAACTAAAGGAAAAAGTGATTCATACCTTTGCGATTCCAGATGCTACCAATGCTATTATTGGACCTTACTGGGGTTATAGAAGTACGGGTCATGGGTTGTTTATGGGTGAGAACAAACCTTTCAATGCAGCGATAAGCTTTTATACTAGCAAAAAGGGCAAAGTTAAAATGGAAGTGTCAGATGCATCCGGTAAGGTCCTCCGAACTAGAACTTACAATGCCAAAGGGGGTGTTAACAGAGTGTATTGGGGTTTCGAAGCTGATGGGGTAAGACAACCCGGATCAAGAAGGCCTACGGGTTCAAATATTCAAAAACCGGGTGGTTATGATGTACTACCGGGTACATATCAGGTGAACCTTTCTATAAAGGATGAGAGTTCGAACCAGTCCATCAATGTGCTCAGAGACCAGCGAAAACCATGGGATCAATCAAAAATTGAGGAAAAGCAGCGCTTTATCACCCAGTATTATGACTTAGTCTCGTCTGTAACTGAGGCTGTCGATCGCATAGATGAAGCCACGAGTATAGTAGACAAAGTATTGGCCATTGACAAGGACAATAAGGATTTGAAAGAAAAGGTTAGTGAAGTTAAGAAGAGCTTAAAGGATTTACGCGGAATGGTTTCTGCACCACGAAGAGGGCAGGGATTGGCGAGAAATCCCGATTTGATTTCAAGTCAACTGGGTAATATCAGAGGCAAAATGCAAAGCAGTTACAAGCCAGTGACGCAACCACAGCGATTGGCCTATGAAATTGCAAAGAAGAGTGTTGATCCATTTATCCGAGATGTAAATCAGTTCTTTGCTAGTGACTGGGCGACCTTCAAAACTTTCGTTGAAAACCTTAATTTAGAATTGGTAAAGGATTTTAAATAAGTGCTTAAAAGGACTCTTAAAGTCGTGTTGTATTTGCTGGCTGCAGTGATAGTACTCGCAGCCAGTGTGTGGTTTCAAAGTGTTGATCCTGTACAATATGATCAGGTTGAGAATGCTCATGTCTTTCCAGACACGCTGGCTGGCAGGCATTTTGATTTAGATAGCTTAAAGGCAGTTGTTGGACCAAATAAAGGATTGCCTCCAGGCTTTGAAATACAGGCGCTTTTGGCTTATTCTGCATATCCTGAATTGAAAGGTGTCAAGATTGATATGGAGCTTACCCAGAGTGGAGCGCCCATGGAATCTAATTTTAATATTTGGTCTCTCTTTGGACCTGGAAGCAAGCGACATTACAGAATCCTGCTAAACGATGCTAGCAATACACCCTATGATGAGATTTTGCTTAGAAACCTTCCCTTTGATGCACAGGTAGGAATTTTAGCACATGAACTTGGGCATGTTGCTTACTATCATCGCCATAACACCTTTCAGATTGGCAAATGGGGTTTGAGCTATTTACTGAGGGATGACTTTCATGTGGCACATGAGCAGAGTACTGATTTAATGCCAGTTTATCATGGCATGGGGAGTCAAATCTGGCAGTATGCCTATTATGTTCGCTATGATGATTGCTGTAGGGCTACTTATGAAAGATTTGGAGAGCGGTTTATGGATAAGTATTACTTGTCTGACAAAGCCATTAAAAAGGCTATGACCGAGCACCCCTTGTACGGAGAGAAATAATCAAAATATCATGCAATTAAGAAAAGCTACCAAGGATGATCATGAGGCCATTTGGGCAATTACCAAGCAGGTAATTGCCACATGTGAAAGCCTGGTTTTTGCTCCGGATACAAGTAGAGAACGGATGATTGCTTTTTGGTGTAATCGAAAGAAGCATGTTTACGTTGCCGTCATGGAGGATAAGGTAGTAGGTACATTTTTTATAGCAGACAACCAGCCCGGAATGGGTGCTCATGTAGCTAATGCCGGATATATGACTGATCCATCTTTCGAAGGACAGGGGATAGGCTTTGGAATGGGGGAGTTCTCTATTCACGAAGCCAGACGTTTGGGCTATAAATCAATGCAATTCAACATAGTCTTGAAGAGTAATGAAAGAGCGGTAAAACTTTGGCAAAGACTAGGCTTCGAAATAGTGGGAGAGGTGCCCGAGGTATTCGATCATCCAAGCAAGGGTTTAATTAATGGTTACGTAATGTGGCAACGACTTTAATTCCCCTACTTTACTTCTGAGGTTTCCGTTTTATACTTCTGTTTTATGCTGACCTTTTCAGATTGTTTCTGCAGGTAAAATCCAAAGAGAAGTAAAGCAATAAGTAAGAATACCTTTTTCATGACTACAGTTTTTGACCGATTGATAGATCAAAGGTTGTGAGATATCAGCACTTTAGAATCCACTTTTAGGTAAACTGTCAGATTTGATCGGTAAACAGAGACTTATCTCTGCGAATTTCTTTCGTTCTCTAGTGCGCACTTGTATTGTATACTCGATTTTATTGGTCCTCAAGCTTGAAAAATAGGTTCGCACTTTTAGTGCGAACCAGACGTTAGAGAGTTGCTTTTAGTCTAAACAAGCTTCTCTTTAAAGAAACCAATGGTTCTTTCCCAGGCTAGGGTGGCAGCAGCTTCGTCATAGCGCGGTGTGGTATTGTTATGGAAGCCATGGTTAGCCCCTTCATAGACAAATGCTTGGTGTTCCACATTGTTGGCTTTGAGCGCCTCTTCATAAGCTGGCCATCCTGCATTCACCCTTCTATCAAGTCCACCGTATTGCAACATAAGTGGAGACTTAATTTTAGCAGTGTCTTCAGCTGAAGGTTGTCCACCATAGAAAGGGACCGCAGCCGATAGCGTAGGGATTCTCACAGCCATCATATTGGAAATCCAGCCTCCGAAGCAAAAACCAACGACACCCACTTTGCCATTACAGTCAGGGTGTTTCATCAAGTAATCGTATGCCGCGATAAAATCTTCGAGCATTTCGTTGCGATCTCTCTTACGCTGCATGGTTCTACCTTCATCATCGGTACCTGGGTACCCGCCTAAAGGGGTAAGTGCATCGGGTGCCAGCGAAATAAAACCATCTACTGCAGTTCTTCTGCCTACATCTTCGATATAGGGATTGAGTCCACGGTTCTCGTGAACTACCACGACACCAGGTACCTTTCCAGAAGTTCCAGTGGGCTTGGAGAGCAGTCCTTTGATGCTTCCGCCTCCTTTGGGAGAGTCATAGTGGATATAATCTGAAGTCAAGCGTTCATCACCTTCCTTGATGAGTCTGGTAGTTTCATAATCTGGCATCATGCTGCTCATCAGACTTGATAGTGTCAAGCCACCAATAGCATATACTGAAAGCTGCTCAACAAACTTTCGTCTATCGATCTTGTTATGGGCATAGTCATCGTATAAATCGAAGATTTCCTGATTGATTTCATCTTTGGATAGCTTTTTCATGATAGTGTATTTTAGAATGGTCATAATAAGTTAATCAATCTGGGCCATATGGCCTTCACCCCATTGCTTCATGGCCTTGATTACTTGGAAAATGGAACTGCCAGTTTCTGTAATATCATATTCCACACGTGGAGGTATTTCAGCGAAAATTGTTCTACTCAAAAAGCCATCTTCCTCTAATTCTCTGAGTTGTTTGGTGAGCATCTGCTTGCTAATGCCATCGATATTTCTTTGTAGACCGCCAAATCGGTTGACGCCTTTATCAATTAAGAACAAGATGATAGGCTTCCATTTCCCCCCAATCTTACTCATGGTAAATGTCACGGGACAGGACGATTGAACTACAGATTTTTTTTCGATTTTCTCCATTTATAACTGCCTGATTTTCAGTTTTAGTCACTTTTTAATGACTAAGTAAATTAAATATAACTACTTGATTTTCAGGAACTAAGTTATGGAAATTGCTGTCAAATGACAAGAATGAAATATTTAAAAATCAATTACATCACTTTGACCTTGTTGGTCATAATAAACATCAATTTTGATATGAGTGCACAAGATAGAAAGACAGCAATGCACATGTTGGAACGCCCCACTTCTTTGAGTGAAGTAAGAGCCTATGCCTTGGGAGAGTGGGAGAGTATTAGTGTAGAGCTAAGGCCTACTGAGGACCGAACAGGTTCGGGTCAGGTTAATCCAACTTTTTTGAAAAGGAACTTCAAGTATTTGTCTGAGGGTAAATTCGTTGGAACCATCACTATGTTTGGTGACAACTATGGGCAGATCCCATTGTTTGAATTTGAATTTAAAGGCAGATTGGTTTGGGGAGAGAAGCATCCGATTGCAGATGGCGCCTGGAAGATCGACTATGTACTAGACGAGGGTTTTGGAGTTACTCCTTTCAATGAGCAAGCGGCAGCTATGTTGAATCAAGCTTTACCAGAAGGAATGACTGCTTTTATGAGCGGAGAACAGAAGGATATACTCAAAAAAGCATTTCCAATGTTCAACATTGTTGAAAACCAGGTTGTCAGTGATTATGATCTGATTTATTTCAGAAATGGGATGCTTTTTATGGGAGCAAAGCACGTGGACGGAACTCCATTTGATAAAGTGGAGAACAGGCCTCATCAGTTACAGATTCCACTCGTTAAAGTCTACAAGAAGTAATGATGAAAATAAAAGCTAAGGGCTGGTGGTATATAGCACCGGCCTACCTTACATTGTGGACGGTGATCTTCAGCATTTGGAGTTTTCTGGATGGTGAAGCTATGATGGAAAACTTTGGAATGGATACAGGTGGAGCGAGTTCTTTTATCATGTTAAACTCTGCTGCCAGATATATAGCCATCAGTGTTGGAATGATTCTGGGTATTTGGGTTTTTAAAACCTATCATTCAATTCTTCTCGCCTTGCTGATCAGGCTTACTATGGATGTTTTCGATCTTATTGCTGGTCTGCAGAGTGGAGTTTTTGAAGATGTTATGGGTATTATTCAATCCCTGATCATGTTTATTATTCCAAATGTGTTTGCCATCATAACCCTCTCAAAGTATAAGCCTAATAACAGAAGTGCTATCTTTCCGTAAAGAAGCGCTTATGAGTAAGAGGGCCTTAGTTAAGTACTTACAGTCATTGGATAAGCAAGATCTGGAAGACCAGGTTTTAGATTTATATACCCGCTTTAAGCCTGTGCAGACCTATTACAATTTTGTCTTCAATCCAAAAGAAGATAAACTGGTGGAAGAGGCCAAAATGAAGATTGTCAATGAGTACTTTCCTGTGAAGAGAAGGAAGCCCAGAGCAAGGAGATCAGTAGCGCAGAAGTACATCAAGCAGTTTTTACTCTTGGGAATGGATCCAGCTTTGATTGCAGAAGTAATGTTGTTTAATCTGGAAACGGCTCAAAGGTTTAATGCAAAGAAGCGAATCAACCAAGATGCTTTCTATAAGAGTATGTTTAACTCTTTCGATCAAGCGATAGGTCATATTGAGACCAATGGTCTCAGGGCTGTATTTAAGGACCGAATTCTTAACCTTGTTGAGACTGCCTGGGATCAAGAGTGGTTCAATGTCGAAGGGATGGAGGATAAAGTAGCTAGTTAGATCTTCATTCTACTTCTTATCTATTATATAGTCACCCAGATTTGCAAAGCAATAAATACGTATCTAAACAGGATTATTGGGTGAAAAGTTTTTATCTTATTTAACATTGCTGCCAAAGTTAAAATCAAATCACTTTGAGTCAAAAGAAAAAGAAATGTCGGCATTGCTCTGAAAAAATAAAGCCTGATGCCATTAGATGTAAGCATTGTGGTGGATATCAGAATTGGAGGAGGCATCTCAATTCTCTAAATACTTTTTTAGCCCTTTCGATTGCCGTAGTCACAGTATCAACTCTCTTAGTGACGAATTGGAATCGGTTGTTCTCAGATAAGAGTGCTGATTTAGAGTTTAGTTTTACAACATTTGATATTAAAGATGATGTTTTTGAAGTACGATTGATTGTTTCAAATCAGACACCATTCCCTGCTTACATCAACAATCTTAATCTAAATTATGAACTAGATTCGGTTAAGTTATCTGTTTCGTTTCAAGTAGAAGATGAGAAAATTGAAGCTAATTCTGCAAACGAGTATAAGTATAAGGTGTCACCAAAAGGTGTAGTTGCTTGGATTAAGGACGATTATGAAACATATAGCAATCTATATGAGGCATACTTTGGTTTGGATAGTGCGAGTGCCATAAATGATCTGCCAAAACCAAAGCCCAAATTGGCACATTGGTTATGGTATGAAATTGGGGCAAAGGAGGCAAAAGATCGTCCTTTCGGCACGTTGTATAGTTCTCTGAATGTCCTAGACGGAAAAAAGGAAATCCAAATAGGATACCGGACTTATGATGGTTTCTTAATTGAGACAGACGTTTTTGGTGGTGAATCTTTGCTTAGCATATTTCTGGATTATTATGAGGAAAGAATCGTTTACCTTTTTAAATAAGGTACCAATTACAATTCTGTAAGCCATAAACCAAAATCCTGATTATCGTCTGACTATTAAATTATTCGAGAATCTCATCCAATACATCAAAGGCCATCTTAGTCTCCCCAACGAATCGGTAGAGTATTTCTCCCTCGGGGCTTAGGATAAATTTGGTCGGGAAGCCTGCCACATTGAGTTTCAGTACAAGGTCTTGCTTGCCTTCTTTGTCCAGAATTTGTTGCCAGTCATAACCCTTCGGTTCAACAAAGCGCTTCACTTTGTCCATTGTATCTCCATTATTAACACCTAATACCACTAAGCGATCGGCATATTTCTCTTTGTAAGCTTTGACAGTGGGCATTTCAGCGATGCACGGTGCACACCAAGTTCCCCAGAAGTCGATCAAAACATACTTTCCTCTGAGGCTATTCAATTCGAAGGGTTCGCCATCCATAGATGCCGATGTGCTAAAGTTGGGCATAATCTTACCCACTTTTGTCGATTCAATGCCTTCAACACGTTGGGCAACGGCTGCATAAAAGGGGTATTGGCTGAGGTTGTTATCTAAGGACTTAAACAATGATATGGCTTCCTCCTGAGTCACATGACTTCGGACCATCATATCTGAGAGATACCAGGCGGCAGCCTCTGAGCCAGGGTTAGCCACTACAAAGGCCTTCTTTTTCTCGATGACCTCCTTGTTTAATTGATCCATTGAGGCTTCTAGTTCCTGTCGTTTGGAGTCAGATTCGTCCAGTTTATTGATCTCCAACTGTGTATTCACTGATTGATTCATCAGCGGGAAGATTTCTTTGTTAATGGTGCTGAGATCATCGTTTGCTTGCGTTCCACTTGGGTAAGCGTTTACGAAGTCTGTGATTTTTCCGGAGAATTCAATACGATCTCCCGGGCTGGCGAGAAAGGCAAATTGACTGGACTTGGCAGGGTAGTAACCTCTTCCAGACCGCTTGATGGTTCTTTCCACATTGGGCCAGAAAATGATATGAGTAGGCTCGTAGATGGTACCTGTATAGGTGAACCGATTGTCTTTCACAAAGACAGAATCACTGACTCTTTTACCCTCTGCATCTCGATAACTATAGGACATATATTCTGTATCGAGTCCTTCAACCAAGCCGGAAACAATGAAGGTATTCGGGTCTTGTGTAGCTTGAGTGGTGCAGCTGAAAAGGGATAAAATGAATAGAAGGGCTAATCCGTGTTTCATAAGTAAAGACTTCATTAGCATCAAATTAGACAAGCTTTTAGCAAAGATGCTAATGAAATCTGACTGTCGGTCTACTCTGACCTCAATGTATCCACTGGATTTCTTTGGGCTGCTTTTAGAGTATGCAGACTGACCGTAAACCAGGAAACCAGTAGAATGACTGATCCCGAGACTATAAAGTGCCAGGGTTCCAGCTCAATGGCGTATTTAAAGTTTTCTAACCAGCCACGGGCAATAAAGTAACTAAAGGGCAGGCCCAGTGCTAAGGCTATGAAAACCATTCTGGCAAAGTCCAGGGAGAGCAGCTTTACGATCCTCCAGGTTCCTGAACCAAGCACTTTACGTATTCCAATTTCTTTGGAACGTTTCTCGGCTGTAAATGCTGTTAAACCCAGAAGACCAAGGCAGGAGATAATGACTGCAACTATGGTAAAGAATTTGGCAAGAGACGAGACTCTTCTTTCACTTTGATACATGGCTTGATAGTCAGCATCAAGAAACCTGAATTCGAAGGGAACTCCATTACTAAATTCTTCGAAGCGTTCTTCGATCTGACTTAAGGTACTCGATATTGAGCTGCTATGAATTTTAACTATTGTGCTGTTTAAAACAGGATAGGCCTGAATAAGGGTAGGTCGTATGGTTTCATAAAGGGACTCTGCATGGAAGTCTTTGACCACTCCGATGATTTCTTTTTCCCTACCCCATAACTTAACAATCTTGCCAATCGGGTCTTCAAGTCCCATTTGTTGAATGGCAGTTTCGTTGAAGATGATTTTTGACTCTTCATTCAGTCGATTTCGATCGAAGGTCCTGCCAAGTACCAGTTCGATGCCCATAGTCTCGATAAAGCCTGAGCCCATTTCCAGATTGACGAACATAAGCCGTTGATCAGGATCTTGACCTGGAAAACTTAAGCTTGTATTTCCATGATCACCTGTTAGATCATGACCTGTAGAGGCTGTGTTGAGGATGCCAGGAATGGTTTCTAACGAAGACAAGAACCCTTCGTAGACAGAATCATCTATGCCAGTGTTGTCAAACTTGATAACATTTTCTCTGTTATAGCCGAGACTCTTATTTTGGATGTAATCTACCTGTTGAGAAATGATTAACACACTAAAAATCAATATGATGGATACAGAAAATTGAAACACTACGAGCCCCTTCCTTATAAATAAATCGCTGAGATTTCTGGCCAATTTACCTTTAAGGGATTCAGTCGTTTTAAGTCTGGATAAGTAGAGGGCGGGATAGCTTCCTGCCAGGAATCCTGTGATGAGGCTAATCAAGCCAGTGCCTGTCAGTATTTCTGAAGACAGGGTGATGTTGAGAGATTTACCAGTGATAGTATTGAACTGGGGTAATAGCAGAGCGACTATACCGAAAGCGATGATTACACTCATGATCGTCAGTAAAAAGGATTCAGTGTAGTATTGACCGATTAGCGCTTTTCTCTTTACGCCAAGTGCCTTTTTTACTCCAATCTCTTTAAGTCGACCCGCTGCTTTTGCTGTATTGAGGTTCATAAAGTTGATACATGCTATGACAAGAATGATCA
>JGI12316J15309_10001638_pt1 | contig 20318 bp, 21 predicted proteins | sample MarCyaLeptolynsp_FD_15309 | JGI IMG/M metagenome (IMG submission 15309) | reverse complement strand
GTCTGCGAGGTCGGTGGCGGTCGGGAAGCCGGCATCGACGGCCCGCCGCATCGCCTCGGCGTTGACCTCCATGTCGCGGATCATGCCGGTCGCGCAGGCGATGCACAGGCCCAGGCTGTCGACCGCGTCGAAGCCAGGCTCCTTGTCCTCCTGCATGTCCTTGCCATAGGCCAGCGGCAGGCCCTTCAGGACGACTGCCATGGCGGTGAAGGCGCCAAGGATCCGCCCGGACTTGCCGCGCACGAGTTCGGCGCCGTCGGCATTCTTCTTCTGCGGCATGATCGAGCTGCCGGTGGTGAAGGCGTCCGACAGCTTCACGAAGCGGAACTGCGGCGTGGTCCAAAGCACCAGTTCCTCGGCGAGGCGCGACAGGTGAACCGCGCAGATGCCCGCCACCGCCAGAAGCTCCATCATGAAGTCGCGGTCCGACACCGCGTCCAGCGAGTTCGCCGCCGGCCGATCGAAGCCGAGCTTGGCGGCGGTCATCTGCCGGTCGATCGGGAACGGGGTGCCGGCCAGCGCCGCCGCCCCGAGCGGGCATTCGTTCAGCCGGCGGCGGGCATCGGCCAGCCGCGAGCGGTCGCGCCCGATCATCTCGACATAGGCCAGCATGTGGTGGCCGAAGGTCACCGGCTGGGCCGGCTGCAGGTGGGTGAAGCCGGGCATGATGGTCTCGGCGTTGCGGTTCGCCTGCTCGATCAGGGCCGCCTGCAGGTCGGTCAGCTCGGCGTCCAAGGCATCGATCGCGCCCCGCGCCCAGAGCTTCATGTCGGTGGCGACCTGGTCGTTGCGCGAGCGGGCGGTATGCAGTCGGCCGGCGGCGTCGCCGATCTTCTCGCGCAAGCGGTTCTCGACGTTGAGGTGGATGTCCTCCAGCGCGCGCGAGAATTTGAACGTTCCAGACTCGATCTCACCCCAGATGCCATCTAGACCCTGGGCGATCGCCGCCCCATCTTCAGCGGTGAGGATGCCCTGTGCCACCAGCATCTCGGCATGCGCCTTGGAGCCCAGGATGTCCTCGCGCCACAGCCGGCGATCGAAGTCGATGGACGGGTTGATCCGGTCCATGGCTTCGGCCGGCCCGGCGGCGAAGCGGCCGCCCCACATCGAGTTCGCAGGAGTATTGTCGGTCATGGCGTTTCTCGGTTCGCTCTCTTCCTGGTCGCCGCTGCGTCTGGCGCTCGTTGGCGGGGTCGTCGGCATCGTCGCGGCCGTCGCGGTGGCGGGCACGTTCCTGGCCGGCGCCACGGCTTCCGGCCCGCCAGCCTTCTCCGGTGGCTACGGCGCCTGGGAGGAATTCGCGGATCCGCACCCGGCACCGACGATCGACTTCCTAGACCCGGATGGCGAGCGCATCAACCTCCACGACCTCGCCGGCCAGACACTGCTGGTGAACTTCTGGGCGACGTGGTGCGCGCCGTGCATCAAGGAGTTGCCGGCGCTGGACGCGCTGCAGGCCGATCTCGGCGGCGAGGATTTTCGGGTCCTGATCATCACGATCGATCGCAAGGGCCTGGAGGTCGCGCAGCCGTTTCTCGACGATCTCGGCATCGAGCACCTGCGGACCGCCGCCGATTCCAAGGGCGCGCTGGCCCGGGAGATGAAGGCGACCGGGTTGCCCACCACGTTCATGATCGCGCCCGACAGCCGTGTCCTCGGCCGCCTGCTCGGCGACGCCGAATGGAATTCCGACGGCGCGAAGGCGCTGGTGCGTTACTATCTGGAGTGACCGTTCCGGCATCCGCCGGCCGCGCCGCCACCCTCACAAAGGAGCCCGAGCACAGCGATGATCACCCTGGCCCGACTGACCGTCGTCCTGCTCGTCCTTCTCGCCGCCCCAGTCGCCACATCGGCCCAGGAACCGCAATTCTTCCGCATCGGGACCGGCGGGGTGAACGGAACCTATTATCCGATCGGCGCCATAATCGGGAACGCGATCTCCAGCCCGCCGGGCTCCCGCGCCTGCGAGGCCGGCGGCAGCTGCGGGGTGCCGGGGCTCATCGCCATCGTCGTCTCGTCCAACGGCTCGGTCGCGAATGTCGAGGCGATGCGGCGCGGGGAGATCGACTCCGGTTTCGCCCAGTCCGACATCGTGCATGCCGCCTACACGGCGTCCGGCCCCTTCGCCGGCCATCAGCCGATGACGGAGCTGCGGGTGATCGCCTCGCTCTACGCCGAACGCATGCAACTGGTCGTGGCCAAGGGCAGTGGCATTGAGAGCCTCCAGGATCTTGCCGGGCGACGGGTCTCGCTCGACGAGCCGGGCTCGGGGACACTGCTCCTGGCGACCGACCTGCTGGCGGCGGCCGGCATCGGCGAAGGCGGGGTGATCGCCGAGTACATGAAGCCGGGACCGGCGGCCAGCCTGATCTCGCGCGACCAGCTCGACGCCTTCTTCATCGCCGCCGGCGTGCCGACCAACGCGGTCGCCGACCTGCTTCGCGCCGGCGAGGCCGAGATCGTGCCGCTGGCCGGACCGGCCGTCGACACGCTGCTCGAGCAGCACCCCTTCCTGTCGCGGGCGCCGATCCCCGCGGGCGCCTACGATCCGGAGCAGGAAGCGATCGACACCTTCGGCGTGACCGCGCAATGGGTGACGACCGAGGACGCGTCTGAGGATCTGGTCTACGCGATCTGCCGGGCGCTGTGGAACGAGGCGACGCGGGTCCTGCTCGACGGCGGCCACCCCAGCGGCCGGCAGGTCCGCCTGGAGACCGCGCTCGACGGCGTCAACGTGCCGCTGCACGCCGGCGCCGAGCGCTGCTACGCCGACCTCGAGAAGGACGGGTAAGGCGCCGCCGAGCCCTTGAAGCTCTGGTTCCGGCCTTCCGGACGCCGGTCGATCGTGATCGCGCGGTCTATGGTCACGCGGTCTTCCGGCGCCGGCTCCCGGCCCGTTCGGGCCAGCTCCTCCGCCAGTGCCAGCAACGCCTGACGGGCATCGACCCAAGCCTCCGTGCCGGGCTCGCGCGCCAGGACGTATGCGGCCGGCCGGTACTCGACGTAGATCGTCAGGCGCGAGCCCGGCTCGGCCCTCGGCGCCGATCCGTGCACCAGCATGGCGTCATGAACCAGGACGTCCCCGGCCTCGGACTCGATGGTCGCGACGGCGGCCGTCCCCTGCCGAATGGTGTCTTCGACTCGGTCCATGTCCTGTGCGGCACACTGGCTGCCCGGCAGGACGTGAAGCCGTTCCGACGGCGCCGTCGCGTCGATGTGGTACCCGACGGTCACGACCCGGTAGATGCGGTCATAGACGGCATCCTGATGCCAGCGCATGGCGTTGCCGTCGCCGGCATGCTTCTCGAGTGACCAGACAACCGACGGGACGGCGTCTTCGCCGACCAGGGACCGGACGATGCCCAGCACCGCCCGGTCACCGATCATCCGCAGGATCGGCCCGGGAGACAGGCGGGTCAGCGGATCGCATCCGCTCGGAACGGTTTGACCGGCGGCGAGCAGCACCGCCCACGCATCGGCCTCCGGACCGCACCGGTCCCGCGACCATGCATCGTCCCAGGCCCCGCGCACGGCGTGCCGCGTCCGATCGTCCAACGCGCCGGGGACGTGGTGATAGCCCGTCGACTCGAACCGTTCCTGCAGACCCGTCATGGCCGGACCATCGCCCGTGCGTGAGATAACAGCAAGCGCCAACCGGGCGCCGGTGGGGTGCGCGGGAAAGTGTTTCCCCGGCCGCCCTCTCGGACGGACCGGGGAAACGACGTCGCGGGGGTGGGGGATCCCACGACGCAGGTCAAAGCGACAAAACAGCAGATCCGGTTTTCCGTCCCCCGGTCAGTGAACCGTGTCGGCCAGACGCATCGCGTGGCCGTGAATCTGGCGTCGGGTGGCGACGTCGAGATCCTCGAACGACGCCTGCGCCATCGTCATGTCCACCGAACTCCCACTGTTGATGGCGCGCATGAGCGCCGTCGCGATCTTGGTTTCGTTGCCGACAATGTCAGCAACGGATTGAGATAGAAGGGCAAAAGCCTTATCAGTCACCATTCTGGTCATCGATCTTCCCTCTTTCTGAAGGACTGTAGGTGATATGGATTTATATAAATTTTTATCTAAAAGCAAGTCAAAACTGGCGGCTTTCGGCCAATTTCTCAGGCCAAGCCCTAAGGTCTTGAGTCCTGGGACGGAATCCGAGCCCGCTCGAGAATGGGAGAATCCCCATGGATGACCCGATCGGCGGGCACCCGACCCGCGCGGAGCAGCTCGACATCCTCGTCACCATGGCCGACGCGGTGCTGGCGCCCGGCGATGCCGTCCTCGATCTCGGGTGTGGCACCGGATATCTGGCCCATCTGCTGTTCGAGCGCCGCGCCGACGTGACATTCGTCGGCGTCGACCGTAAGGGGGAATCCCTGGACGCGGCCCGCGCGCGCTTCGGCGACCGTGCGGTCTTCGTCGAGGGCGATCTCGGCGATGTCACGGCGATCGCCGTCCCCGGAGCACAGTTCAAGGCCATCGTCACCGCCCTCACCTTCCACGACCTCGCCGACGCCGAGAAGCGGGCGGTGCTGGCCTGGGCGGCAGGGCGCCTCGCGCCCGGCGGCACGCTTCTGGTCTACGACCGCCTGCGCCTGACGACCCCGGCGACCTTCGTGATGCAACAGGCCCTCTGGGCGCGGATCGAAAGGGTTCATGGCCGGCCGATGCGCACCGCCGACAGTTTCGCCGCCTACGAGGCCGACCTGTCGGACAGCAACCGTCCGGCCCGTCTGGAGGACTACGCCTTCTGGTGCGGCGAACTCGGACTCCAGCATCAGATCCTGCACCTGCACGGTAACGTGGCGCTGATCGCCGCCGCACGAGGGGAGACGCCGTCATGACCGACCGCTACGCCGCCGCCGACCTGATCCGCTTCGCCGAGGCGCTGTTCGCCGCCGCCGGGCTGGAGCCCAGGAAGGCCGCCCTGGTCGCGCCGCTGATGGTCGAGGCCGACCTGATGGGCCACACCACCCACGGCCTGCAGCTTGTTCCCGGCTACCTGGGCGCGCTGGCCGACGGCTCGATGACGCCGGCCGGCCAACCGGAGGTGATCTCCGACCGAGGCGCGGTCGTCGCCTGGGATGGACGGCGCCTGTCGGGGGTCTGGCTGACGGCGACGGCGGTCGACCTTGCGGTCGAACGGGCGCGGCAGTTCGGCACCTGCACGGTGACGATCCGCCGGTCGCATCACATCGCCTGCCTCGCCGCATTCCTACAACGCGCGACCGACCACGGCATGATGGTGACCCTCGCCAGCTCCGACCCGTCGGTGGCCAGCGTCGCGCCCTATGGCGGCACCCGCGCGGTCTATACCCCGGACCCGATCGCGGTCGGCATCCCGACCTCGGGCGACCCGGTGCTGATCGACATCTCTGCTTCGACCACCACCAACGGCCTCACCGGGCGCCTGCACAAGGAAGGACGGACCCTCGATCACGACTGGCTGATCGACGCCAACGGCACGCCGTCGCGGGACCCGGCGGTGCTGTTCACCGATCCGCCGGGCACGATCCTGCCGGTCGGCGGGCTCGATCACGGACACAAGGGCTACGGCCTGGCGCTGACGGTGGAGGCGCTGACCCAGGCGCTCGCCGGCCACGGCCGGGCCGATCCGCCGGAGGGCTGGGGCGCCGGCGTGTGGGTCCAGGTCCAGGACCCGGGCGCCTTCGCCGGTGACGACGCGTTCCGCCGCCAGACCGACCGGCTGGTCGAGCTTTGCCGCACCAACCCACCCCGCCCCGGCGTCGAGGCGGTCCGCCTGCCGGGCGACGGGGCGCTGTCGCGCAAGCGTGCGGCCCTGGCGGAGGGGGTGGCCCTGTATCCCGGCATTGTCGAGGCGCTGGGCGACTGGGCCGGCAGGCTCGGGGTTGAGGCGCCGACAGCCCTGTGAGCACGCGGGGACGCGGCGTCATTTGGCCTGCCGCTGCAGCTTCGGCGACGGCATCACCCGCGCGAGGAAGGCCGCCACCGCGTCCTGGGCGTCCTGGCGGCGCAGCACGTGGTGGGTCGCGCCGTCGATCACCACGCTGGTGGCGTCGGCGAACCCGTCCATGTTCTCGCCGCAGTCGCCGCGCAGGAACCAGCGGTCGAACCAGCGGTCCTGGGCACTGACGACCGACAGGACGGGCGCCCGGTCGTCACCCTTGACCCCCCAGAGCGGCGGCCAGGGGATCTGGCAGGTCCAGCCGAGGATCACCCGGGCCGCGACGGCCGCGCCGGCATAGTTGGCGGTGGTCATCCCGCCCTCGCTCTGGCCCATCAGGATGATCCGATCCGGGTCGACCCACGGAAAGCGGCGCGCCCGTTCGATCGCGTAATCCGTCTCGGCGAGGCGAAACCCGATCACCCCCGGATGGAACCCGGCCGATTTCGACCGCCAGTCACAGCTCGTCGGCTTGTACTCGCGGGAGAAGCTGTCCGGCGCGATCACCGCGTAGCCGAGATCGCGCAGGAAGTCGAGATCGACCCGGTAGCCGCCATGCAGGCCGTTGCAGCCGTGCAGGAAGATGACCACCGGCAGAGTCGGCGCCAGCCTCGCCGCCATCAGATGGGTCTTGACCTCGCGCATCTCGCCCGAGATGTCGGCCATGGCCGGGTCCGCCGTCGAGAACGGCACCACCACCGTCGCCCCGTCCCAGGTGCGCGCAAGCTCGTCCGGCTGATCGGCCGACCGCGACAGATAACAGCCGGCCAGGACGGACAGGCACAACAAGGCGACAGTTATACGGACCATGGGCGATGACTTGACGCGGGAATGCGGCGCCGGCAAGGCATCGGAGGCCATTTCACACGATCGTCACCGCCTGTCCGGATAGTGGCGGTCCCTCAACCCGTCGCAAGGATGACCCGATGCGCCTCGTCGTCGCCACTTACAACATCCAATACGCGCTCGGCCAGGATGGCCGCTACGACATCGCCCGGATCGCCGACGCGGTCGCCGAGGCCGACATCATCCTGTTCCAGGAGGTCACCCAGAACTGGGCACGCAATGACGGCGAGGACCAGGTGGCGGCTTTGGCGGAGCGGCTGAACCGCTACGTGGTGTTCGGATCCACCTTCGACAGCGATGCGAGTCGGGTCGAGGACGGCAGGATCGTCAACCGCCGGCGCACCTTCGGCAACATGATCGCCAGCCGCTGGCCGATCGTTTCCTCGCGCACCCAGCTCCTGCCGAAGCACGCCCTGCCCGAGACGATGGACGTGCAGCGCTGCGTCGTCGAGGGGATCTGCTCGACCCCGGCCGGTCCGATCCGGGCCTACTCCGTCCACCTGTCACACATCTCCGCCGGCCAACGCCTGCCGCAAGTGGAGGTGCTGATGCGCTTCATCCGTGAGGCCCAGACCGACGCTCGGCCGGCCGATGGCGCGCTTCCCGAGGCCTGGGCGACGGACGCGGTCGACGTGCCGCTGCCGGCGACGGTGATCCTCGGCGGCGACTTCAACTGCACGCCGGACTCGGCGGAATACCAGCGGGTCTGCGGCGAGTGGGACGAGAAGCGCGGCCGCCTGCGCCGGGCCGACCAGTTCGTCGACACGTTCGTCGCCGCCGGGCACGACCCGTTCACCGCTTCCACGTTCTACACCCACGCCGCCGACTACAAGATCGACCACCTGGTGGCCACGCCGGATATCGCCGCCTCGGTCGTGAGGAGCTGGATCGGCGAGTCCAAGGCCTCCGACCACTATCCGGTATTCGTCGAGCTCGACTGGGCCGGCGTCACGGTCTGACGGCCGCCCTCGCGGGCGAGCGCTTCGCGCCGGGCGATGTAGAGGGCGGCGGCGACGATCACCGCCGCCCCGACCCAGGTCCAGATCTCCGGTACCTCGGTGAAGAGGACGTAGCCGATCAGCGCCGACCAGAGCAGCTGGATGTAGCGCGCCGGCGCGATCGCCGAGATCTCGCCCACCTTGAAACCCTGGGTCATCGCCAGGTGGCCGACCGTCGCCAGGCCGGCGATGGCGACCACCAGCATCCACTCCTCCGCCGTCGGCCACTGCCAGACGGCGATCGCCGGGCCCAGGGTGACCAGGGTGACGATGATCGACAGGTAGGCGACCACGGCGGGACCGGTCTCGTTGCGGGTCAGCGCCTTGGCCACGAGGTCGGAGCAGGCGAAGATCGGCGCGGCGACCAGCATGGCGATGGCGCCCGGATCGACATCGGCGAAGCCCGGACGCACGATCAGCATCGCTCCCATCAGACCGACCGCCACCGCGGTGATGCGCGGCAGGCGGATGCGCTCGCCCAGGAACAGGGCGGCGCCGACGGTGGCGAAGACCGGGGCGGTGAAGCCGATCGCCGTCACCTCGGCCAGCGGGATCCGCGACATCGCGTAGAACCAGAGCATCACGCCGGTGCCGTGCAGCAGTCCGCGCAGCAGGTGCAGCTTCCAGCTCATCGCCCGCAGGTCCGCCGCGGTGACCTTGAGGAAGAACGGCAACAGGAACACCAGACCGAGCCCGTAACGCAGGAACGACGTCTGGATCGGATCCATGGTCGAGCCGACATAGCGGACCAGCGCCATGAAGCACGAGAAGATCAGGCCCGAGAGCACGATCCAGAACATGCCCTGGACGTTCCGGGGAACAGCTTCCAGGGCGGCGCGCAGTTGTGTGACGGATGGCATCCGTTAAAGTCCGGTGGGAGGCGGCGCGTGGAACGCCGCGGGAGACTTTCAGGGGAGCACGCCGACGATGACAGGATCAAGCACCAACGCCCTGCCCGACACGCTGGTCTCCACCGAATGGCTGGCGCAATCCCTCGGCAGCGAGAGCCTGCGGGTCTTCGACTGCACCTGTTTCCTGGTGCCCGACCCCAAGACCACCCTGCGGGCCGAGAGCGGCCGGTCGGCCTATGAGGAGGCGCATATTCCGGGCGCCGGGTTCCTCGACATCATGGGCGACTTCTCCGACCCGTCCGGCCGGTTCCGCTTCACCATGCCGGCGCCGGAGCGGCTCGCCGAGGTCTTCGGCGCCCATGGTATCGGCGACGACACGGCCGTCGTGCTCTACGCCGCCGACAACCCGAGCTGGGCGACGCGGTTCTGGTGGATGCTCCGGGTCGCCGGCTTCGACAACGCCGCCGTGCTGGATGGCGGCCTGAAGAAATGGCGGGCCGAGGGGCGCCCGGTCGAGAGCGGCGCGGTCACGCTGCCGGCGGCCGACCTGTCGGCGCGTCCGCGCCCGGAACTGGTGGTCGGGCGCGACGGCGTGCTGGCCGCATTGGACGACCCGCAGGTCTGCGTCGTCAACGCGCTCTCCGCCGCCCAGCACAAGGGAGAGGGCGCGCATTACGGCCGTCCGGGGCGGATCGCCGGATCGAGCAACGTGCCGTCGGGCGGCCTGCTCGACCCGGAGACCAATGCCTTCAGGCCCGCCGCCGAGATCGAGGCGACCATGCGGGCGGCCGGCGCGATGGACGCGGCCCGGGTCGTCCCGTATTGCGGCGGAGGCATCGCGGCCTCGGTGACGACGTTCTGGCTGACGCGCCTTGGCAGGCCGGATGTGGCGCTGTACGACGCGTCGCTATCGGAGTGGGTCACCGATGAAAGCCTGCCGATGGAGGTCGGCTGATCGGCTTCCGACCACGGCGATCGGCCGATTTCGCCGGACACGCGGGCAAGCGGAAGGCAAGAAAACCGTGACCAAGACCAAGGCCGACGTCCTGCGGCAGATCGTTCGGGACCCGGCCGATCCGCGGCTTTATGAAAGAGATCCGACGCTTCGCTTCGCCGAGTTTGCGCCCGAGACTCTCGCGCGCCTCGCCAAGCGCCTCCATGTCCTGGAGCCGGGCAACCGGCAGGCCATCTCCCATTTCGGCAACGCCGAGCGCCTGCGCTGGGGCCGAGCGATGCGGGCGGCCGTCCTGCCCCGAAACTCGCAAACCCGCGACATCAGCTTCCAGAACACAACCCTGCGGTTCCAGTGTGGCACCGGACCGAGCGACGCCTTCTTCGCCCGCACCATGGCCGAGGGCGCTCTGCACGAGGAAGGGCTGCGCGCCTATCTCAGGGCCCGGATTCGTCCAGGCGATCTGCTGGTCGATATCGGCGCCCATGTCGGCTACGTGTCGTGCTTCGCGGCGGCGTTCGGGGCGACGGTGCTGGCCGTGGAAATGCAGGCGACCCTGATCCCGGTGATCGCGGCCAACGCCGTCGCCAACGATCTTTGGCGCGTCCACCCGGTCAACGCTGCGGTGGGCCCGACCCCTGGACTCGCCCAGGTCATGCGCGTCGACCCCAGCCCCCCGCCTTCGTCAAGATCGATGTCGAGGGCGCGGAGGCTCTGGTCGTCGCCGGAGCCGGCCGCCTGATCGCCGGGGAACGGACCCGGTTCCTGGTTGAGATCCACCCGAATTCGCTGGCGACCTTCAACTCGACGCGAGAGCAAGTCCTCGATCCTTTCCCCCGGGGGCGCTGGCGCGCCGGCCTGCTGCGCGACAATGGCACGGTCGACGATATCGCTCCCGGCGACTACGCTCGGGAGGCCAAGCGCAAGGACAACTACATGATCGTGTTCGAGACGCTGGCGCTGACTGGATGAGCTGGGTTCACGGCCGGTCCAGCCGCTTATTCATGTGATAGAGCACGGTGCCGATCGGCCGGTCCTCGAGCACGCCGTACACCGAGTAGCCAAGCCGTTCGTAGAATGCCCGGGCGTCGACCGTGCGCAGATACGCCACCACGGCCGCATGCCCCCGCGCGAAATCCTCGAGCCGCGCCATCAGCCGTTGCCCGATCCCCGCACCACGATGGGCCGCGTCGACCCACAGCAGGTCGACCTCCAGCCCGTTCCAGTAGACGTTACCCCGCGCGCCGCCGATGACCCGGCCGCCGGCGTCCCGGGCGAACACTGCGACCGGCACGTCCTCGGACTCGTCGGGCAGGTCCGGCAGGCGGGAGAGCTCGTACCGGCGCATGCCGTCCCGGATGGCATCAAGGTCGGCTGCCGCCGGCTCGGTGGTGAGCTCGTAGATCGGGTCCGACATGGTGGCGGGTCGTTGACAGGGTAGGCGGCAGCCTATATACACGCGCGCTCGCTATCGATCATTGTTTTGTCTACGTGACGGAGGCTTCCCGTGAAGCGCACCTATCAACCGAGCGTTCTCGTCCGCAAGCGCCGCCACGGCTTTCGCTCGCGCATGGCCACGGTCGCCGGCCGCCGCGTCATCCGCACGCGCCGTGCGAAGGGCCGCAAGCGCCTGTCCGCCTAAGGCGGCGCCGCGACGATCGCCGATCCGGGCCGGAGGGTGACGGCATGCGCGCTTCCGGCTCCCCCAAGATGGACACTCTGCCGGCCAGGAGCGACTTCCTGGCCGCTGCACGTGCGCGCAAGGCGGTCGCTCCCGGCTTGGTCCTGCAGATGCGCCGGCGTGGCGATCACTCGTCCCCGGCGCGGGTCGGTTTCACGGCCAGCCGCAAGGTCGGCAATGCCGTCATCCGCAACCGCGCCCGGCGCCGCCTGCGCGCCGCCGTCAACGACGTGTTGGCGCCCCGCGCCCGCTCTGGCTGCGACTACGTTCTGATCGCCCGGGCGGCGACCGCCCAGCGTCCGTATGACGCACTGCTTGCCGATCTCGCCACCGCCCTCGACCGCCTCGAACAGACGAAGAGCCGGTGATGGCGGTCCGCGCGACAGGGCAGGGCTGGGGAAAACGCGCCGCGCGCCATCTCGCTCTCACCCCGGTCTATCTCTACCGATATCTGCTTTCCCCTTTCTTCACGGGCACATGCCGGTATGAGCCGAGCTGTTCCGCCTACGCGGTCGAGGCGGTCGAAGCACACGGGGTCTTGCGCGGGGGCGCCCTAGCCCTTAGACGCATCGCCAGATGTCATCCCTGGGGAGGCTCCGGCGTGGATCCGGTGCCGCCGCTCGCCGCGAGCGATCCCCGGACCATGACCGCCCACCCGGTCCGAAGCAGCACCGACGGAAGCGTTCGATGAGCGACCAGAAGAACATGATCCTTGCGATCGCCCTGTCCATCGCGGTCCTGTTGGGCTCGCAGATGCTGATCAGCGAGCTCGGGCTGGCGCCGCAACCGGAACCGCAACCGGCCCCGTCGGAGCAGACAGGGACGGTCGACGGCACGAGCACCGCTCCGACGCCGCCGGCGCCGGCCGGCGTGGCCCCGAGCCTTCCGTCGATGGCGCCCGGCGTCGAGGCAGACCGCGCGGCGGCCCTGGAGGCGGCGCCGCGGATCGCCGTGCGCACGCCGACCATCCAGGGCTCGATCTCGACGATCGGCGCGCGGATCGATGACGTGGTCCTGATCAACTACCAGGAGAGCCTGGATCCGAACAGCGATCCGATCCATCTGCTGGAGCCGACCAATTTCGCCAAGCCGTACTACGCCGAGTTCGGCTGGGTCGCGGCCCAGGGCGCCGAGGTCGAGTTGCCCGGGCCGAAGACGCCTTGGACGGCCGACGCCACCGAACTGACGCCGTCCTCGCCGGTGACGCTCAGCTGGACCAACCGCCAGGGTCTGGTCTTCACACGGACCATCGCCATCGATGACGGCTACCTGTTCACGCTGACCGACCGGGTCGAGAACGCCGGCGACGCGGCGCTCGAACTCTACCCCTACGGCCTGATCAGCCGCGGCGGCACGCCGGCGACGATCGACTTCTTCATTCTGCACGAGGGCCCGCTCGGCGTGTTCGACGGCACCCTGACCGAGGTCAACTACGAGGACCTGCAGGAGGAAGGCGGGCAGGACGCGGCCTCTGTCGGCGGCTGGATCGGCATCACCGACAAGTACTGGTTGGCCGCCCTGGTCCCGGGCCAGGACGCGACCTGGTCCTATAACTTCCGCCATTCGATCCGCAATCAGGACGACCGCTATCAGGTCGACTATCTCGGCCAGGCGACGACGGTCCCGGCCGGTGGCGAGCTGACTTCCACCACCCATTTCTTCGCCGGCGCCAAGCAGCTCTCGCTGCTGGATCGCTACGAGGCGGAGCTGGGCGTCGCCAACTTCGACCTGGCGATCGATTTCGGCTGGTTCTACTTCCTCACCAAGCCGTTCTTCATCGGCCTGACCTGGCTGAACGGCATCCTCGGCAATTTCGGTCTCGCCATCCTGGCGCTGACCGTGGTCATCAAGCTCGTCTTCTTCCCGCTCGCCAACAAATCCTACAAGTCGATGGCGAAGATGAAGGAGCTGACGCCCAAGCTCCAGGAGATGCGCGAGAAGTACGGTGACGACCGCCAGCGCCTGAACGAGGAGATGATGGCGCTGTACAAGCGGGAAAAGGTCAATCCCGCCGCCGGATGCCTGCCGATCCTGATTCAGATCCCGGTGTTCTTCGCGCTCTACAAAGTGCTGTTCGTCAGCATCGAGATGCGCCACTCGCCGTTCTACGGCTGGATTCAAGATTTGTCGGCGCCGGATCCGACGACGCTGTTCAACCTGTTCGGCCTGATCCCCTGGGACCCGCCGCAGATGCTGATGATCGGCGCCTGGCCGGTGATCATGGGCCTGACGATGTTCCTGCAGCAGAAACTGAACCCGCAGCCGGCCGACCCGATCCAGGCCAAGGTGTTTCTGTTCCTGCCGATCCTGTTCACCTTCCTGCTGTCGCAGTTCGCGGCCGGCCTGGTGATCTACTGGACCTGGAACAACCTGCTGTCGATCCTGCAGCAATGGGTGATCATGCGCCGCATGGGCGTGAAGAACGCGCTGGCGTGAGCGGCACCGTCGACACGCCCGACCCCGCCGAGATCGAGGCGGCCCGCGTTCTGTTCGCCCAGGAGTGCCGGTTCGTCGCCGCCTCCGCGACGATTCCGCAACTGCCGGCCGAGACCCTGCCGGAGGTCGCGTTCGCCGGACGCTCGAACGTCGGAAAGTCGAGCCTGGTCAACGCCCTGACCGGCCGCAAGACACTCGCGCGCACCTCGAACACGCCCGGCCGGACCCAGGAGGTCATCTTCTTCGACCTCGGCGGACGGCTGATGCTGGTGGACCTGCCGGGCTACGGCTACGCCAAGGTGTCCAAGGCCAAGCAGGCGATCTGGACGGAAACCCTGTTCGCCTACCTGCGCGGACGGCCCACCCTGCAGCGCGTCAGCCTGCTGGTCGATGGCCGCCACGGCCTCAAGGACGGTGACGCGGTGGCGATGGACCTGTTGGACAAGGCCGCCCTGTCCTACCAGGTGGTTCTCACCAAGGTCGACAAGGTGAAACCGGCCGAACTCACCGCGATGATCGAGGAGACCGGCGCGGCCTTGGCCCGCCGGCCGGCGGCCCATCCGGTCATCCTGGCGACCAGCAGCGAGACCGGCGCCGGTGTCGCGGAACTGCGCGCCGAACTGGCCCGGTTCGCCCGGTAGAGCATGATCTCTGAGACGTAATCGCGTCGCGACGCCGGCTCAGCCGGGACTCATGCTTTTCGTCATTCAGAGAGAGCAATTCATCCCGTCCCCTGGTTCTCCAGCGCCGCGCCGTCAAAGTCGCCCTGGGCGATGAAACCGAAATTGCGCCGCCGGATCTCCGCCGCCTCCTCGTCGTAGAGGAACGGCAGAAAGGCGTAACGGCGACCGGCCGTGACCGGCCGCACCTCGTGCAGGAGCGAGCAGGAGAACACCACGGCGCTGCCGCTCGGCGCCTTGTAATGCATCGGCCCGTATTCCGGGAACCACAGCTCGCCGCCCTCGTATTCCTCGGCGTTCAGATTGACGGTGACCGCGAACCGCCGATGGGCGGTCCCGAGCTGCGTATTGTCCCGGTGCATGCGGAAGAAGCCCTGGTCGCGCGCGTCGTAGCAGCCGATGACGAAGCGCTCGATCCGGGTCGCCTCGTACACGAAGGCCTTGGTGATCTCCGGCACGACCCGGGCGTTGAGCTGTCGGCGCAGGCGCGCGCGCAACCGCTCGTCGGTGATCCTGACATCCTCGCGCCGCTTCATGTCGGGATTACGGATCAGCCTTGTCTGGCCATCCTCGTCACGCATGAAGCCGCTGGGCGTACCACCCCGCGCCTCGTAGTAGTCGATCAGGGTCCGGCAGAACGTGCGGTCGAACACCTCCGGCACAACGAGGACCGGGGCCTGGAACCCCATGGTAACGGGCGCCGATTGCGGTGGCCGCGCGGCGATCGCGCGCTCGATCCGCTCGACGAAGGTCTCGACCGGTGCCACCGGCTCGCCGGCCTCGACCCGGAGATTGCGCCGAACCAGCATGGCGGCCAGCGCCGTCGACGGCCGGCCACCGTCGGCCGGCTCGGGACCGGTCAACCCGACGGCCCGGTGGACCGCCAGATCCGGATCCCACAGCACGACGTAGCGATCGATGAGCGCCCGCAGCCGATCGTCCTCCCGGTCCCGCGGATCGCCGGCGACGACGAAGCAATAGAGGTCGTGGCGCTTCAGCAGCGGCTGCATCTCGACGAGCGTGTCGACGAGCCGGCTGCCGAGCGGCGCGCGGGCGCTGCCGAGAAACACCAGCAGGTGGTCGATTCCGCCGAGTGTCTCGTAGTCGAAGCGCGGACCGACGCTCGACGCCGTCGTGAAAGTGGGCAGGAAGTCTCCGCGTTCGAGAGCGGGCATGATGGGTTCTCCGAGGCTCGCGACCGAGCGGTTCAAGACTGCGCCCTACAGCATTATCATCTAAGACGGAACCGCTTGGCGATGCCGGCTTAGATGTGAATCACGCTCTTCTTCAATACGATAGAGCAGATTCACATGCCACGTCGCGATCGCTCGCGATCGCGTATGGATATGATTCGCTCTAACCTCGGGCGGAAAATCACCCGGATCAAGTTCCACGGTCCGAGGGCGCTGCGCCTTTGCACCGGCGCGCCCGGCCTTTATAACCGCAGGCCGGATCCAGCGGAGGGGCAGCGCGATGAACACCAAGCCGATCGACCTCAAGCGGCGGGCCGAATGGCTGTCGAAGGCGGGCATTCTGACCGAGGCGCTGCCCTACATGCGCCGCTATTCCGGCAAGACGGTCGTGATCAAGTATGGCGGTCACGCCATGGGTGACGACGACCTGGCGCTGAAGTTCGCCGCCGACATGGTGCTGCTGCAGCAGGTCGGCATGAACCCGGTGGTCGTCCATGGCGGCGGCCCGCAGATCGGCCGGATGCTGGAACGTCTGGCGATCAAGAGCGAGTTCATCGACGGCCTGCGCGTCACCGACCAGGCCACCGTCGAGATCGTCGAGATGGTCCTGTCCGGCGCCATCAACAAGGGAATCGTCGCCGCCATCAATCAGGCCGGTGGCCGCGCCATCGGGCTCTCCGGCAAGGATGGCGGGCTGATCCGGGCCGAGAAGCTGCGCCGCACCAAGACCGATCCCGACAGCAACATCGAAAAGGTGCTCGATCTCGGCTTCGTCGGCGAACCGGCCGCCGTCGACGGCTCGCTGCTGCGCTCGCTGGTGTCGCAGGACCTGATTCCCGTGGTCGCCCCGATCGGCCTCGGTCCCGAGGGCGAGACCTTCAACATCAACGCCGACACCGCCGCCGGCGCCGTCGCCGCCGCGGTGGATGCCAGCCGCTTCCTGCTGCTGACCGATGTCGAGGGCGTCCTGGACAAGGACCGGCGGCTGATCCCGGAGCTGACGGTCGACCAGGCGCGCGGGCTGATTGCCGACGGCACCATCTCCGGCGGCATGATCCCCAAGATCGAGACCTGCATGGCGGCGGTCGAGGGCGGCGCCGAGGGCGCGGTGATCATCGACGGCCGCGTTCAGCACGGCGTGCTGCTGGAGCTGTTCACCAGCCACGGCATGGGCACCTGGATCCGCCGCTGACCGGCTCGGTCGCGGCCCCGGCTCCCGCGTCGATCAGCCGTCGTCGGTGCCGTCGAACATGCCGAGCTGCCAGACCATGTCGGATTCGGCGAGCGGGTAGCGACCGCGCTGACCGCGCAGGATGTCGCGCTCGGCGATGTAGGCGAGGCGCAACTGCAGCTGCTCGGCGAAATCAGCGCTGAGGCCGGCCTTCCAGGCCAAAGCGGTCACCGCCTTCGCGCTGCCCGAATTCAGGATCGAGTGGACTGTCGGCTCCTTGTAACCGGTGCGCGCCGCGATGGTGGAGATCACCTTGGCGCGGCGTCCGGACGCCACCGCCTGCATCAGTTCGTCCTCGGAGAGGCCGCCGCCCTTGGGCGCCGACGCATCGCCGCCGTCCTCCAGTCGCTGAGCCATGACGGCCCGCAAGTGCTTCGAGGTCTCGGGATCGAGGTCGGAGCGCTTGGTCAGCTGCTCAACCAGGGCGCTGGCGACGAATTCCGAGAGCTTGCCGACCTGCCGGCCCGCGAGCTTCGGCCGCGCGACCAGTGGCGCGTGCCAGCTCTGCTTCGCCGGCGCCTCCTCGATCAGCCGGTCAAGGGTCTCCTCGCGGATCTGCGCCGAGTCGTTGCTCAGGAGCACGGCGATCGCCGCGTCGTCGCCGCTGGTGGCGATGGCGTCGGTGACGGTGGTCGACACCCCCTGGCGCCGCGAGATCGCGCTGACCGAGCCGCTGTTGCCCGGCGCCTGGATGATCTCGACCAGCACGTCGTCGCTGAGCAGGCTGGAATGCTCCAGCACGGGCCCGGCGACTTCGATCGCGGTGTCGCGGGCCAGAACCTCAATGACGCCGCTGATCACCTCCGGCGGGGCGTTGTCCACGTCCTTGATCGAATCCGCCAGACGGGCGCGGACCTTGGCCGCGGTGTCCAGCGCCAGCGACTCGAGGACGCTGATGGTCAGCGTGCGCTGCTGGCCCCGGCGCTCGTCGACCACCTCCGGCGCGAGCACGCCGATCTTCTCGGCGACGGCACCGCGCACGCCGTCATCCTCGTCCTGGGCCAGGAAGTCGTCGGCCTGGCGCGGGGTGTTCACGTTGGCGGCGACCACCCGACGCACGGCCGGGTCGGCATCCTCGGCCAGGAAGAACAGAAGCTCCGGCGGCACGTCATGCCGCCCGGCGAGCGCGCACCGATCGGTCACGCTGCCGGTCCGGGCGATCTCCATCGCCTGCGCGAGAGTCTGCTTGTCGGTCGACTGATCGGAGGCGCGGCGGCGCGGTGTCGGTTTGGTCACGGTCCCTCACCCAGACGGTTCGGCGGCGGAGTCGGAAATCTCCCCGGAGGTCGACGCGGGGGCGGTCGCGGCGGCATCCGTGGCGGCGGTCGCGGCGATCCGGTACCAGCCCTTTCCGCCATGCTTGATTTCGTACATCACGGCGTCGGCCCGCTCAATGAGCTGTTCACGGGATTCGCCCGATCCCGGCGCGAACACCGCCATGCCGATCGAGAGCCCGACCGGAAACTCGGGCGACCCGGAGTACTGCAGCAACTCCTTGCCGGTCTCCAGAATCCACTCGGCCCGGGCCGGCGCGCCAGCGGTGTCGACATTCTCCAGCCACAGCGCGAACTCGTCGCCGCCGAGCCGGGCGACGAGATCGCCCTTCACGGCCTGGCGCTTGAGGATGTCCGACAGATGAATGAGCGCCTGGTCGCCGACCTGGTGACCCTTTGTGTCGTTGACCTTCTTGAAGTTGTCGAGGTCGACATAGGTGAGCACGCCGGGGATGCCGTTGTCCGCCGCCAGGCGCTTGGTGATGGCGGCGTCGAAGGCGCGCCGGTTCAGCAGCCCGGTCATCGCGTCGGTGGTCGACAGCCGCTCCAGATGCTGGTGGGCGGCGGCCTGCTGCAGCGCGATGCCGAGCTGATCCGAGAGATCGGCGATGAGGCGGCAGTCGTCCACGCCCCAATCGGCGGTGTCGCCGGCGCGCCACAGGATCACCGCGCCGTTGATCTCGTGATGATGCGACAGCTGATGCGCCAGGACGGCGCCGATGTCATAGGTCTCGACCACGGGTTCGCGGCTGGCGGTGATCGCCTCGCGCACGCTGTCCAGCACGCCGTCGGGCAGAGGCTCGCCGACCGAGGCGGCCAGCGACATGCCGGTGCCGGGCAGGATGCGGAACACCGAGCAGCCGTCGGCATTGCCGCCGCGGAACACCGCCTCGGCGGCGGTCGTCAGCATCTGATCGGGATCGGTCTCGTCGCGGATCGCCCGCATGATGTGGGCGGTCAGGCGCTGGCGCGCGCCCGCACGGGCCAGCTCCATGTCGCGGTGGCGGTCGTCGGTGACGTCGCGGCACACTCCCCGCGCGCCGGCCCACGACCCGTCGGCGCCGAACAGCGGCGCGGCCGCCGTCTCCAACCGCGCCTCCCCGCCATCGGCGCGCCGGAACGTGATCTCGACCTCGTGCCGCGGCTCCCGCGTCTGGAACGGGCTGTCGAGGGAGACGCCGGGCGGGGTGACGAGAAACCCATCGGCGCGCCGGCCGATTAGCTCGTCCGCCTGCCAACCGAGGCCGCCATGGGGGGTGACGAAGGTGAACTTGCCGTCGGCGCCGGTCTCCCAGGCGAGATCGGAGGAGATCTCGACCAGATCGCGGTAGCGCTGACGGGAATCGACGAGGGCGGAGCGCAGGTTGCGGTCGACCGAGACGTCGCGGCCGATCAGCAGGACGGAGCCGTCATCGCCGACCGGCATCGCCGAGAAGCTGGCCGACGCCTGGGCGTTGCCGTCGCCGTCACGGATCGAGATCACCGCGGATACACCCCGTCCGGCATCGCGGGCGGCGTCGATCAGCGAGGCGATGTCCGCCTGCGTGCCGAGATGCCGCGCCAGGTCGGCGCCCACCATGTTGCGGGCCAGCACCGCGCCGTCGGCGGCGACCAGGATGACCGGACCGTCGGCCATTGCGAACGGGCCGCTGGCGACCAGCCGGGCGACCAGCGCGTCGTCCGTCGCGTTCCCGATCGAGGCATGCGGATCGACCATCGGTCCCCACCGGCTGAGATCACGGTCGCAGTTCCGACCCTTCCTGCTTCCGTCATGGCAGAGCCGGTGCGTTGGGTCCAGTGCATTCGCCGTAAATGTTGAACATGCCGCGCGTCGCCTGGTTGGCCGCCTGCGGAGGTCGCCCGCGGAGGCCACCCGCGGAGGCCACCCGCGGAGGCCACCCGTGACGGCCGCCGGGCATGGCGGTATCGTCGAAGCCGGCGACCCTGGAGGAGAGCGCATGCGCGCGGAGACAATCGACTGCTGGATCTTCGATCTCGACAACACGCTGTATCCGGCCCGCTCGAACCTGTTCGCGCAGGTCTCGGCCCGCATGACCGAGTTCATCAAGGCCCGCTTCGATCTGGAGCACGACCCGGCGCGCGCCCTGCAGCGCGACCTGTTCCGACGGTATGGCACGACCCTGCGCGGGCTGATGACCGAGCACGGGGTCGACCCCCACCCGTTCCTGGACTTCGTGCATGACATCGACGTCAGCGTGATCGACCCCGCCCCGGAGCTGGACGGATTGCTCG
>JGI12316J15309_10005621_pt1 | contig 20435 bp, 19 predicted proteins | sample MarCyaLeptolynsp_FD_15309 | JGI IMG/M metagenome (IMG submission 15309) | reverse complement strand
GAAACGTCCTCCAAGGGGCTAACAGATCGCCCGGTTCGGGCTCGCCAGAAATCTGTTACTCACTTGAAAGGACCTTATGAAGTCTTGTTCAATCACGGGGCACACCAGGCTGTCGCACGCCTTTGCTGTCGCCCTTTCACTCCTGTTTCTGTGTTTTGCTGCCGGTATTCAATCGGCTGCCGCGCATGATGTAACCCCGGGCGATGCGGGCTACATCCAGGAAATCTGGGGTGTTCACATCATCCCGTTCATCTATCTCGGGGCCAAGCACATGGTCACCGGATATGACCACATTCTGTTTCTGCTGGGGGTGGTCTTCTTCCTCTACAAGATGAAGGATGTGGCCATTTATGTGAGCCTTTTTGCCCTTGGCCATTCAATCACCATGCTACTCGGCGTCTGGTATGGCTGGGGCATCAATGCCTACATCATTGACGCGATCATCGGGCTGTCGGTGGTCTACAAGGCGCTCGACAATCTCGGCGCCTTTCAGACATGGCTGGGTTTCCAGCCGAACACCAAGGCCGCAACGTTCATCTTCGGCTTATTTCACGGGACGGGCCTCGCGTCCAAGATCCTGGAATACAAGATCTCCGCAGATGGCCTCCTTGCCAATCTGCTCGCCTTCAACGTCGGCGTCGAGATCGGGCAGCTTCTGGCGCTGTTCGTGATCCTCATTGTCATGGGATACTGGCGCAAGAGCCCGAATTTCCTGCATCAGGCCAAGATCGCAAATATCATTATGGTATTCCTCGGTGTGCTGCTGACCTACCAGCAGATCGCCGGTTACATCGCCAGCACGGCATGATTGGAGAGTGCAATGTACAACGCCCCCCAACCAAAACTCGAAGACTTGCCGAGCAACCGGCAACTCCGGCGCATGTCGATCGTTGCCGCCATCGGTGCCGCCGCGATTGGCGTCATGGTCTACCTGCCAGCCGAGTACGGCATCGATCCTACAGGTGTCGGCAGCGTACTCGGTCTCACCGAAATGGGAGAGATCAAGCAACAGCTGGCGGAGGAAGCGGCCGAGGACGAAAAGCTGCACGGCGCGGAAGGATCGTCGTCTCTGATCAACGATGTCTTCGGTCTGTTCGTCTCGACAGCGCACGCACAAGAGGTGTGGACCGAAGAGGTGACCTTTACGCTTGAGCCCGGCGCCTACACCGAGATCAAGGCCACCATGGAGAAAGGCGCAACACTCACCTACACCTGGGTGGCCGAAGGCGGACGGATCAACTTTGATCTTCACGCCCATGCCGGCGGGGAAAACGTGACCTACGAGAAAGGCCGCGGCCAAACCTCAGGCGAAGGAAGCTTTGAAACCCCGTTTGCGGGGGACCATGGCTGGTTCTGGAGGAACCGAGACAAGTCAGCGGTCACGGTCACACTGCAATTGCGTGGCGACTACAGCGAGATCGTCCGCAGCGACTAAGACCCATGTCACGCACCTGTCTCGGCGGGTGCGTGGCACATCCTTATTCTGTTCGGATGTGTTGAAGCCGTCAGGCTGCCTGCTGCAACGCCCCGCAGCGGTGAACCTCCAGGCTGACATGCACGATGCCCAGGTCGTCACGCCCGTTTCCTCTACATGTTCCCCGGTCCTCAAGCTTGCAGCCGTTGGCCCTCGGCACTGAAGAGGTGTGATTTTTCAAGGTCGACTGCAATATTGACGGCCTCGCCGGCCTTGAGGGGGAAATGCCCGTGCTGGCGCACCAGAACCGGACCGACACCGGGCACGTTTGCGTGGATGTTGGTATCCGACCCCAGATGTTCCACAAGTTCGGCAACGCCTTTCATGTGGGCGGCGTCTTCCGCAACGACATCAAGATGTTCCGGGCGCACGCCGAGTTCATGTGCCTGACGCCGTTCCTGCTCGGAACCGACATTCAGCAGGGTTCCGTCCTTCAGCTTCACGCCGTTTTCCGCCCGATCGATGCTAAGAATATTCATGGTCGGCGAGCCGATGAATTGCGCCACGAACTTGTTGGACGGCCGCTCGTAGAGATCAAGCGGTGTTCCGACCTGCTGGATGTCGCCGGCATTGAGAACAACGATCCGGTCCGCCAGCGTCAGGGCTTCAACCTGGTCATGGGTAACGTAAATCATGGTGGCGTTCAACCGCTGGTGCAGACGCGCGATTTCAAGGCGCATTTCCACGCGCAAGGCCGCGTCGAGATTGGACAGCGGCTCGTCGAAAAGGAAGGCGCTCGGGTCGCGGACAATCGCCCGCCCCATCGCCACCCTCTGGCGCTGGCCGCCCGACAACGCACGGGGAAGACGTTCGGTCAAGGAGGACAGGCCGAGTGTTCGCGCTGCATCGGCGATCTTCCGGCTGCGTTCCTCTTTCTGCGCTTTGCGGATCTCAAGCGAGAAGCCCATGTTGCGCGCGACGTCCATATGCGGATAGAGCGCATAAGACTGAAACACCATTGCCATGTCCCGATCGCGCGGGGGCACCTCGTTCATGCGCCGACCGTCGACCTGAAACTCCCCTCCGGTGATCGGTTCAAGCCCCGCGATCATGCGCAAAAGGGTCGATTTGCCACAGCCGGACGGTCCGACCAGAACGATGAATTCACCATCATCGATCGTCAGGTTGACGTCCCTGAGAACCTCGACTGAGCCGTAGGACTTGGCGATATTGTTCAACTCGATGCGTGCCACATCGTCCTCCCTGGGGCCTTAGCCCTTCACAGCTCCGGTTGTCAGGCCCTGGACCAGATACCGCTGGATAAAGATGAAGAAGAGACAGGACGGCACCAGCGCGAGCACGCCCGCCGCCATCATCTGCCCCCAGTCCACGGAGAACTTGGACACGAAGGTCAAGAGCCCCACGGGGAATGTCATTGCGTCATTTGAGTTGATCAGCATCAGCGCGAACAGCAGTTCGCTCCAGGCCGCGGTAAAGATGAAGCCGAGCGTTGCTCCAAGCCCCGGCAGCGTCAGCGGCAGCACGATCTTGCGCAGGGCTTCGAAACGCGTGCAGCCGTCGATCATGCCCGCCTCTTCCAGATCCTTGGGAATGCCGTCGAAGAAGGACTGCATCAGGAAGGTGGCAAACGGGATGTTGAAGGCGGTGTAGACGATGATGAGGCTCGTCAGGGAATTGAGCAGGCCGAGCGTCGCGACGATCTTGTAGATTGGCGCGATGATCATCAGCAGGGGAAACATCTGCGTGATCAGCATGAGCGCAATGATCAGCCGCTTGCCGCGGAAGTCGAACCTGGAAAAGGCGTAGCCCGCGGCAGCCGCGATCATCGTGGTGATCGCAGCGGTTCCCAGCGACACGATCAGGCTGTTGCGGAAATAGGCGAGAAAATCCGTCTGCAGCAGAACCGTGTGGAAGTTTTCAAACGTGAACGTGCTTGGAACGAGTGCCGTGCCTTCACTGAAGATCAGCTTGTCGGGGGTGACCGCGATCTTGGCAAGCCAGTAGAGCGGAAAGAGTGCAAAGGCCACGTAAAGCCCCAGGGCAAGGTACTTTCCGGCGACCGCCCAGGGCGATGTCTGACGCAGGGCATTCATGGCGAACCTCAGATCTTGACGAGCTTACGGCGGAGGACAAGCAGAACGGCTGCGTAGATCAGCAGCAGTCCGAGCAGTGCAACCGCAATCGCGGAGGCATAGCCGAAATCGAGTTTCCTGAAGGCGGTCGTGAAGATGTAGGTGGACAGGATCTGAGTTGAGTTGGCAGGCCCGCCGCCTGTCATGACAAAGATCAGATCCGCAAAATTCGCAATCCAGATGGTGCGCAGCATCACGGTGATGGCAATCATCGGCGCGAGAAAAGGCAACGTGATCTTGGTGAACATCTGCCAGGACGTCGCGCCATCAATCTCGGCCGCTTCATAAAGTTCGCCGGGGATCGACTGCAGGGCCGCGAGAAGCGTGATGGCAAAAAACGGAATGCCGAACCAGACATTGGCAGTGATCGGACCCCACATGGCCAGATTGGGATCGCCGAGAATGTTGAACGGTTCGGACAGGATGCCGAGCGCGGCCAGCCAGTGTGGCAGGGGACCGATCGTCGGGTTGAACAGCCACGCCCAGGTCAGGGCGGAGAGAAATGTCGGGACGGCCCAGGGCAGGAACACCAGCGCCTGGACAAGCCGCTTGCCATGGAAGCGGGTGTTCAGCAGAAGCGCCAGCCCAAGCCCCAGGAAGAACTGGAAGGCGATCGAACCGAGCGTCCACCAGAATGTGTTTGTCAGCGCCAGCCAGAATTTCCTGTCGCTCCAAAGCGCCTGGAAATTCTCGAAGCCGACCCAACCGGTCTGAAACGGGCGCAGCAGGTTAACCGCCTGAAAGGCATAGGAGATGCCGATGACCAGTGGAACCAGCATGACCAGGGCAATCACGATGACGGCAGGCGACAGATAGAGGTAGGGCTCCACCATGTAGCGGAGGTAAAAGGAACCGCGCGCCCGGTTTTCCCCGGGCGCGTTGTCAGTCTGAGCTGTCATTGAGCTGCTTTCCAACGACCGTATTCCCCGGTCAGGAATTCGGCCCACTGATCGGCAACTTCCTGTGCACTGAGCTGGCCAAGAAGGGCTTCCTGGCTGGTTTCCAGCGCGATGGAGTCCGCGAAATAGCCGAACTGTTCCAGGTAGGTCGGCATGACGGTTGGAATGTACTGCTCGCCATTGAGCGTTTCGAACCAGCCGGCGAACTGCTCCGTCTTGAAGTGCGGGTCCTGTTCCGCCCCCTCGTGGATCGGAATGACACCGACACGCTTCGCCCAGGTCTTGTTGGCTTCCGGGTCGGAAAGATGCGCGATCAGTTTCCAGGAAAGATCTTCGTCCTTCGTGGTGTCGAACATCGCCCATCCGGCAAAGCCGATGGTCGGAAACGCCTTGCCTCCCGGACCGACAGGCATCGGAACGACCGCGAAGTCTTCCGCATCCATGCGTTCGGCCACGGCGATCAGCGCGTCCGGATCCTGATCAAGGAACGCACAGGTGCCGGAATAGAACCCTGCCACGATCTCGTTGAAGCCCCAGCTCACCGCATCCTTCGGAGCGTAGCCGTTCTGGTAAAGATCGATCAGGAACTGGATGCCCTCGACGGAACCCGGCTGGTTCAGAGTGCTCTTGCCGTCCTCGTCGAAGAAGGTGTTGTCGCCGTTCATGGTCGCCGCCATCATGATCCAGCCGTTCAGACCACCGGGGCCGCCGCGCAGGCAATAGCCGTATTTGCCGTCGAGTTCGGAGACCGCCTTGGACGCCGCCATGAATTCTTCCATGGTCTTTGGCGGTCCTTCGACGCCCGCTTCCTCAAGCAGCTTCTTGTTGTAGAACAGGGCGCGCAGATAGAAGCCATAGGGGATCATCCGCACGGTCTTGCCGTCGGTCTGCCGGCCCATGTCGATGGTCTTCTGCGTCAGCGTGTTGCCGTGCTCCCAACCGGCAATCTTGTCGTTCAGATTGACCAGCCTGTCCTTGTAGATGCCCGCCCAGCGATCCGGCATTTCAACGACATCGGGAATGTCGCCACCGGCAACCATGGTCGCGAATTTCTCGAATGCCTGGCCCCAGGGAAGCGATACGATTTCCACTTCCGTGCCGGGATTTGCCGCTTCGAATTCATCCACCAGTCCCTGCAGGACTTCGGTGCGTTCCGGACTGGTGATCACTTCCACCAGCTTCAGTGTTTCTGCATGAACCGGCGACGCCGCCAGAACAGCTAACGCACTGAGTGCGCTCAACAGCTTTTTCATATCTCCACCTCTTTTGAGTTCAGTTGTTAGGCACGCCTTATTTTGGATTGGCGCTTAGACTGAGAGCCGCATCAAAGTCAGCCCAAAGGTCGATGGGATCTTCGAGGCCGAGACTCAGCCGGACGATCCGGCCCGAAACCCCGAAACGCTGCAGGGAATTTTCTTCCCCGGATTGGTTGAGTGCGATTTGCGTCGGCAGGACCAGGCTCTCAAACCCGCCCCAGCTGACGCCGAGCCGGAACAGCTTCAATGCATCCGCAAAATCCGGAATGCTAACGCTGTCATCAAGCTCGACGGAGAGCAGCCCGGACCGACCGGTCAGCCCCGGCACCGTGTTGGGACCCGGAGACCGAACCTTTTTGACCAGTCGATGTCCGGAGAGGTTGTCGACGAACCGGTCCGCCGCCGATTGATGCTGCCGCATCCGGGCACCGAGCGTCCGCAGTCCCCGCGTCAGCAGGAAAGCCTCGAACGGCGCGAGTTTGCCGCCGAGCAGGGAGAGCGACAGATCACGGATCTGCCCGATCAGTTCGCCACTGGAAACAACGACACCGGCGACAGTATCGGAGTGCCCCGACAGATATTTCGACGCCGAATGAAGAACGATATCGACGCCAAGCGTCAGCGGACGCTGAAAGACCGGGGTCGCCCAGGAATTGTCGATCACCGTGAGCGTCCCGTGCCGTCTGGCATGGGCAGCAACCCGTGGAAGATCCATTGCCTCAAAGACAACCGTGTTCGGACTTTCAAGATAGGCGAGCCTGACCCCGTCAAGCAGATCAGGATCATTCTCGAAATCCGCGACGGGATGATAGGTGATCTCCACCCCGAAAGGTCGCAGCAAGCGCTCAAAGAACCTGTAGGCATCCGGATAGACATGCTCGACGCAGGCGATGCAGTCCCCCGGCCTGACCAGCGCCAGCACCGTGGAGGAAATCGCCGCCATCCCGGACGCAAAACCGACTGCCGCCTCGCCTTCCTCCGCAGCGGCGATCAGGCCCTCGAAGGCCGCAACCGTCGGGTTCTGAACCCGGCTGTAGAGAGGATCATCGGAGCGCCCGGCCATCCGGTCTTCGAACGCCTTGTAGCTGTCGAACGCAAACAGGGACGTCTGCACGATCGGCGGGACAACCGCTCCTCCCGCCCCTTCGGCAACGCTCGCAAGCAGGGTTTCGATCGAATAATCGCCGGGGCGCCGTTCAGTCATTGCATGCCTCGGCGATTTGCAGGGTTTCGGCGCACACCATGTCGATGATGCGCTCCGTGAACTCGACCGCCCTGTCCTCGTCGCCGGCAATCACGGCGTCGGCCAGCGGCCTGTGCAGCGGGATTGAATCCTGGCCCAGGTGCGGCTTGCCGAAGGGCGTTTCGTAGATGTCGTGAAAGCATTTCAGAATCTGATCGATGATCTGTTCGAAGAGCGGGTTTCCGGTCGCTGCATGGATCGCCTTGTGAAAGCGATGGTCGGCGGGGCGCCAGTCTTCTCCGGCCTCATATACGGCAATCAGTTCGGCGGCGCGCGCATTGATCACCCGGCGCTGGTCCGTCGTCGCGAGCCGCGTCGCCAGGCGAACGGCCTCGATCTCGAGCGGGCGCCGGACCTGCTGCATCCGGATCAGGCTTTCAGCTTCATGCTTGATCGTCAGCGCCACCCGGAGGGTGTTTCGGGACATTTCGCCAATCAGCCTGGTTCCCGCCCCCTTGTTCCGGCTGACGACGCCCATGCTCTCCCAGGTTTTAAGGGTTTCGCGAATGGTCGACCTGCCGAAGCCCAGCCGGCGCACCAATTCCAGTTCTGGCGGCAGCCGGTCACCGACCTGAAGGCCCTCGTCCTCGATCAGCTTGATGAGCGCGTGGGGCACGTCCCGGGGTTCTTCCGCGGCATGCTCTTCAGAAGCGCTTTTTTTGACCGGAGTTTTTTCCGCCATGGACCGATGTCGACCTTTCCGTTGTCTGATCGAACCATATCACTTTGTCTGACATTGTAAACATTATGTCTGACAAAGTTTCAAACCCAGATCGACACCCCTCGTCACGCGCAAGGACAAGGACAAGGACGCGGTACACGGGTCTTCTGTCGCGAACCAAACAGCCATTAAGATCTTGATTTGTCTGGAATGGATAAGGTGCGGATGGGCGTGCGCAGTAAAGGATTGACGCTGTTTCGAGGCCCGGTTCGCTGATGCGAGCGTTAGCTCAAAGCCAGGTTGCATCACCGTCCGGCGTTGCCCCACGGATAGTGCCCGGGCTGCCTCCCGGCTGGCTCCTTGCTCAAGATCAGGTCAGATTGCCTTCGGGAAGATGCCCTCTGAGGCGGGCCTTTGCATCCTTGCCTTTCGGCGCGATAAGTCCGCGTTCATAGGCGATGGCGACGATGTGGGTCTTGTTGGTCGCATTCAGCTTCCGGGAAACGGAGGCAAAGTAACCGGCAATCGTCGTTTCGGAGACGCCCAGGATCAATCCGCATTCAAGGTTGGTCTTTCCGAGAGCGGCCAGCTCAACGCATTCGATCTCGCGCGGCGTCAGGTCTTTTGTCTTCTGGCTGGCCGAAAGAAGCAGGTGAAGGTGGCCGAAGGCATAGTGGCACAGGAGGTGCAGCATTGCCGTTTCTCCGCTGGTCGGCAGCGACCGCTCCCCCATAAAGGCAATGGCACCTTTCCGGCCGACATTGTCGTAACACGGCAGGAAGATCCCGCGCGGCACCTTGTGCTTCACGAAAAGCTCCCTGATGAACTCCGTTTGCTCTTCAGGCCGCTGTAAGGGCAGATGTTCAACGTCGTACTCAACCGGCTTCCGGTCTTTGCGCAAAGCCGACATGACCGGACTGTTTTCAAGCAATCTGTGCCGGTCATATTCCGCAACGAGATCGGCGGATACGTTGGTCGCGACGAAGGCAGACCGGATCAGACGGTCCTGCTCATCCGGCAGAAAGACCACTCCATAGTTGGTGAAGCCCAGGGCGTTTGCCGTTTCCTTCAGCAGCGAGAACAACTCGTACGGCGTTTCCAGACGGGTCACCCTCTCGTAGCAAGAGACGACAAACTCCGAGTGTTTGCACAAGTTTTCCGGCATGCCATCCCTGGCTCACGATACAACCCCACTGCAACCAATACATTTGTTTGCCGGCACTTTGTATTTGCACAAATACTGTCAGTAATTTTACACGGCTCTTCCGACATTTTGCGCCATCTCTAGGCAAGCCCAATTTTGCATAGAAAAGAACGCCTTATCGAAAACCAGACAAAGGATCTGCGTTCCTGGCGTCAGCGCACGGCAGGAAAGTCACAGCACTTGTGCCCGGGCAACACAAGTCAGCATCGGATTTCGATCCAGGGCGCCGGACGCCCGAAATGGAAACCCTGCGCTGCCTCGATGTCCAGTGTGCGCAGCAGATCGGCCTGAGCAGGGGTTTCGATGTGTTTTGCAACCACCTTCATTCCCAGATTGCGCGCCGCGCCGATGAGGCCGCTCAGGATCGCGGCCCTGGCGGGTTCGTGAAGCACCTGTCGTGTCAGACCGGCCTCAAGCTTCAGCCACTCGACGCGCATACCGGGCAAGCGCGACAGGACGGGCCAGTGACCTGCAAAGTCGTCGATAGCCGTCTGACAGCCGAATTCGGAGACGAAGCCGAAAAAGGATTCCACTGTCGAGGGTTCGCGCAGGAAGTCTTTTTCTGCAATCTCCAGACACAGGCGCGACGCCAGCAACGGATTGACCGACAAGCGGTTGTGCAGGCTGTCGCGGAAGCCCGGATCACGCGCGGATTCCGCGGAAACATTCATGGTCAGAAGCGATCTGTTAGCAGTGCGTTCGGCCGCATCAAGGACCCTGTCGAGGGTCCAGGCATCGACCTGGGCGATGAAGCCCGACCGCTCGGCTGCGGAAATCCAGGCGCGCGAGGACAGCCCTTTCGCCCGCTCGCCCTGAAGGCGCAGCAAGACCTCGTGACCACAGGTTTCGTTGGTCTTCAGCGATACGATTGGCATCGCGTAAAGAACCAGTTCCTTGCCGCAGAAGCTCTCCGGCTCAGGCAGATTGTCCTGTTCTTCCTGATCGGAGGTGGTATCGCCGGCATCGTCCACATAAAGCTGAACAGATCGCCCGCCACCCCGCTTCCCGCGCAGGCAGGCCGTGTCGGCGAGGCCCAGTATTGCGTTCGCGTCCATTATTTGGCGTTGCTTGGTCCCGTCGGCATAGGCAACGCCGACCGATCCGGAGATCGTGAACACACGATCCTTGATTTCAAGCCGGATCCTGCCAAATCCTTCCAGGATTTTTTCCGCATGTTCGTGGGCGGTTTCCCGGCTCGTGACCGGCAGCATCGCCGCGAATTCATCACCGCCGATGCGGGCGACCGTTCCCAGCTCACCGAGTGTCAGCTTCAGACAGGACGCAACACGCAGCAACATGTCGTCGCCAGCATCATGCCCGCCCAGATCGTTGACTTTCTTGAACTCGTCAAGGTCGATGTAATAGACGGCCAGACCCGTCTCACTATCCGTGCGGATACGCCCCAGCTCGCGTTTCAATGCCCGCGTGAAGGCGCGCCGGTTTTCCAGTCCGGTCAGGGGATCCTCATATGCAAGACGCTTGTTTTCCGCAATTTCCGCCGGGTTCTCGACGTTTCGCCGGACAATGGCCATGCAGGCGGTTTCGTCAGGTCTGCCATCGTGTGGGCCTGGCAGTGCAACCAGCCTGATTTCGCTGACCCGCGACCCGCCAGAGGACATATCGCGCGATGATGCTGCGGTTTCGGGAATGTGCAATGTCTGGGGAAGCGACTGCCGCGCCTCTTCAAGCGCCTGCTTCAAGCCATCCAGATCCTGTGCACCGCCCGTTTTTTCAAGCAGCGTCAGCGCCATGTCCTCGTGGCTCTCGGAGGCATCGAAATAAAGGATCTCATCGGGAAAATGCGCCAGAACCTTCGTGTCGGAGATTTGCCTTGCGTCCGACTTTCCGTGGTCTGTTGCGCTGCCGCCCGTCTCATCAACGTCCCCGGGCCAGCCCCCCAGCCCTTCGTTTTCCGTCTCGAACTGGACCAGAACCGCCTCGCGACCCTTTTGAAGAAAGACGTGTGAAGTACACATGAAATGACTGCAGAAGACGGCCCCGGACCTCAGCCGCACCTCGCCGCTGATCTCTGCCGGCAGACCGTTAAAGGCAACTTCAAGAACCCGCTCGAAACGCGCACAGCTCGCGTCTGCGACAAAATCCTGAAACCGGACGGGAACAGACGTAACCCCCAGCAACCGAAGACCGTCTTCAAACGCCTTGTTGCAGGCCAGAATGCCACCGTCCCTTGCGACATAGGCAGCAGCAAAGGGCAGCACTTCCAGAAGCGAAGTGTGAAAGGCAGACAATATTTTACTCTGCGAGAGACCGGAGTGTTCCTTCCGGTCAGCCGCCAACCGATGGCTGATTTGCACCAGACAACCCTTTCGACAAAGTCTTCTAAATTGACGCCTCTTGAAATACTCGTGCGTCGCCCCTGAAAATTGTTACCACAGTTTAACCGTTAATCTTGTCTAAGCAAAACAACTCACAGATCTTAAAAATTTTATGGTTAATATTAATTTTACCAATAATTTTCAAATTTATTTCAAATTTATATTTCTCTCTATTCGTATTATCCTAAATTGCTGATTTTGCCTTATTTTGATCACTGCTTTGACGTAGGGGAACGCGCCAACGGGCCAAAAGCCCGATTTACCAATCCGTAAAAAATATTGACGGCAACAGGGTGAGGTTTGCCATGTTTACCATTTCTGTACGGGCGTTGCGCCCGCTGGTTGCGTTGAGTGTCGTCTCACCGCTGCTGATTTTTCCTGCTTCCGCGCAGGCCAAAGATGCCTTTCAACAATGCGGAAAAGCCTCCTGGTACAAGCTGGGTGGCACCACAGCCAGCGGCGAACGCGCCAACCCTCAGGGTCTCACGGCTGCGCACCGGACGCTGCCGTTCGGAACGCTGGTCGATGTGACCAACCTGTCAAACGGCAAGACGGTCACGGTGCGGATCAACGACCGCGGCCCGTTTGCAAAAGGCCGCGTGATCGATGTGACCCTGGCGGCCGCCAAGCAGCTCGGTTTCGTTCAAAAGGGCATCACGAAGGTGCGTGTGACCGGTGCCGACGCTGCAAATAGCGCAAAACCTAAGCAGAAATGCCAGTGAGAGGTCACGCATTTGGCGTATCCAGCCTTGCGAGAACACAGTGCCCTTGACCGCCGGACTACGTTAACAGACTGAAAATTATATCACTTATCCTGAAACCAGAGCATCGCTCTCCGACTCAGTATGAATAACGATCAGTCGCATTAGAGTGAATCAAAAAATAAAATATTTTACGGTAATGACATTACATTGAGATGTCGCTAGAGTTGCCGCCGTGGTCGATGGGGCCACGTGCACAGTAACTTTATTCGCGCAGTCTTTTGGCTGCGCGTTTTTTTTGGCCGCCCTGAAAAACCGGCGCTCACCCGGCTTTTGATCCTGTCGCCACCTCCGCCCAGATGGGCGCAGACCGGCGCATCAAACGCGTTCGTTCCGGTCAAGCTTCTCAAGAAACCGAGCGGCGCTCTCGCGGTATGCCTGCTGCTTGTCCGGCGCCATCCTGGTCCAGGTGGCATAGGGCTGTCCCAACCGGGGATTGCCTTTCAGAACATCCCGGTTACGTTCCAGGAAGTCCCAGTAGAGCGCATTGAAGGGACAGGCACTGGCCCCGGTCTTTGCACGGACATCGTAGGAACAGGTTGCGCAATGATCCGACATCTTGTTGATGTAATTGCCACTGGACACGTACGGCTTTGAGGCAAGCAAGCCGCCGTCGGCGAACTGGCTCATGCCGATCGTGTTGGGAAGCTCGACCCATTCATAGGCGTCCGCGTAGACGGCGAGATACCATTCATGCACCTCGTGCGGATCCATGCCGGCCAGCAAGGCGAAATTTCCCGTGATCATCAGCCGCTGTATATGGTGGGCATAGGCCTCCTCGATTGTCTGGCCGATCGCTTCGGAAAGGCAGCGCATGTCGGTCTCACCCGTCCAGTAGAAACCAGGCAGCCGCCGTGATGCGCCGAAGGCGTTGGAGGCGGCATAGTCCGGCATTTTCAGCCAGTAAATGCCGCGCACATATTCCCGCCATCCCAGGATCTGGCGAATGTAACCCTCGGCCGCATTCAGCGGTGCCCTGCCCTCTCTCCAGGCCGCTTCGACCTTGCGGCAGAGATCGAGCGGATCCAGAAGACCGGCGTTGAGGTAGGCGGAGATGACCGAGTGATAGAGAAATTTTTCACCGGTCAGCATCGCATCCTGATAGGTGCCGAAATCGGCAAGCGCCTCGTCCACAAAGCGGTCAAAGGCTGCTTCTGCATCGCGCCGGGTGACTGCGAACCAGAAGGGGTCGAGCGAGCCGATGTGATCAGCAAAGCGCGTTTCGACAAGTTCCAGGACCTCGCGGGTTATCTCATCCGCGAAATACCGGGCCGGCTGAGGCATGAAGAGGTCACCGCGGGCAGGCTTGCGATTGTCCGCATCATTGTTCCATTTGCCGCCAGCCGGCTTGCCATCGTCCATCAGAAGGCCGGTCTTCAGGCGTATCTCCCGGTAAAAGTGCTCCATCCGCATTTGCCTTCGCCCGGTGGCCCAGGCCCGGAACCCCGCCCCGGAGACAATGAAACGCGTGTCTTCGCGCAGTTCGACCGGAACACCTGCCAGATCTTGCCAGGTGGAGATGTCCTCGCGCACCCGCCACTCTCCGGGCTCGGTGACCACAACCGTATCAGGTCCGGTTTCCGCGCAGGCCCGCGCAACCTCGCCCCGGAAACTTCCCGTATTGGCGTCATCATCCAGCCTGACATAGTCGACCCGCCAGCCGTCATCGCGCAGTTCGCGCGCGAAGTGGCGCATGGCCGACAAGATGAAGGCAATCTTCTTCTTGTGGTGGCGGACGTAGGTTGTCTCTTCGTGTGCCTCCACCATCAGGATGCGGTCGAGGTTCTTGTCTGCGCCGCGCAGGCTGGAAATTGCAGGGGTCAGCTGGTCGCCCAGAACAAGAATGAGATGTCGGCAGCCGGTCTTTGTCGTCATGTGCGCTCGGGTTTTTGAAACGGTCATGAGTTCTGTACGCAAAGGTGCGCCGTTCCTATCACCACGCAGTCTGCCTAAATCACCTTTTCATCAGGCTGCGACACACGTCTTGCCGCGCGCCCGTGCAGAAACTGCCCCTTTGGCGGATGATTACCTGTCGAATTCGCCAAAAACCCGTTGCCCGCAACGGCCGGATCTTGTATCAGAGCGCTCTATCCACGGCGCAGATACTTCCTGCGCCGATAAGCACCCGTAGCTCAGCTGGATAGAGCGCTGCCCTCCGAAGGCAGAGGCCAGAGGTTCGAATCCTCTCGGGTGCGCCAAAATTTCCCCGTCCGGTCCCTCCTTACCGCAAAAACTGCTCTACGTAATCCTCGCCGAGACCGACGTCGGCGTAATGCTGGCGGCACATGTCAATCTTTGTGAAGACGTCTTCATAGCCGAGCGGTTTGCCGTAGGGGTCGACGTAATACATGATGCCGTTGACCTGGAAGAGAGTGATCATCTCCTCGACATCGTCCGGCACGACGAGCGTGTGGGTTTCACCCGGGGGCTCATAGACATAGCCGCCGGCCTCGGCGACCCAGTCATGCTCCAGATAATGCCAGCGGCCCTTGATAACATAGCCATGCACCGGGTTGGGATGGCGGTGGCGCGACAGGACACCGGATTTGCGTACCCGCAAGAGATTGACCCAGTAGCCCTGGCTCCTGTTGAGACAGAGCGGGCGGAACCAGACGTTTTCCGTCTGGGGTACCCAGACGCGCTCATCCTCCGGGATTGCCGAGGGCACCACGATCTCCGCCTGCGCGTCCCTGGGAAACGGCAGCTGATACGGGATTCGCGGATTCTCGTCTTTTGCGTCTAGGGGCATTTAAGTTCCTCTCCTCTTTCCCAGTTCCCGTCAGACGGCGGAATAGCCGCCATCGACCGGGTAGACCGCACCTGTTACGAATTTTGCCTTACCGCTCAGCAGCCAAGCGACCAGCGCGCCCACTTCCTGCGGCTGCCCCCAGCGGCCGAGCGGCGTGCGGGCAAGGATCGTGCGTTCGCGCTCGGACTGCTCCCGCAGCCCGGCGGTCATTTCCGTCTCGATCCATCCGGGTGCCACGGCATTGACCCTGACCCCGTCTTCCGCCCATTTCGCGGCAAGCGCCTTGGTCAGTTGCGCAACGCCGCCCTTGGAGGCGGAATAGGCGGGCACCAGCGGACCGCCGAAATAGCTGAGCATCGAGGCCGTGTTGACGATGGCCCCGCCCGAGCGTTCCAGAAGCGGCCTTGAGGCCAGACACATGCGCATCGTGCCGGTCAGGTTGACGTCGATCACCTTGCAGAAAGTCTCGATTTCGTACTCTGCCTCGCGCAGCAAAATTCCGGCACAATTGACCAGGCCGTCGAGCCCGTCATGGGTGCCGACAAGGTCTGCAATCTGGGCGTCATCGGTGACATCAAGTGCAACAGCAGTCAGGTTCTCATGAACCGGGCATGCGGCAACCTCGGCGTCGGAAACGCCGGTCGCGGTGACCGCCCAGCCCTCGTCCAGCAGCGTCTGCACAACTCCGAAGCCGATACCGCGCGTTCCACCTGTCACCAAGGCCTGTTTCATGCCGCCTGCCCCTCCCTCATGAACCGCAGCACGTCCCGGCGCCTTGGCATCGGAGCGACGGCTCCGTAACCTTGCGTCGACAGCGCCGCGGCCGCGTTTGCGTAGCTGGCCGCCTCGTAAGGATCGCGGCCGGCCGCCATTTCGGCAAGAAAGGCTCCGTCGAACGTGTCGCCGGCGGCGGTCGCATCGACCGGGGACACCGGTTGCCCCGGAACGCGCCTGCGCTCGTCTCTCAGTGCAATCAGCGTGCCGTCCTTGCCAAGTGTCAGCGCCACGATCTCACAGCCCAGTTCAAGATAAAAGTCCGCAATCGCATCGGGGTCGGTGAAGCCCGTCAGCTGGACGGCATCCTCCAGACCCGGCAGGGCGATGTGGGCCTTGGCCATGGCGGCATGGGTCACGGCCCGGGCCCGCTCCAGAGGCCAGAGATTGAGACGCAGATTGGTATCATAGGACACCCAGCCGCCAGCGTTCCGGCACACGTCCATCGCGGCAAAGACGGCATCGGCGGCATTGGCGGAGATCGCCTGGCTGATGCCGGAGACATGCAGGATGCGGGCTCCGGCAATATAGTCTTCAGGCAGATCCGCAGGCGTCATCAGGCTCGCCGCGGACCCCTTGCGCCGATAGGTGAAGGCATGGCCATTGTCGTTGTGGCTAACAAAATAGATGCCGGTCGGCGCGTCGGGGTCCTGCACCACCCTTGATGTATCGACACCTTCCGACTGCCAGAGCTGCAGGAATTCATCGGCAAATGCATCCCTGCCGACCCGGGTCAGGTAGCCAACGGACGCGCCCTGGCGCGCGGCGGCAATCGCCGCGTTGGACGTGTCGCCGCCATGCCCTTTCAAAAAGCGCCCGTCCGCCTGTTCGTTGAATTCCAGCATCGGCTCGCCGAGACAAATGATGTCGGGTTGCATGTTCCTTGCCTTTTCCGTTTCGGGGCACCGGCCACGCCCGTCAAAGCGTAGCCAGGGCCGCTCATTGGGCTGTGTAGCTTTGGCCGACGCCGGGTATGCGCCAGATCCTGAAATTCGGGATCTCCGGATCTTCGAAATTCATCTCGCCATCCACCCAGACGTGCAGGTGGTTCGAGACAACATAAAGCGAACCGTCAGGTCCCCAGGCGAGCGTATCCGGCCAGTTCATTTCCGGGTGATGAACGAAACGGCTTACCTGACCGGTCGATTCATCGAATTTCATGAGACCGTCGAGCGACAGGGCCGTCATGTATATGTTGCCGGCGTTGTCCGCGGTCATGCCGTCCGTGTTCGACGGAAGGGACGTTTCCACGCGCACCGCGTTTTCGATCACCGTCTCGTTTGTTTCAAAGTCACGCAGGATTTTCGTCGGCAGGGAGTAGAGCTTGTTGCCCGTCAGATTGGTCCAGTAGACCGTCGTCTTGTCACCAGACAGCGCAATTCCATCGGCACCCGTCTGCATGCCGCCGTTCTTCAGAACGGGCCGGTCGTCGATGTTGAAGAAGAAATTGGGCTCGTTGTTGGTGAACTTGTGCTGATCGAGAATGCGGCGCACCGTGTTGGTCTTGCTGTCATAGACAATCAGGCCGCCGTGAAGAGGATCACAGAAGATACCGCTGTCGGCGATGTAGGCGACGCCCGTATCGTTGTCCACGGCCAGATCATTCAGGAACGAGCACTGCCTGTCCGCCTCGTCAGCGGAGAAGACGTATCGCTGGATCTCCTTGCCTGCCTTGATGTCCCACAGGACAAGCTTGGCGTCACCGGCTTCAAACGGGGGGCCGGCGACGTGCCCCTGGTCCAGGATCCACATGACGTCATTGCGATCTATCTCAAAGCCGAGAACCGCCTTGAGACCGGCCGCGTTTGCAATGTCGTTCATGTCCTCGTTCGGATAGGGCTCCAGCTCCCAGGTGTCGCCGTTCCTGACGAGTTTCGAGAGCGTTGACGGGATTTCCTTTCCGGCCCACCGCGCCGTTGAAACGTAGATGTTGCCATTGCTGTCAACCTTGGCGCCCTGAACGAGCGCCTGCCCGAAGATTGCGCTGTCTTCCCAAGCTGACCTGATGTCTTCGGAAACAACCCTGTAGGGCAGGCTGTTCCATTCGGCGACAATTTCCGGCTGAGGCATGTCCTTGGCGAACGCGTCACCCAGCCCCAGAACGACGGCCATGATCGCCGGCAGCGCTGCAAGTCCTGTCTGTGTCATTTGAAGTGTCCCCACTCTTTCAGCGTCAGATCCGGCCGTATTTCGCAAGGCCTTCGCGCAAGGACCCGGCCTGCATGATCAGCTTCGCCTGCTCGGCCTCGCGAATGTCGATTTCGCGCGCCATTTCAAGAATTTCCTCCGCCTGCGCGATGGGAACGACCACGACGCCGTCGATATCGCCGACGATGATGTCACCCGGATGCACGATCACGTCGCCGAGGGGAACAGAGACATTGGCAGCCAGCGTCTTGTGGCGGCCAAGCGTGGTTCCGGGAGACGAGGACCGGGCGAAAATCTGGAAGTCGTAGTCGCGGCGGATTTCCGTGATGTCGCGCACGGCGCCATCGAGGACAGCGCCCTCGTGCTTGTTGGCAACGGCCCCAGCGGTCATCAGCCCGCCCCAGACCGCGACGTTGGCATCACCGGCGATCGAGATCACGATGACGGAGCCCGGCTCGGATTCATCGATGGCATCCAGGGCGTGCTGGGGTGGCACGAATTCGTCGGTCGGGCCTTCGAGCACCGTGACCGCCGGACCGACAATCTTGTCCTCATTGATACGCGGCTTGATGGCCTGATCGAGATAGCCCTTGCGGCCGGTGATCTTGTCCACCGCATCGGCGACCGACGCCGTCGCGGTTTCGCGGAAACCCGCGACCAGTTCCTTAAGTTCCATTTCCGGTACTCCTGATTGAAACCGTTCTTGAACGGCATTTGCGTATTTCATTTGCCGGCTCACCACCGATTGACCCAGTTTGCCGGTGGCGCTCCTTCCAGAACGCGCACCAGCTCGGCCCCGGCGCGTCTTTGCAACTCGCCAACGGATGCTTCCGAATACCAACCGCAATGGTCACTGAGCACCGTGTTCGGCGCCTCGAGGAGAGGGCTGCCGGGTGCCGGCGGCTCGGTCTCGAAAACATCGATGCCTGCGCCAAACACCTTGCCCGCGCGCAATGCGTCCGCGAGGGCCTGCTCATCGATCAAACCGCCGCGCGATGCGTTCAGAACAACGGCGTTTTCCTTCATGAGGCCGATCCGGCGGGCATCGATGATTTTGCGTGTGGCCTCGGTCAGCGGGGTGTGCAGGCTGATGACATCGGCCTGACGGCACAAGCTGTCGAGATCGGTTGCCTCCACATCCCAGGCGGCACGTGTCTTGGCGTCCAGATAGGGATCGCTCACCAGCACGCGGGAAAATCCGAGTGCGCGGAACCGGGTGCAGGCGGCGCGTGCGATCCGGCCGAAGCCGATCAGGCCTATGGTCGCGTTGCGATGCCCGGGAACCGGGCTCTTCTGTCCGACACCCCACAGGCCCGCCCGCACTTCGGCATCGCGGGTCACAATCCGTCTTGCGACAGCCAGATAAAGGGCAATGACATGGTCGCTGACTTCATTCTCCGCGCCATAATCGGGAATGTTGGCAACGTGGATACGGCGCTCCGTGGCGGTCTTGAGGTCGACATTGTCGACACCGACGCCGTATCTGAGGATCAACTTCAGACCCGGAAAGTCGGAATAGAGCGCGGGGTCGATGCGGCGCTCTCGTGTGAGCACCGCAAAGACATTCTTGTCGGCAAGGGCGGAGAGCGCATCCTGCCCGGCCGGAACCGGCAGAACCCTTGCCCCAAAGGGCTGGATCGCCGCCTGCTCCAGCGCATAGTCCGCATAGCCGGGCTCCAGCACGGCGGCAAGCGGCGTCTGCTCCTTGGTTACGGTCTCCGCCCGCATGTCACCGGTTCCGGTACTGCGCCACGGCGGCGTCGAGCTTGCCAGGCCATTCCTCGCCGATTTCACCGACGATGTACTCACGCACGGCCGGTTGCGCCAGTTCGCGGAACTTGGCTTTCTGCTCCGGGCTGACCGGTACGACCTCCAGCCCCTTTTCGCCGAGAATTGTCGCGGCATTGGCGTCCTGAGCTGCCGTCATACCGCGATGAATGATCTTGGAGATTTCAACGCACTGGCCGACGGCGGCTTTTTCGGCGTCGGTGAGGCTCTCATAGAAATCGTCGTTGATCATGTAGGCGTGCCAGGAGAAGACGTGCCCGTCAAGGGAGACGTATTTCTGATGCTGATAAAGCGACGCGTTGACGATGTTGGTGACACCGTTTTCCTGACCATCAACAACGCCCTGCTGCAAGGCACCGGGCAACTCCGGCCATGGCACGGGGGTTGCCGAGGCCCCGAGAGATTCGACCAGACGGGTCCAGACCGGGGCGGTCATCACCCGCATCTTCAGACCCTTCATGTCCTCCGGTTCGGCAACCGGAACCTTGGAATTGGTGAAGTTGCGCACGCCGTTGTCGGCAAGACCCAGGACACGGATGCCTGTCTTTGCGCGCATGTCCTCGAACATTTCCGCGCCGAATTCACCGTCAACCACGGACCAGGCCATGGCCTGATCATCGAAAAGATACGGCATGGCGAAAACCGCGAAGGGTTTGTAAACGCCGGATATCGGGCCGTCATGCACAACGCCGAGCTGGATGGTGCCCAGCTGAAGGCCCTCGATGACCTGCCCGCCATCGCCCAGCTGGGAGGCCGGATAGACCTGAACGTCTATGGAACCGGCCGTTTTGCCCTCTACGCAGGTTTCAAAGGCGAGCGCAGCCGCATGTTTGGGCGACGACATGTCAGCCGCCTGGAAATGGGCGTATTTCAGCTCTTTCGCCGAAGCCGCACCGGCCGCGGAAGCGATGGCCAAAGCGGCCGTTGCGCCCAGAAGTCGAGATGTCAGTTTCATGGTATTCCTCCCGTTTGCTAACTGGATAGTCCGAAGAAGCGAGGTAACGCGGTGCTGAGTGCCGGTACGAGAATGACCAGCAGCAGAACCGCCA
>JGI12316J15309_10003193_pt1 | contig 20523 bp, 14 predicted proteins | sample MarCyaLeptolynsp_FD_15309 | JGI IMG/M metagenome (IMG submission 15309) | reverse complement strand
CCGTCGGGTTCGATCATTACGGGCTGTGTTTCTAGCGGGCTGAGGTGCGCTGTACGTGAATATTTGATGACAATGCCATGACGAATTCCACAAGCTGCTAGGCAGGGACACGGCGGAAAACATCCAATGCCCGATATTGAAGCGAAGGTCAGGAAGCCGTGTTGCCTCAAAAACAGGCGCTTTGCGCATGCGGTCTCAACAGGCGAACGTTCGAAGGCGTAATGGGAAAAAACATTACCCGACTAAGTCATGGTTGAGGCGAGTGCCTGCATGTCATTGAAAAGACATAAATACTTAGCCTGAACGTCAGAAACCTGTCATCTGACTGTAATCGATGAATGGCTCTTTCCCCGAGCGCTAAGCTATTAAACGGGCAGGGCTGTCGGGTGATTGAATTCCAGAATGTAACCAAGACCTTCGGGTCCCGGACTGCGGTCAACAAGGTCTGCTTTAACATCGACAGGCCGCAGATGGTCGGCATTATCGGCCGGTCCGGCGCGGGAAAGTCGACCCTGCTTCGTATGATCAACAGGCTCACACCGGCGACATCCGGAGAAATCCTGTTTGAGGGCCGGGACATTCTTCGCCTACGAGGCGGCATGATGCGCCGGTGGCAGCGCGACTGCGCCATGGTGTTCCAGCAATTCAACCTTGTGCCGCGTCTCGATGTCGTCACCAACGTGATGCTTGGACGCCTGAATGGCCACAGCACGCTCAAGAGCCTTTTCAACATCTTCAGCGCCGGCGATGTCGCCGACGCGCTTGAGGCGCTCGATCGTCTCGGCATTGTCCAGGAAGCGACCAAGCGCGCCGAGGAATTGTCCGGCGGCCAGCAGCAGCGCGTCGCGATTGCCCGCGCCCTGATGCAGGACCCGCACATGATCCTGGCTGATGAACCGATTGCATCGCTCGACCCGATGAACGCGAAGATCGTCATGGACGCCCTGCGTGAGATCCATGAGCGCGACAACAAGGTGGTCATCTGCAACTTGCACACGCTCGACACCGCACGCAGCTATTGCGACCGGGTGATCGGAATGCGCGACGGTTTCATTGTTTTCGACGGCAAACCGGAAGAACTCACGACACATGCCGCGCGTGAAATTTACGGCGCGGACGAAAGTTTCAACGAGGCAGCCACATCAACTGCCATCGATGCCGGTAACCCCGGCGCTCAAGAATCCGCCGGTGCGATGACCCCGGCGGCAGCAGCGGTCTGAGCCGCCTGCGCACCTCAAAACGTCATCGGATTCAGACTCTCGGGGAGTGTCCCAAATGAAAATCGTTTCCAAAGTTGCTGCGCTTGCTGCTGTCAGCATGATCGCCCTGAACGCGTCCGTCGCCGGCGCAGAAGAAATCACAGAATTCCGTATCGGCATTCTCGGTGGCGAAAATGCCTCCGACCGCCTGCGCGCCTATGAGTGCCTGGAAGAAAAGACTGCCGACCTGCTCGGCGTTCCGGTCAAGCTCTTCGCCCCGGCTGACTATAACGGTGTGATCGAGGGTCTTCTCGGCGGCAACCTCGATCTTGCATGGCTTGGTGCGTCCAGCTACGCCAAGGTTCACCTGACTGATCCGGAAGCCGTTGATCCGGTTCTGGTTAAGGTCAACGTTGACGGCGGCTACGGCTACTACTCCATCGGTTTTGCCCGCAACGACAGCGAAATCAATTCGCTGGAAGACATGAAGGGCAAGGTTTTCGGTTTTGGTGATCCGAACTCCACATCCGGTTACCTGATCCCGTCCATCGCTATCCCGCAGGAAGGCTATTCGATGGAAGCCGGAGACTATTTCGGCGACGTCGTCTTCACAGGCGGTCACGAACAGACCATTGTTGCCGTTTCCAACGGTGACATCGATGCCGGTGTGACCTGGGCCGACGGCCTCGGCGAGTGGGAAGATGGCTACAATTCCGGTGCGCTGCGCAAGGCATCCGATGCCGGTCTGGTCGACATGACCGAACTGCGTCAGATCTGGCAGTCCCCGGTCATTCCGGAAGGTCCGATCGTTCTGTCCAAGAAGCTGCCGGAAGACGTCAAGATCAAGATGACCGGCCTGATCGCGTCCCTGAACTCCATCGATCCGGATTGCGCCTACAACATCGCTGCCGGCGAAACCAAGGGTTTCATGCCGATCACGCATGAAGCTTACGTCAACATCGTTGAGGCCCGTAAGGCCAAGAACAAGAACTAAGGTTCAATTGAACCAGGACACGGGCCGATTGTCGGCCCGTGTTTTCTTGAAGCAAGGCTCTGAATTTACTTCAGTTTCAAGAAAAAGACGGGCCGCGATCCAGTGCTCACAGGTCTTCTTGTACGCCCCTACCCTCATGCCTGTGGTGACCGGATCTGCGCCGCAGTCTTCGCTCGCAAAAGCAGGTGTAAGGCTCACGAGACCTAGACTGCTCCGGGCAGCACAACGCTGCCGACATGCCAGAATTCTTTCACAGAAGGCTCCTAGAACATGGCCGTTGCCGCTCTCGAACAGGAAATCCTGATACTGCGCAAACGCCGCCAGCTTTACTCGTTGATCGGGTTGCTGCTTGTCGTTGCAGTGCTTGTTTCCGGATTCTCGAAATCCAACGAGATGAATTCCGGCGGCTTCCTGCAGGGGCTTTCGAAGTTCTTCGACTATCCCGGCGAAATTGTCGCTGAAGCCTGGGCAGCGGGGCCGGCATTCTTCGGTCTCATATTGACCTTTCTCCCGGCGATGCTGGAGACATTGAACATAGCCGCGGTCGCGACGCTTCTGGGAGGTGCAATGGCGGTGGTGCTTGCCATGGCCTCCACGCGTAACGTTGACAGTTGGGGGCCTCTTATCCCGGTCGTTCGGCGCATTATGGACATCACAAGGGCGTTCCCGGAGTTGATCATCGCTCTGTTCCTGATTTTCGTTCTCGGCTCCAGCCCCGTTCCGGCAATGATCGCGGTTGCGGTCCACACGGCGGGCGCGCTGGGCAAGCTCTTTTCCGAGGTCAATGAAAATATTGATCGCAAGCCGATCGAAGGTTTGTCAGCCTGTGGTGCCAGCTGGTTGCAGCGCATCCGTTACGCCGTGATGCCACAGGTCGCCCCGAATTATCTGAGTTACTTTCTGCTTCGACTTGAAATCAACGTTCGCGCCTCCGCCATTCTCGGCTTTGTCGGCGCAGGCGGTATCGGGCAGGAGCTGCGCCGGACAATCGGCTGGGGTCAGGGCGCAGGGGACGAAACAGCAGCGATCTTCGTGCTTCTGTTCTGCACCATCATGATGATTGACCAGGTCTCGTCCTACCTGCGTGGCAAACTCGTCGGCTCCGGCCGGGCGCATTGAGGAACTTCGTTATGGCTGTCGATACGCTCAATGAACCGGTCTTCGACCGAGACACTGTTTTCCGCAATGTCCGTCGCCGGGCCTGGCTCACCATCGGTGCACCTTTGGCGATCGTTCTTTATCTGACCTACACATGGTTTGCCTTTGGCGTGCCGGAACTGCTCGCGAAAGCGCAACCCGAAAGAGCCGTTATCCTGGCGACCGACAGTGTCGCCTACAAGGTTCATGTCACCAAGCTTCTGCGACGCGACATCATGGAGGTCGCCATCGAGGGGGAGCGCCGGGCAACCTACGCTCAGGAAGACTTGCCCGACTGGGTAGCGGTTGACGGAACGAATGCGATTGTCGATCTCGGCGACGGCTATGAGGTTACGATAACCGGCAAGGTGATGGAGTTCACCGTACCCGGTTATGGCACCATCAAGGTCACAGCAACGAATAGCGGTGTGAACACCGAATTGCCGCCCGGACCGGTTCCTGAGTGGTTAAAGGACGATCCGAGAAAATTTGATGCTCGCCCGACACTTGATCGGCGCGTTCAGGTGACGAAAACGAAAATCGAAGTGCACAACTACTTTGGAGGTTGGGAAAACTTCTGGTTCTCCTTCCAGTCCGAGCTGCACGGCATGTCCTTCAGCCAACTTTGGGCCATCGCGCTCTCAAATGAGCGCATAGATCCATCGCAATCCAACATGTCGCTGATCATGCATGACTTTCTCGGAAATCCCGACTGGCAGCATGGCGAAGTGTTCACCGCACTCTTTGAAACGATCATGATGGCTGTTCTTGGCACGCTCATCGCTGCATTCGTGGGTTTGCCCCTGGCATTTCTCGCCGCACGAAACTTCACGCCATCTCTTCTCTTGCGATTCGGCACGCGCCGTGTGTTCGACTTTCTCCGCGGCATCGACATGCTGATCTGGTCTTTGATCTTCATTCGCGCCTTTGGTCTCGGACCGTTGACCGGAGCGCTTGCAATCGCGTTCACCGATACCGGGACCCTCGGCAAACTGTTTTCCGAGGCGCTGGAAAACATCGACAACAAACAGGTGGAGGGTGTGCGGGCGACGGGTGCCAGCCAGATCCAGCGCTACCGCTTCGGTGTCATCCCGCAAATCCTGCCGGTCTTTGTGTCCCAGGTGCTTTACTACCTGGAATCCAACACCCGCTCTGCGACCGTGATCGGCGCGCTCGGGGCCGGGGGCATCGGCCTGATGCTTGTCGAAACCATGAAGACTTCCCGTGACTGGGAAAACACCAGCTACATTATCATCCTGACGATTTTGGTCGTCATCATGATGGATCAGGCCTCGGGATGGTTGCGCAGGAAACTGATCGAGGGCAAATGAAGCGGTAAAGCCCGTTTCATGTGACGGCTTGCGTATATCGCGGCGCTGTGATCGCCTGTCGCAAGACGGGAGGCGGCCACCATGCAGGCTCATATCGGATTGTTGATCGTTGATGTTCAGGAAGGCTTCGTTGCCGCGGGAACAGACCATATTCCGGGCCTCGTGGAGGAGCTGCAGGAAGGGTATCGCCATGTCGCGGCTTCCCGGTTCGTCAATCACGTCAATTCGCCCCATCGCCGTTTTCTCGACTGGAACAGGTTCCTGCCGGATACAGGCGAAGTCGAACTCGCTTTCAAGCCCGTCTCTCGGGCTTTCGTGTTCGACAAGCCACACTACTCGGCGGTGTCCTACGATCTTCTCAGATGGGTGCACCTCAACGGCATATCCGAAATGCATGTATGCGGGATCGATACCGAGATCTGCGTCCTGACATCCGCGACGGCCTTGTTCGAAGTGTCGATCAAGCCAGTCGTCCTGGCGTGGGCGTGTGCATCTGGCGGCGGCGGGGCGGAAGGCCACGCAGCCGGGCTGGTCGCGCTGCGGCGTCTGATCGGGCGGGCAAATGTGTGGGCCGACAGCTCTGGTAGGCGGTATTTTGACAGATGACCGGCCTGATCAACGCCGATTTGAAACCGGAAATCGAGGGTCCTGTGTGGTTAAGTGCGAACTCATCCCTTTTTCGCCGCATTTCCATCGTGCGATAATCAAAACATCCCGCAGAGGAATCAATGCTCTTGGAGGGGCACATGCCGAGATTTGGGTTGAGAAGACTGGCGTTTCTGGCGCTCGGGTCCGGTCTGGTCTGGACCGCGGGTTCGCAGAGTGCATTTGCCATAGAAAGCTGTGTTGCCTCGCTGAAACGGGAAGCCGTTTCCGCCGGTGTCCAGCCGGAAGTCGCCGAGCGGATGCTCAAGGGCGCGTCCTTCGACGAGAAGGTGATCCGCTTCTCCACGTCCCAGCCGGAATACAAGACCGAAATCTGGGACTACATGGCGTTTCTCGTTGATGCCGAGCGCATCAAGGATGGCAAGAAAAACCTCCGCAAGCACCGCCAGACCCTTTCCGCGATTGAAAAGCGCTACGGCGTCAACCGCCATGTCGTTCTGGCCGTCTGGGGGATCGAGAGCGATTTCGGTCAGTTCAAGGGAGATTTCTATACGCCCCATGCGCTTGCCAACCTGGTCTGCGCAGGGAAGAGACGACAGAAGTACTTCCGCGGCGAACTGATCAAGACCCTCCAGATTGCCTCGCGCGGTGATGTTCCGGTGAACGACTTCCAGGGGTCCTGGGCCGGCGCATTCGGCCAGACGCAGTTCATGCCGAGCACCTATAACAGTCTCGCGGTAGATTTCGACGGCGACGGCCGCAAGGATCTGGTCAATTCCGTTCCCGATGCCCTGGCATCGACTGCGAATTTTCTGAAAAATGCCGGCTGGAGGGACAGTCGGCCCTGGGGCTATGAGGTCAAGGTGCCTGCCGGATATTCGGGTCCGACCGGGCTCAAGAAGCGCGCATCGCTGTCAACCTGGGGCAAGCGTGGCTTCAAGAATGTCGGTGGCGGCAGCGTCTCGGGCAAGACCGAGGCGGCTCTGATCCGACCGGCCGGAGCGAACGGCCCGGCATTCCTGGTCACGCGCAACTTCAACGCCCTGCGGTCCTACAATGCGTCGACGTCCTATGGCCTCGCAATTGCACTCTTGTCCGAACTTGTTGCCGATGGTGAACCGTTCAAGACACCCTGGCCGACCGACAATCCCGGTCTCTCGCGCGCGCAGCGCCTTGAATTGCAAAAGCTTCTCAACAGGAACGGGTTCAATGTCGGTGAGCCCGACGGCAAGGTGGGGCCGCTGACGCGTGCTGGCATCCGCAAGGCCGAAGCCAAGTATGGCTTGCCGGTGACCGGGCGGCCGTCGTGGAACGTCTACAGCGCACTTGGTGGAAAATAAGCCTCACGCAAGCCGGATTTGCGTGGAAAACGCAGGGTTGAGAAGGCATCTCCGGTGCTTTATTTCGTATTGCACCATTGTTTTGTTGCGCTGCGAAAAGTTGCGTCGCACAATATAGGCCCCATTCTGGAGAAGTGCGATGTCAGGCCGAATATTGACTGTTGCCCAGCAAAAGGGCGGATCCGGCAAAACCACGCTGGCGGCTCACCTTGCGGTTGCGCTGGCCAAACAGTCTGGTGAACCGGTGGCAATCCTCGATGTCGATCCGCAAGGCTCGCTCGGAACCTGGTTCGAAGCGCGCGAGGAAACCCTGGGCGAAGAAGAGACCGGGCTTGAATTCCGCACGGCGTCCGGCTGGGGCGCGCGGCGCGAGGCACGGTCGCTGGCCCGGTCCCACGGCTATGTCGTTGTCGATACGCCCCCGAAGACGGATACCGATGCAAAGCCCGCGATCGATGCGGCTGACTTCGTTATTGTCCCGGTCCAGCCAACCCCCGTCGACCTGTGGGCGACATCCCAGACCATCGATCTTGCCAATCGTGAGAGCACGCCAGCACTGCTTGTGTTGAACCGTGTCCCGCCACGCGCGTCGCTCACGGGCGAAATGGCGGAGGCGATTGCGGAGTCCGGCTACGAGACGCTGAATGCTCGTCTTGGCAACAGAACGGTCTTTGCCTCCGCAATGGGCAGGGGCGTCGCGGTGACCGAGGATGCCCCGTCCAGCAAGGCGGCAAATGAGATTTCCTTGCTGATTGACGAGTTGCTCAACCGGATTGGTTGAGACCGGTTCTACCCGGCCCTGCACTAGATTTGCCTTGTCCTTGTCACGTTCCGGTGCCTTGATAGAGAAAATTCTCGGTCCGGGAGGACACGCATGTTTGTTTCATTCAAAGCTTTTGCATCCATTCATTCGATCAAGGCGCGCTTCAAAGGGCGCGCTTTCAAGGTCCTCTCGATCCCGCTGATCCTTGCTGCAACGATCGCACAGGTCCCGTCGGTCAATGCTCAGGATCGGCGCATTGTGACAATCGATGACGCGGACTTCTTCGGCGGAGACTATCGAACCGTCAAGGACGTCGACTTGAACGGCTGTACCAGCGCTTGCCTTCAGGACAATCAATGCCGCGCCTTCACGTTCAACACCTCTGCGGGCTGGTGCTTCCTAAAATCGGATTTCGGTGAACTCCAGAGTTTTCAGGGAGCCATCGCGGGACGTGTCGTTGAGGTTCAGGCACCACGCGCCGATCAGAGCGCGGATCGCAAGGCTGAACTGTCCTTTGTGCCGCGTGCGCAACTGGAAAGCGCGGAAACCTATTCCCAAAGCCTGGCAAATTCCCGTCGAACCAGCCGCGCGACGGTCGAACAGTTGCGTGCCGAGGGGCTTGCGGCTCTCAGGAATCGCAACGGAGCGCTCGCCGAAGCCGATTTCGTGCAATTGATCGTACTGGAACCGGGTGACTATTCGGCCTGGACGCAGCTCACCCAGGCCCTGCTGGCGCAAAGTCCGCAAAACTGGCAGGAGCGGGAAACCAAGCAGAAGAATGCGGTTTCGGCGGCAATTAACGCTTATCTGCGCGCGGTTACGCCCCAGGAGCGTGGGTTCGCGCTGGATCTGCTCGGCAGCACCCTTGTGCGCAGAAGCGAATTCAAGCCGGCGATCAAGTCCTTGAGGGCATCGCTCGCACTTGGCGAGAACCCCGGCCTGCGCCGCCGCTACGATGAACTGGTCGCGCAGCACGGCTTTCGGATCGTCGATCACCAGGTGGATTCGGACAGCACGGCACCGAGGGTGTGCCTTGTTTTCTCACAGAAGTTGCCGCTCGGCGAAGACTTGACGCACTATGTCACGGTTCGTGGCCCGACCACCGCCTCGATCGAAGCTGAGGGAACGCAGATCTGTGCCGACGGGCTTGAACACGGTGCCCGCTATCAGGTAACCGCACGCAGCGGGCTGCCTGCCGCCGACGGCGAGAAGCTGGAAAAAACCTCCGAATTGTCGATCTATGTCAAGGACAGGTCCCCTTCGGTTCACTTCCTGAGCAGGTCCTACGTTTTGCCCTCGGGCGGCAACCCGACGATCCCGATCGTGACGGTAAACACGAACGAAGTCGAAACCACGATTTATCGCGTCGGCAACCGGTCTGTCGCCGATGTGCTTCGCGACAACCGTTTTCTGCGCCAGCTCGATCCTTGGCAGGCGGATCGTATTGAAGACGAACTGGGCGAAAAGGTCTGGTCGGGAATCCTGGAGACCGAGAATCCGCTCAATCTGGACGTGACGACCGCATTCCCGGTTGCAGACACGGGCATTGATCTCAAACCCGGGATCTACGCCCTGACCGCCCGGTCGAAACTCGACGTCAAGAACCGGTGGGGGACGCTTGCGACCCAGTGGTTTCTTGTATCCGACCTTGGCTTGACAGCGCTCAGTGGCGACAACGGAATTGCCGCGAATGTCCGCTCGCTCGCCTCTGCCGAGGCCATCGAAGGGGTAAAGGTCCGGTTGCTGGCCGTGAATAACGATATTCTCGCGGAAACCACCACAAATCAGGACGGGTTTGCCGAATTCGCAGCGGGACTGACACGCGGGCGCGGCGGATCCGCACCGGGCGTACTGATTGCTGAGACCGCCGAAGGCGACTATTCGTTCCTCGACCTGCGCAAACCGGCGTTTGACCTGTCCGACAGGGGTGTTGAAGGCCGACCGGCACCGGGACCTCTGGATGTCTTTGCCTGGACCGACAGGGGTATCTACAAGGCGGGCGAGACGGTGCATGCGCAGGCGCTGCTGCGCAATGCCAAGGCTGTCGCTCAGGAGAACTTTCCGCTGACTTTTGTGTTCAACCGGCCGGATGGCGTTGAACATGCCCGCTTCACGGTCTCCGATGCCGGGCTGGGTGGGCATCTCAAGGATCTTGTTCTGGGGGCTTCCGCGCAACAGGGTATCTGGTCGTGGCAGATTTTTGCCGATCCGAAGGGCCGCGCGCTCGCCCAGGAAACATTCCTGGTGGAGGACTACCAGCCCGAACGCGTCGATTTCGAGTTGGACACGCAGGCGTCCACCTTCAGCAGGACATCGCCGACAGCCGTGACGCTGGAGGCGAAATTCCTCTACGGATCGCCTGCCAGCGGCCAATCTCTTGAAGGCGACGTGATTGTTCGTCCGGTGAGGACGATGAAAGATCATCCGGGCTTCGTTTTCGGACTAGAGAGCGAAGAATCCTATTCGCGGCGCGGCGAAATTCCGTCCGGACTGAAGACCGATGGCGACGGCAGACTGTCATTTGATGTTGCAATGCCTGCATTGCCCGAGACAACCGTCCTATATGACGGGACGCTTGTGGCGCGTTTGGTTGAGGCCGGCGGCCGTTATGTCGAGCGTGATCTGGAACTTCCTTTCGCCCTGGATGGCCCGCGCATCGGCATCAAGCCGATGTTTGACGGTGGAGTTGACGAAGGCGGCCCTGCCGGTTTCTCGATCATCGCCGTCGGTGAAGACGGCAAGGAGACTGATGCAGCCGGCCTGACCTGGACGCTTTCCAAGGTCAATCGCAGATATCAATGGTACCGTCTCGACGGGCGCTGGTCCTTTGAACCGATCACGACTTCACAGCGCGTTGCCAGCGGCGAAATCGATACAACGGCAGCAAGTCCCGCCAGTCTTTCATTGCCGGTGGAGTGGGGCGAGTACCGGCTTGATATCAAGGGCAGCGGTGCGCTCCAGACTGCAACGAGCGTCTCCTTCAATGCCGGTTGGTACTCTGCGGATGCGACCAGCGACACACCGGACTACCTGGACGTCGGTCTGGACAAGGCCAGCTACCGCCCGGGCGAGGTCGCCAAACTCAGGTTGAAGCCGCAGATGGCGGGCATCGCCGTTGTGAACGTGGTCGCCGGCGGGCTGCTTGCAAGCCAGACAATAGAGGTTTCCGCTGAAGAAACCGAAATCGAGATTCCGGTCAGCGACGACTGGGGGGCAGGGGCCTATGTGACGGCCAGCCTTTACCGGCCGATGGACATCGAGGCGAAACGCATGCCGTCCCGCTCGGTCGGCTTGTCCTGGTTGCAGGTTGATCCCGGTGATCGGACCATAGATGTGGAGCTCTCTGCACCGGGCCGGATCCTCCCGGAAACAACGCTCGACGTGCCTGTCAGGCTCGCCAATCTCCAGGCTGGCACCCAGGCCTACCTGACTGTGGCCGCGGTCGATGTCGGCATTTTGAACCTGACGAACTACGAAACGCCCAATCCTGATGAGTGGTATTTCGGCCAGCGCCGCCTCGGTACGGATATTCGGGACCTTTACGGCCAGCTTATCGACCGGATGGCCGGGACGTCTGGCTGGGTGCGGTCCGGCGGAGATGCCATGTCGCTCCGTCTTGATTCCCCGCCGCCTGACGAAGAGCCCGTCGCGCTGTTCTCCGGTCTGGTGAATGTCGGTCCTGGCGGCGAGACGACAGTCTCGTTCGATGTTCCGGCTTTCAATGGTGCCTTGAAGCTCATGGCGGTGGCCTGGACAGCAGATGGTGTCGGGCACGCGGAGCAGGAAGTCGAAGTCCGCTCGCCTGTCGTGATGACTGCGAGTGCGCCAGCTTTCCTGGCACCTGGCGATGTCTCGCGCATTTCAATCGAGATCGACAATGTCGACGGAGCTACAGGGATTTACGAACTGGAAGTCTCCTCAGGTGACGGCCTGTCGGTCGACAATGCACCCAAACAGGTTCGAAGTCTTGAAATCGAAAACGGCAAGAAGGCGATTGTCCTTCTGCCTGTGAGCGCGGGGGCGGCCACAGCCAAAAGCGAACTGGTTGCAGCCCTTACCGGCCCGGACGGTGCAGCCTATGTCAAACGGATCGGCCTTGATATCAGGGATACCCAGCCGGAGACCGTTCGCCGGTCATCGTTCCAACTGGCAGCAGGAGGAAGCCTGACCCTGAGCGCCGACAGCTTTGACGGTCTGAAGGCATCGACTGTTCAAGTAACGCTGACAGCGGGCGGGGCAGCCAATATTGACCTTGCCGGGTTGCTGGCTGCTCTGGACAGGTACCCTTATGGATGCACCGAACAGACGACCAGCCGCGCCTTGCCCTTGCTTTACTTGAGCGAGGTCGCCGAAACGGCGGGTCTCTGCGGGCACGACGCCATCCGCGAACGCGTCGTCAAGGCAATCGCCGCAGTTCTCGCCAATCAGTCCTCTTCGGGCGATTTCGGATTGTGGAACAGCTATGGCGGCGGCGACACATGGCTGTCCGCCTACGTGACAGACTTTCTGACGCGGGCGCGCGAAAAGGGGTACGTTGTTCCCGATCTCGCGTTCACGACAGCCCTAGACAATCTTGAAAACCGGCTATCCTACGCTTCCGATTTTCAGAACGGCGGCGAGGATATCGCCTATGCACTCTACGTTCTTGCCCGAAACGGCAGAGCATCCATGGGCGATCTTCGCTACTATCTTGACGCAAAACTGGAGAGTTTTGCGACGCCGCTCGCCAAGGCGCAGGTTGCCGCCGGTCTTGCGCTTTACGGCGAAGGGGAACGGGCCACGATAGGGTTTTCCGCAGCGCTTGCCGATCTCCCGCGCGACACCTCCAACGTCTTCAGGGACGACTATGGGTCACGCTTGCGAGACAGTGCAGCTGTCACCGACTATGTTGTGACAGCCTCGGCCGGAACCCGGCTTAAGGATGAAGCCGTGGATCAGCTTGAAGCAGCGCAGGGTCAGACGCCGAACCGGTCGACCCAGGATATGGCCTGGCTGCTTCTTGCCGCGAATGCTTTGAACGAATCGGCCGAGGAAGCGCGCATTTCCGTTGGCGGTGAGGAAACGCCGGGGCGTCTTGCCTGGTCCCTGGATGGACCGGAAATATCCGGAGCATCCGTTGAGGTCGTCAACAATGGTACGTCCGCAACCGATCTGCTTGTCTCCGTTGCCGGGCAGCCCACTGTCCCGGAACCGGCGGGGGGACGGGACTATTCAATCGAACGCACGGTCTACGATCTCGATGGAGATCCGGTTGACCCGGCAGCGGTTCCTGTAAACACCCGTCTTGCCGTTGTCCTGACCGTGCGCGCGCTAACCGGGCAGCCCGGGCGGCTGATGGTTGTCGACCGCTTGCCAGCGGGACTGGTCATCGACAACCCGCGTCTGGTTCGCTCGGGAGATATCGGCGGACTTTCCTTCCTGGCAACGGTCGATTCACCCGAACATGCAGCGTTTTACGAGGACCGCTTCGAGGTCGCTGTGGATCAGAACCGCCAAAGCGGTGAGGAACTGACCTTTGCATATTTGGCACGCGCCGCCACGCCTGGCACATTCGCGCATCCTCCTGCGTCGGTTGAGGATATGTATCTGCCGAACAGAAGAGCAATCACCGCGACGTCGCAATTCACGGTGCTGGGACCAACCCGGTAGCACACGCCATGGCAAGAGGGTTGCGGCAAAAGTGGCTGAGATACCGGCAAGCGCTGACACTTGCAGGTCTGTGCTGCGTTGCCGGGGTTGCTTTTGGGGCTTGGAAGATCCACGGCGATTTCTCGGAACTTACAAAGCCGCCCGGAGCTGCGGACTTGCCGCTTTCCGTTGTGGTACTCGACCGCAAGGACCGTCTGCTCAGGGCCTTCGTCAGCAGCGATGACAAATGGCGGCTGCCGGTAGATCTGAGTGATATCGACCCGCTCTATTTTGACATGCTGCTTGCGTTCGAGGACAAGCGTTTTTTCGAGCATGGTGGTGTTGATGCCCGGGCGCTTTTGCGCGCAGCTGCTCAAAGCGCCCGCAAAGGGCGACTTGTCTCGGGCGGATCAACACTGACGATGCAGGTTGCCCGGTTGCTCGAAGAGAGGCCAACGAAGAATTTTCGGCGGAAATACGAGCAGATCCTGCGCGCGATCCAGCTTGAACAGACCTTCACAAAGGAAGACATTCTCCAGCTATATGTCCTGCGTGCTCCCTTTGGCGGCAACCTTGAGGGGGTGCGGGCTGCGAGCCTGACGTGGTTTGGAAAGGAACCAGGGCGCTTGACAGCAGCCGAAGCGGCGTTGCTCGTTGCCTTGCCGCAGAGCCCGGAAACGCGGCGCCCTGACCGGTTTGCCGCCAATGCGCGCGCGGCGCGGAACCGTGTTCTGGAGGTCGCAGCGTTGCGGGGTGTCGTTTCGCCTGCCGAAGCAGTGTCCGCATCTGAGGAGCCAATTCGAACGCGTCGCAACGCAATGCCGATGGTAGCGGCCCACGAGAGCCGGTTTGCGCGGAACACGGCGCGGGAAAAAACGGTGCATCGGCTTACGCTGGATCGGGACCTTCAGGCCACGCTCGAATCGCAGGCGCGCCGGCGCGTCAACGACTTTCCTGCGCCGGTTTCGCTCGCCGTTGTTGTGGCCGATCACACAAGCGGCGAGATTGTCGCCAGAATCGGATCTCCGGATCTGTTGGACGAGACACGTCTCGGACACATCGATATGACGCGTGCTGTGCGTTCGCCCGGCTCGACCTTGAAACCGTTTATCTATGGACTGGCTTTTGAAGAAGGAATTGGCGTTCCGGACAGTCTGATTGCAGACAGGCCGATCAGCTTTGGGGGATATCGTCCAACGAACTTCGATCGGGCCTATCAGGGCACGGTGACGCTTCGCGAGGCGCTACAGCTGTCTTTGAATACGCCCGCGGTTCAACTGCTGGAGACCGTGGGACCGGCAAGGTTGCTGGCGCATTTGAGACGCGCCGGTGTCAGGCCAGTTCTGGACAAGAGCAAACCTGCAGGTCTCGCGGTCAGTTTGGGGGGGCTCGGGCTGACGCTGAGCGATCTGGCACAGGCCTATGCGGCTCTTGCACAGGGTGGGGAGACAGTCGAGCTTGCCGGTTGTCGGGACAGTTGCTCGTCGGAACCCGGCTTGTCCGCAGGAAGGCGCGTTCTTACAGAGAAGTCTGCGGCGATGGTGAGTGACATCCTGATAGGGATGCCACAGACGCGAAGCGCGGAAACGCATCACATTGCCTACAAGACCGGCACGTCCTACGGCTACCGCGATGCTTGGGCGGTCGGATATGACGGCCGTTTCGTGGCCGCAGTCTGGGTCGGACGGCCCGACGGGTCTCCCGTGCCCGGGCAAACGGGTCAAAGGACTGCCGTGCCCATTCTCCACGAAGTGTTTCAAACGCTGGGGCCAAGGCGCGAACCCGTAGGGGCGCATTCTGACGCCGTCAGTGCACTTCTGGAACGAGAAGTGCCCCCGTCTCTACGCCATGCTAGAACCTCGGTAACCCGTGCGGCATTGGAGACAGCAGACGCGTTGTCGATCTCCTATCCCCCGGATGGAGCTGAATTGCATCTGGGATTTGGAACAGACACGCATGATGCGCAGGGGCTACAACCCATTGTCGTGAAATTCAGGGGCGGCATCGCCCCTTATGCGATTCTCGTCAATGGTCGCCCGCATCGCGCGGATGGTCTTCAAAACCAGCTTGTCTGGCAACCGGAAACATCTGGATTTGCGCAAGTGACAATCCTGGACGCATCCGGCGAAAGCGCAACTGTTTCATTTGTTGTGCGCTGAGAGACTGAAAACAAATAGTTGCTTAATCCTTCAGATCGGCAATCCGACTTGTCGGAGCGACGGCCGGGTCGCCCCATTGGGCTGGTCTCGATTTTGGATTTAACCGGACGTGAGAAATAGCAACGAGAGCACACACCTTACGAGAATGAGGACAGCTTCGTCTATGCAATCGGCGCCGGCGTGAACGTCAACCTGCCGTTCGCGAGCTCCGGTTCCTACGCTCATGCCGACGACGACTATGGCGAACTCCTCTTCGGTGTTCGTATCCAGTACGCATTCTGATCTGACAGTTAGAATCCTGATTGAGAGTTTCTGAACTCCGGTTAGTCATGCGGCCTGGCAGTCTCCAATCTGCTGGACCGTCTCGTTTTACAGGATCGATTCTTCGCTCGGTTTTTGTGCTGCCCCGAGTCTTCCAAACAGAAAAAGTCGCTGTTTTGTGTCCTTAAGAGAGGCTCTAGGCCGCTCATTTCCTAACAGTTTCTAAAGATCACCCCCAATTTTGTGACATTCGCGCAACACCGGTTTTTGAAAACAGCGCCCGGGCAGGGTGGAACGCGTATTCGATGTTGAACCGCGAATGTGGATGCGTATGGTCATGGTGCGAGCGGCTTCGAGCCGCACTGGTTTGCATGCCACGGACATCCAACCTCCGATCGGAAGCAAACGCAGAGTTAATTCGCGGGGACAAATGGCGCTTCTGATTTAAGTGCCAATTGAAATGACTGATTGGAGGTCAGAAATGAAACTCAAGGGCTTGATGCTCGGCGTGGCAGCTGCTGCTACCGCTACCACCGCTCAGGCGGCCGACCTTCCGGTTGCTCCGGAGCCGGTCGACTACGTTCGCGTCTGTGACGCTTACGGTTCACGCTTCTACTACATCCCGGGCACGGAAACCTGCCTGCGCGTTGGTGGCCGTCTGCGTACGCAGTTCGTTGTCAACAACGTTCTGGATGACGACGACACACCGGGTGCATGGGGCGCACGTGACTCCGACGGCTATTCCTGGCTGACACGCGGTTACGCTTACCTCGATGCTCGTAACGCTACCGAATTCGGCACCCTGCGTGCATATGTCGGTCTGCGCATGGACATCACCAACGGTGCAAGCGGCTTCAAGCTGGACGCTGGTTACATCCAGTGGGGCGGCCTGACAGCTGGTTACCTCGGTTCTAACTTCAACATCTACACCGGTCAGGTGTTCATGGGTGTTGTCACACGTGACTGGTCCGACTCCACGGTCAACCAGATCGCTTACACCGCTGCTTTCGGCAACGGCTTCTCCGCAACGCTCGCTCTTGAAGACCGTTCCGGTCGTGAAGTTGGCGCATACGGCGGAACCCGCATGCCTGACATCGTTGCTGCTCTCGGCGTTTCCCAGGGTTGGGGTGCTGCACAGCTCTCCGCAGCTCTGCACCAGGTTTATCCTGACGCTGCCTTCAACAGCACCAACGCAACTGGCGATGAAGACAGCCTCGGCTGGGCAATCGGCGCCGGCGTGAACGTCAACCTGCCGTTCGCTAACTCCGGTTCCAACATCTTCTTCCAGGGTTTCTACGCTGACGGCGCTCTGTCCTACATCGGTAACGGCATCACTGGCCTGACCGGCGTATCCGACTACGCTCCGGACGGAGACACCAACTCCGGTTACTCCCTGTCCGCTGGTATTTACGTCCAGGCTACCCCGACCATCGGTCTCGCAATGGACGGCTCCTACGCTCATGTTGACGTAGACAGCTCTTCTTCCTTCGGCGACATCGACCGTTGGGCAATCGACGGTTCTGTACAGTGGCAGCCGGTTTCCGGTTTCGTCATGGGTGCAGACGTTGGTTACGCTAACAACTCCATCGGTGGAACGGGCGGAAACGCCGACAACGACTTCGACGAACTCCTCTTCGGTGTTCGTATGCAGCGTACGTTCTAATCAATCCTCAAAAGAGGTTTGATGGAAAACCCGGCGGAAACGCCGGGTTTTCTTTTTTTTGCGCCGCGAAAAACGGCGTTTTTTCAATGTTTTGACAAAATCACCATTCTGGCAAGTCAAAGCCGTACTGAATGACACCCGTTGGGCCGGGCGGCGCTGACAAACGATCCAACATTCACTGGACCAGCTCTAAAGCTCCTTCAAAAACTGCGCGATTGCTTCGTGTGTCTCCGTTTCCCACAAGACCGGCGCATGTCCCTGGCCAGGAATCGTTTTGAGCCGCGCATTCGGGTGCGTCTCAACCATGCGTTTGCAGGTTTCGGGGCTCAAAAGGTCCGATTTTTCGCCATGAATCACCATGACGGGGCGGTCCAGCAGCCTGTCGTAAAGCGGCCAGAGGTCAGGTGCGGGCGCTGCATCGTCAAGGCTGGCGAATTGTCGGGCGAGGGCGGGATCATAATCCATGACGAATCCGTCAGACGTATCAGATGCAAGCTGGCCCGCCAGTTTCAGCCAGTCTTTGTCTTCAAATGCCGGAAACTGGTGACCGATCGTGTGTTTCAGGTTGTCCGCGACCTGCTGAAGTGAGCTTACACTCATCCTATGACCAAGCGTTGCCGCGATGCGGTGGATCGCTCGCATCTCGATGTGCGGACCGACATCGTTGAAAATGACACCGGCCATCTGCTCGGCCGGGTAGCGTCCGGCCATGACGAGCGCGTGGAGCCCGCCGCGTGAAGTGCCCAGGACTGCAAAGCGTTCTAATTCCAGCTTTTCAATCGCGAGAGCGATGTCGTTTTCTTCGATGGGAAGGGCATAGTTTCGCCAGTCGGAATCCCAGTCGCTTTTGCCGCGTCCCCGGTAATCGAGCGCGACAACATGATGATTCAGTGCGTGAAGATAGCTGGCGATGTCATTGAAATCGCGAGAGTTTCTGGAAAGACCAGGCAGGCAGACCACCGGGATCCGGCTGTCGTCCTCCGGCTCGTCCGCGACCCAGTTACGGCCGTAGAGCTGAAGGCCATCACTGCTTTTCCAGGTAAAGTCCTGTGGCTGCGCAACACGTGTCTGCACATCACCCGCGTGCGCTTCGTCAGGCGCAGTGCTCATGATCGTCTCCAAAGGCGTTTCCAGTTTCTATTTTCTCGAAAGATAGGAGGGTGCACGGCGCCCTGCCAATAGGAAAACACCGTATTTTTGCTGGTTATGTGGAGCTTAGTGTCTCTGAAAAGGCGCATCGTGCTGAATAAAAAGGGCTGAATCCGTTCGAAGCGCAACGCAACCATTGCCCCTTTTGCAGCTGATGAGTATGTTGCGCCACCAATGAGATAGGGCAGTCAACGTTGCCCGCAAAAACACGACTCATCCAAGAGGAAACCGAGATGTTCAAAGGCTCCATTCCAGCGCTGATTACCCCGTTCAAGGACGGAGCGCTCGATGAGAAACGGTTTCAGGACTTTGTCGAGTGGCAGATACAGGAAGGCTCCAACGGCCTTGTTCCTGTCGGAACCACCGGTGAAAGCCCGACACTGAGCCATGACGAGCACAAGCGGGTTATCGAGCTTTGCGTTGAAGCCGCTGCCGGGCGTGTGCCGGTGATTGCCGGGGCCGGGTCCAACAACACGGTCGAAGCGATTGATTTTGCTCAGCACGCCGAAAAGGCTGGCGCGAATGGCCTGCTTGTGGTGACGCCTTACTACAACAAGCCGAACCAGGCAGGCCTGAAGGCGCATTTCAGGGCAGTCAACGACGCCGTTGGACTGCCGATCATCATCTACAACATACCGGGCCGGTCGATCATCGACATGACCCCGGAAACTATGGCCGAACTCTACGAGAGCTGCGAGAACATCAAAGGCGTCAAGGACGCGACCGCTGATCTTTCCAAGACGAGCCGGCAACGGCATCTCTGCGGTCCGGAGTTCAATCAGTTGTCCGGCGAGGACATTTCCGCGCTTGCCTTCAATGCCCATGGCGGTGTTGGCTGCATTTCGGTGACTGCAAACGTCGCACCGCGTCTTTGCGCAGAGTTTCAGGCCGCGACATTGGCCGGCGATTTCCCCAAGGCGCTTGAGTATCAGGATCGTCTCGCACCGTTGCATCGGGCGCTCTTCCTTGAGCCGAGCCCGGGCGGCTCCAAATATGCACTCTCGCTTCTCGGCAAGATCGAAGAGGAAATGCGCCTGCCTCTCGTTCCGGTCACTGATGAAACCCGGGCAGAGATCCGCGCTGCAATGGCACATGCGGGTCTGATCAACTGAGCGGACGGGGCATTCGGCCCTGAAGGACAATTATGGCTTCGAAAAAAGGGGGCGATCCCGGACGGAAGATCATTTCCGACAACCGGAAAGCCCGTTTCAACTACGAAATCGAAGATACGCTCGAGGCTGGCATCGAGTTGCGGGGCACGGAGGTCAAATCTCTACGCAACGGCAAGGCGAATATTGCGGAATCCTATGCTGCGGAATATGGCGGCGAGATCTGGATCTACAACGTCTACATTCCAGAGTATCTGCAAGCGAACCGCTTCAATCACGAGCCCAGGCGTCCGCGCAAACTGCTTTTGCACAAACGGGAAATCGGCAAGCTCGCCGGCGCTGTGCAGAAGGAGGGCAAGACAATTGTGCCACTCAAGCTTTATTTCAACGATAATGGCAGGGCGAAGCTCGAATTGGCCCTTGCACGGGGGAAAAAGCTGCACGACAAGCGGGAAACAGAAAAGAAACGCGACTGGCAGCGCGAGAAATCCCGTCTTATGAAGAACTTGGGGTGATCCCGGTTTTCCACATGTTGAAAACGGGCCTTGCCAGCGTTTTCCCATTCTGTTGACATGTTGCGGAAAACCTGTGGATTGCCTGTGAGTTCAATGGGTGCTGCGCAATTACTGTTCAACCGGTTTTCCCGTGGACAAGCTGCTGAAAACCTCTGGATTTGTTTCAGGATCCCGGGATTGCATTTCCTACGCCATCAAACTTGATAATATGGCCCTCGTTTTGTCGGGAATTTGCACCGGACGTCGGGTTTCCCGGTCGACCAGGACGTGAACGAACCGGCCATGGGCTGCCGATTCATCTTCTTTGCCGGCAAATAAGCCGATACGGAAAATCACAGAGCTGGAGCCGAGTTTCTCGATTCTCAGACCAGCAAAAACAGTCGACGGAAATGTCAACTCTGAAAAGTAGTGACACCCGGTTTCGACGACAAGGAAGACCTTGGAACTGGTCCTCGGATCGAGAAGGCCGTTGGCAACATACCAGCCGTTTACGGCGGTATCGAAGAAGCTCAGGTACTGAACGTTGTTAACATGGCCATAAATGTCCACATCCATCCACCGCGTGGGGATTTCTTGAAAGACGGAGAAGGCTGACCGCGAAAGAGGCGTCGGACGCGTGTCCTGTGGATAACTTGTGGAATTCATAGCGCGGATCTGTAGATTTCCAGC